>Ga0160427_10002553_pt1 | contig 10969 bp, 9 predicted proteins | sample SolpanmetagenomL_FD_108194 | JGI IMG/M metagenome (GOLD analysis project Ga0160427, IMG submission 108194) | Solar panel surface microbial communities from Lawrence Berkeley National Laboratory, California, USA - L | ecosystem: Engineered > Built environment > Solar panel > Unclassified ...
AACTACTTGAACTTCTCGTTTTATTTGCAGAAAGCTCGTCGGGGAGAAATTATCTTCGAAGCACGAATTGTGTGGAAGAACTTATATTGTTGCTTCAGTGCTTGGATGAGCATATACCGAGGACCACTTTAAAGAACGCAAACAGATCAGGACAGGCGCATCATAAAAATAACAATAATAATAGTAATGATAATAATAATACCAACAACAACCAAACACAACAAGGGCAAGAACAGCAGCAGATACAACAAGGCCAAGGTTCACCCGATATCAACGACCCTGTCGAGTTTCGCTGGCCGTTAATCAAAAGAACCATTGTCCAGTTGTTAAGTCTGTTGTGTTATGGAAGTGTGTCAGTGCAGGATGAGATCAGGAGGTATCAGGGAGTGGAGACGGTGTTAAATATGTGTAACGTGGATGATGAGAATCCTTGTATGTCTTTTTTTTCTTAATTCCCTATATGTTTATCACTTTGTCCTTGTTCTACGCCTTTTCCCTTCGAAACCCCTCCTTTACCTTACACTGTTTTTAATCTTCCCAAACCCCCATCTATATCATGATGTTCTCACCTGCTAATTACGACCTCTTTTCTTTTTTCTGGGTGGGAAACAATAGTCATCCGCGAACACGCCATTCTATGTATCCGCAACCTTCTTGAGGGAAACTCAGCGAACCAAAAGATTGTCAGTGACTTGGAAGCGAAAAAGGCGATTCCATCCGACGTGTTGGAAAGACATGGAATGGAGACTTTTATAGATAAAGAAGGGAAAGTCAAGGTGGGGGTTAAGGGAGGAAATGGTAACAATAACAATAACAACAGTAGCAGTGGCAATAACAATAACAAAAAGAAGAAGGGGAAGGGAAAGTAAGAGATGAATAGGAGAGGTATTGGTAGAGATATAGACGGCAGACAAAGAGGTTGTGGTTTTGGTGTTTATATTAGGGTATTTCTTTTCGGTCTTTCTTCCTATACGGTTTTCAAGATCTTTGTGAAGGGTAAAGAGGGAGGAGAAAAGTGTTGTCGTTGCTTTTGCTATTATTAGCGATACCGGGCGTTTTTCCTTTCATTCTTGTAATCGTGGGGGTTAGTTTTTGAGAATTTTTTAACAAGGTTTTGTTCTTTCCAAAAAAGAATGCTTGCAATACCATTTGAGGTTGGATGGTCGTGTAAACGATAATATCTATGCCACTCTTTTACTGTATAATATTTATGTTATTGTTCTAATATATTTTACATACAATTGCTTCACTGTATATACAAGTGTTGAAACATTACAGTCTATTTTGTTTTCTTTCACCCTCAGTGTCTTATATGGTATTTACATTGCCCTACGAATAATGTACAAAGAAGCAGAAGAAGAAGAGATGAAACAAGAAAAAAGCGAACAATTCAACTTCTTACTACTTTTTCGCTTCCTTCTGTTTAGCAGCAGCATTAGCAGCCAATTGTGCTTCGCGTTTCTTTTTTGCGATGGCCTCTACTTTAGCATTAAGCTTTTTCAAGGTACGGAGTCTATCATCCTCGGCTTTTTTCCTTGCATCAGCCTTCTTCTTGATACTAGCCAACTTTAGTGCAACAGCCTTTCTTTGTTCGCCTTCAACTCTTATTGCTTCACACTGCGCTCGTAGTTTAAGTTCTTTCTTTGTTGGGGGAGGCTTTGTCGAAACTAGTTTCACTCTAGCGGCCTCTTTTGCTGCTTGTAGTGCTTCGTTCTTGTGTGCCTGTTGTAGGATCTTGCCGATTTTAGGATTCAAGTTGTTTGGTTTGACAAAGACCCGGCTACACAACACCAAGCACGTTGATAGGAGGACTAGACTATTTGCTTGATGTGCCGATGCTAATGGTATTGGGACGAGATATAACAGGGTTGTAATTCCCAATGTAACTTGTACGGCGACGGCTGCGAGGACAGCGTTCATGGCGAATCTCATTTGACTATTGAAATGCACCTGACGACGTCTGTAGGCATACAATGCAAGGACTGCAAAGAATGATGTCGTAGCGAGGATACGATGTTGAAGTTGGACGGTTGAAGGGTTTTCGAGCATGTTGCGGTAGTACAAGTCGGGATGTGGTTCAGGAGTGTGAGAGTAGAAGGGGTTCCAGAGTTCAGCTGCAGGTGGTGTCAAGCCGAGACCCATATAGGGAAATTCGTTATAGATAAGACCCGCGTCGAGACCAGCGACTATACCGCCTGTAAAGTTCGAGTAAGAGTAATGTTAGCATAAATCTATATGAATATGACCAGGTTATGGTAATATTTTGATATTTGACACAATGGACAATACAGCGAGAAACAGAAGGGTTTAACGTACCAGACATGGCTGTAAGGAAAACAAGTCCTGTGACGAGCACAGTTGCTCTGCGGAATCCTTTCAAGCTATGTATAAATACATTGCTCTCACTTACACCATGAAGACGTTTGAGGATGTATAGGCCAGAGTATAACATGGAAGAGTAAACTGCAAATGCTGCCCCCAGATGTGTCGTCAATCGATACTGACTGACTCTTGGTACACTGCCTGGTTTAACGAATAAATCGTCTTTCAGTCCGCTCTTCACCATCCACCAGCCGATGAATCCTTGGAAACCAATGCCTGCGCCGATAGCTAAGAGCGCAAGAGACATCCTTGCAGTTACTCTTCTTCGTGCGACAAAGTAGACAGCGGGTAGAATGAATGATACGCCAATAACTCTTCCCAGTATTCGGTGTGACCATTCCATGTAGTAGATAAACTTGTAATCAGGTAGTGTCATGTTGGCATTGAGGATACGATATTCAGGAGAGTCTTTGTATTTGTCAAATTCGGCTTCCCAGGAAGCGTCATCGGTAGGAGGCATTATGCCGGTAACAGGTCTCCAGTCGACGATTGATAAACTTTATATATCCGGCACTCGTCAGCAAATGTATTAATGCCAGATTGTACAAGGATTGCGCTGCGAAAATTGCTTATGGGGTGAGTGATAATTATGGAAGCAAAAGATGACCTACCCAGACTCTGTCAACCTCGTCAATCCGCCGAGGACAACCATACCAAACACTAATCCTGACATTCCAAACAACCAATATGCAACACTTCTGGAGGTCCTCTCCGGAAAGAATGCTCTTTTGGACCTTGTGGATTTTTCAAACGATGCTTTAGCTATACCATCATGTATGCCTTGAATACCGGTGACATCTGCATGAATGGCGTCGGTCGATTGCAGCCGTCTGATTAATACATTGACAGTTCTTGATTGAATCGATGTGTCAAGTAAAGCTATTTGTTTTCGGAGGGTTTGTAGTGGTCGATTAAAGTCGGAATGTCGGTTTGGCAGAGGTTTGAAACATATTGTCGAAAACTGATTCGACAAGGGTTTGTGAATGCAGCGAGATCGTGAAGGGAGAGTTCGTAGTGGGACCGATAGTGCGGAGGAGAGGAGGCGGAGATGATGCATTGTTGTTGCCATGATTTCTATGTTGTAGAGTCGAATCGACTCAGCCAAGAAAAGTCGTCGTCCTCTCTTTGGTGGAGCGACGTTGCGCTACTCCTAGGATTGCGAGTGCTGTTTGAGTGATGGTGGGCTGGAGTGCCCGGCGATGTCGATGTGGTGTGCAATTCTAAAGATTTTTTTCTTGTTGCAGATGAAGTCTTGATTTGAATTTCAAGATCTCTCCATTGGTAGAAACAGGCGAGCAAGGATGGATGAGAATATGCACTCATCATCATCACCACCATTCATCACTTACTGATTCGCTTATGATTCATATTTATTCGCCTTTGACTGATTTCATGAATTCACCATAATCTGAGGCCAAGATTTGCGCAGTCAATTGATTTCTGATCTACTTACTTACATTCGTTCTGCAGATCTGTGCAAATGGGGGGGGGGGGCCTTGAACTTGCGTACCAACTGCAAATATCTAAGTAATGATGAAATGAATCACAAATACATCGAAAACTCCATTTTATGTAAAAGTATAATTCTTATCAATTATTATATGGACCCTATATATATTCCAATTCTTGAAAGAAGACAAAAAACGCCCATTGCCCGAGATTGACAAAAACAACTGAATTGTATCAATATAACTTGAAGCGCCCAATGTGATATACACGCATACACTCAAAACAAAATACAGTCCAGACATAGCGTCAATCTTCATGCCTTCTTGGCAAATCGCGTTTTCTGTCGTATCCGTTCACCATACTTGAAGAATAGGAATGGAAATGGTGTTAATACAAGTGTCAGAAATGCGAGAATTGTTGTCGCCCATTGATAGCCAAGCTTCTTATACACTGTAACAGGGAATCGATGATCAGTAAGGTACAGCGAGATAATATAGCACTCAAGGATTAACTTACTAGCATTGGCAAACAACGGAAACGCCGCAGCAAACGAGGAGCGGCAAAAGGAATTGGCGGCAAGAGCGGATGCTGCATACTATTTGTGATGAAGTAAATTAGTGATTTGTTTTACGGGGACAGTAAATGGAGTACCAGAATAACAAGGTGACACAATCACATACCTCTGGGTACGCTTGCACCAAGAAAGTAAACACTCCCGAAAATACCAATAGTGTGCCTGTACCAAAGAACACGCTTGCAATGATTGGTACAATCCAATGTATGCTTCTATATGTCGTCCACCCGAACCAAAACAATCCGATTGGTACTAGTACACCACCCAACATTGCTGGCGGCAGTCGAAACTCTGGTATATCCTCTCCGTTTCGGTTCTTTATAAGCCTCACGTAATTCTTATGCCACAGAGGGTCTGTTGCGATACCAATAACCATTCCGACAAACAAGCCAAGGAATGATAATCCCACTTGACTCAATGTGAAGTCATGATTATTCATGAATACGAGATTGAATGCTTCGAAGAAGAGATACAGACAGCCAAGGAGCAGAGCTGTATATGTGCAGAGAAGAAGAGCGATTGGTTCGAAAAAGAGGATCTGGAAAGGACGAGCACAGGAAAACAAGATAGTGCGTGGGATACTTCGCTCGCTGTTGAGCTTTTCTATAGGAGCATAGTATGCTTGATTGCCAGTTTCATTACGGAGACGTTGAGCTTTGCGTTTCAGAAGGACTGGATTATATGTCTCGGGCGCAAAGCAGAGTGCAAATAACAGCACACCTGTCCAGATGATCATGACATAGAATGTCCATCTCCTGCGTTGTGTTAGTATTTTATGCTTATAATTAACATAATAGTTTGACAAAATCATACCAGTTCGTGTATTGATTGATGAATCCACCCAACAAAGGTCCCTGATTTTGTCAGCACGTTGTCTCAATCTCATGAGAATACAATAACATACAAGCTCTGGTCCAATGAATGGACTCGCCGTAAATATCATCATTGGGAAACTCAAATCTTCTTTTTCAAACATATCTCCCACAGTTCCACCGGCCACACTCAAAAACGCACTTCCCGCCACACCTGTCAGAAATCGCGCTACCAACATGGTTTGTATATTCTTCGCCAGAGCGCATGGTATCAAGAACAATAGATAGACAAATAATGAGATGATGTATATCGGTCGTCGGCCGTAAAATTCGCTAAGTGGCGCGAGCACCATAGGTCCAACACCTAAACCTGCGACGAATAATGATAGACCGAGAATGACGACAATTTCAGAGACGTGGAACTCATGTTGAAGCTGGCCAAAAGTCGATGTATAAATGGAGCTATTGCAAGTCCTGTTGTGAAATTCAGGATGTTAGCTCCATGTCGTTTATGCTACAATCAATGTACTTATGGAGACGAGAGGGAGTACTAACACGCAAAGCGCGCCCATCGAAACAACCAACGTAACGAACCATTTCGTCGACTTTTTCAAAGCTTTGGGGTTTTCTGGGTCGTTTAATCCATCCCATTTAACTTCGTACTCTTCGTGATATGTATCGTCTGCTTGCTTTTCTTGTGATCCTGAAGCATTATTATTGTTATCTGACGTTCTTTCGTTATTTGTTTGTGTAATGTGATTGTCTTGTTCTTTATATTCTTTGTCGTCTGACGCGGTTGCTGGAAGTGTTGTGCTCGAACTGGAACCAGCGTTGGACCTTGTTTCCGCATCGGTATCGTAATGAGTGCGATTCATGATGTCGAGGGCACAAAACGGGCAGGTCCTGCGGAAGTATATTCAATTGATCAAGCGTTCTGGAAAATATAGTGTATATTTCTTCTTTTTAGTTTTGGGTTTTTGCTGATGTCTAGCGAAACGACTTGTTTGATTGTTCAACAATGGCTGATGTAGAGCGTGTTTTCTTACAACAGCCTTGAAAAGTCAAGTGAACTGTCAATTGTCGACTATGAGATTCAAAGTCGAAAACGAGATCTTAAGAATCAAGATGAAGAAATGGAAGAGCTAGAGGTGAAGATATTTGAACAGGATCCACATCTGCTCTTAAAGTCCACGATGCCCACCCACATCATGCCACTACTAGTAAGTACTTAGTACTTAAGTAGTTTTTGTGTGGGTATCCTGAAGAGATGTGGTGTCCAATCTGTATACATTTCTAAGCATCATGATCGCATAAATGGTTACCCAGGTAAATTTCCCACTCTCTGGCGCCCCCTTTCAGATTCAATTATTTTTCACATTTCCAGAAATGAGACGATGACGTTGGAGAGAAGATGCTTGTTCCGGTTGAGCGGCATGATGCTTCTGAGGTGATATTGTGGTATTTTCTTTTCTTTTTCTATGTAGATGAACATAAGCTTTCGAGTTAAGCTTAAACACTTTGGGAACGGATATTGCGGCAAGAGCGGTTTCATCAAACAACAACATAAGCTGTTATCACGATCAGGATATTGCGGGGCTTGTTGGTAATATGATGTGTTATATTGATGTCTTTTGTATTTGTCAGGAGTTTCAAGGTAAGCCAGATGATGAAAAATACTGAGGGCGTATAAACCGGTAGTCACCATGTAATGAATTGTTCCACAGCACCAGACCGGTTGTGAACCATACATACTGAGTATGTTTTGATGGATGAAGACGTTGTATCTCAAAATGATATTTGCAAGATTATGCTTCTATCTCATTCATGTTGTTATCTTACAATTCCACCATGACAATTTTGATCACAAGAAATAAATCGTCCCATATCCATAGCAAAAGTGTAATAGACACCGAAACTCCAAGACCCATATTATCCTCAACTTCTCACATACATGTCAAGGGGAGATTTTGTTCCTTCAACTCTTGCTCAAAAGTCTACAGCTTTCTTGATCGCATCGAATACACCTGTGCAATGTCAGCTATGGATCTCATCAATAAAGTGGGCTCAAAAACAAAACTTACGGACTACATCAGGTACCGCAAATTGTTCAAAGATCAATCCCATATGTGCATCCCATCCACAAACTCTTTGTACTGGTGCCTCTAGTCTCAAGAAACATTTTTCTTGTATGACAGCAGCCACTTCGCCAGCGACACCTCCTGCTTTTGGTGCTTCATGAACAACAACAGCTCTACCGGTTTTGTTGACACTCTCCATCACAGTCTTCTTATCCCATGGGTAAATGGTTCGAAGATCGATAACTTCAACATCTATTCCATGTGTCGCCTTTGCGTGAGCAGCCGCAAGCTCGCAAGTATATAGGGGTGCGCCGTACGATATTAGTGTCACGTCTGATCCTGTCTTAAGTATCTCTGCAGATGACAAGGGGAGGGTGAAGTCATCCGTTGGAACTTCTTCAACTATACCAAATAGTCAGCATTTTTGATGGGATTATGTAGTCATACGAAAATTTCAAAGAAGGATCCGCAAACATACCAGCAGCTCTATATAAAATCTTGGGCTCCATGAAAATGACTGGATTTCTATCTCTTATACTTTGCAGCAATAATCCTTTGGCTTGTGTTGGTCCTCTAGGGACTACTACTTTCAGTCCCGGTACGTGTGAGAAGAATGCCTCAGGACTCTGACTGTGATACAAAGCACCATGACCAACACCCATAGTTGGCATACGTATCGTCAAACCACCGCAATCAAATACACTGCCAGACCTATATCTGTATTTTGCAGCTTCGTTTACAATCTGATCGAATGCAGGAAATACGTAGTCTCCGAATTGAATTTCTGCAATTGCTGTATTGGATTTATTGTGGGACGAGTAGCCAATACCGAAACCAACGATGGAGAGTTCATTAAGAGGAGTATTGAAAACGCGGTCTCCACCAAAGCGGTCGAGAAGGTTCATAGAACAACGGAAGACACCTCCAAAAGCAACGTCCTCTCCAAACAATATAGCCCTATCATCTGTTTCCATAGCGATACCTAACGCATCATTGACCGCCTGGAAAAGATTCATCTTTTTTGTCGTGCCATTCTTCTGTATTTCCTCAGGCAGCTCTGGGTTTGATAGGGCTTGTGATTTGGTTTGTGCTAGGTATGACGATTCGGTAAATGTTACGGGTTTGTTGATTTTAGCTGTAGCTGCAACAGCTGAGGAATAGTATCTTGTTGTCTCCTGTGATCTAGTCGGCCTTGTTATTTGACCTAAAAATTGCGTTCCAGATGGGCGCGGAAGTCGCAAGCTAGAGAAAGTTGCTTTAATCATTTTTTCGTGTTTCGTTCGACAGCAGTTCTTGAAAACGCCGAACTTTTTTAAGATGAGTGCAGAGTTGAAGTCTTTGATTTGACTGTCGATAGTAGAGATATCCTCTTGCTATGGAGAAAACTACATGATCAATTTCTGAAAATGTTTCGAAGGGAGGTAGTACTCTCAGTCTCCTCCAGTGCTCTCTCTCTCTCTCAGTCGTGTGTCTCACTTCTGAAAGCTGGAGCTCATCTCATCTCATCTGTCGCGAGCTTCCAATGACAACAACCGGGGTATCCTGCCGCGTGTAGCCGTTGCGTTGTGGTCAAACAGTCAAACAGTCAAACTTTGGAATGCCTGGAAAGTTGCGATGGTGACTAAGCATTTATGCTGTACATCCTAGCCAAGCATATTTGATGTACAAAGCATTATCATCGATACACAATTCAAACCATCGCTACTTAACGATCCTGCTCATACCGGCTAAGAAATTTGAGCGATTCAATGCTAGTTTGTATAGAGTGGATAGGAGAGACTAGAGATCATCCACGTGGTCGATTATCAGGAGTTTTGCTGCGATGGGCCCAACATCAATATTGATGACGGTCTGAGTGTGAAAATCCTCAAGAGTGCCTCGAAAGACTTGCACGAACCAAGACTCCTTTATTGACCTTGCAGTCATGGCATGCCAATTGTAGCATATCTCTTGGACGACTCGGTAAAATGATGTAAGATTCGCTAAAATACCATTTTTTACACGGTCGTAGATCTGATCGATCTCATATCGTACAGTATTCATGGTTAGCGACTAGAGTGAACTAGATTTCGCCAGAATAGTAGATTTACGTACAGCTCGACAGGTCCAAGTCGATCACTCGCGTATCTGAAAGGTCAATGAATGCTTCCAGCTTTTGACATTTGTCCAATTACATGAATATACATATAATGGGCTTAAGACATGTTCAACTGGGTTGAGGCAAACTGAATTGTTCGTCAGAAGTTTTGGAACTGATTGTGAATTAATTATAATGTTTAACTACTTTTACGCCTGATTAGGTGGTGGATTACAAAGACCCTATGCGATAAGCGTTAGGGCTATAGTGCAATTGTTCCTAATGATATATCAATACCTCAAGGGAGGGTTTTTAGGTAGATAAATCATGAACTAAAACAATCTAATATCAGATAAGTTCACATTCAAGTCCTTCTCTAGTATTGTTTTTAGATCTGATCTGTAAACTGCTTGTGCAGCAGTGCTACAAACCATCATACGGAGTATTGCAAGATCTGTCTCACCTGCCATCTGAACAATGGACGCTTGTCTCGATTAGTCCACTTTTGACAAGGAGAAATTATCATGTGCTTTTTCTGTTTTCCCTTGTTGTATTGGATTACCCCATATTTTTCTAGTGCCTGATGACACTCCTATGGCTTTGTTTAGTAATTAATTAAGTTGATATTCTTGAACGGGGAGTTCTCAGTGCGGACTTTGTTGCTGTATGCGGAGGTTTCGAAAGTTCAAGCCTCGGCCCAAGGGAATTCAGAGCATGCGACTGCACTGTAATTGATCAATCAACAAAGCGCAAAAGAGGCTGTTCGGCTGAAATATACACAACACAACAACACACAGCACTGCTGAAACAATAAGACTAGGCGACTACTAAGTAAAGTGATACGATTGACTCTGCGATCAGAAAGACCTTCTCCTACGTGAAACAAAATCCCTCTTGTCCTTCTTTTTGATTCTTCTTGTCCTTTCTCATCAAGATCTATCTACACAGCACATCTAGACTTGAGGAACGATCATATCTACAAATACGAATACTCTCCGCTGCTCAACTTAGAACATCAATACAAGCCCATCAACCATACAAACACAATCATGCCTTTCGACACCGCTCTAACACGAGCCTTGGGCATCGAAATTCCAGTCGTCCAGGGCGGTATGCAATGGGTCGGCTACGCTGAAATGGCCTCCGCCGTCTCCAACGCCGGCGGTCTCGGTATCCTCACTGCCCTCACACAACCAACCCCAGAAGACCTTCGCAACGAGATCCGCCGCTGCCGAAAAATGACAAGCAAACCATTCGCCGTCAACATCACACTCCTACCTGCCATGGTCCCACCAGACTATGCTGCCTACGCCCGCGTCGTTATCGAGGAAGGTGTCAAGATTGTAGAAACTGCAGGAAACTCTCCAGGTCCCATCATCAAGATGATGAAGGAAGCGGGAATTATTGTACTACATAAATGCACAACGGTGCGACACGCTGTCAGTGCTGAAAAGTTGGGGGTTGACTTTTTGAGTATTGATGGTTTTGAATGTGCTGGACATGTCGGAGAGACAGATATTACCAACCTGATTCTCTTGAGTAGAGCAAGGCAGGAGCTGGGAAGATTAGGCATACCATTCATTGCCAGTGGAGGATT
>Ga0160427_10002554_pt1 | contig 10968 bp, 9 predicted proteins | sample SolpanmetagenomL_FD_108194 | JGI IMG/M metagenome (GOLD analysis project Ga0160427, IMG submission 108194) | Solar panel surface microbial communities from Lawrence Berkeley National Laboratory, California, USA - L | ecosystem: Engineered > Built environment > Solar panel > Unclassified ...
GATATTTGTTGTTGAGAGTCGAGCTTTCCAGATCTGCACGGTTTCCTCGCAATTGCGACAGGTTTTTCTTTAAACTTACCATATAGACCTAAAGTGATATTGATTAAGAAAGCGGAACGACTTTGGGTCGCGCAAAATTCTCAAAGCTTGTTTGAAGGTGTTTTACCTTTCCTTGATATGAATCTCTCACAAATCACAAAAATTCTAGGATTGATTGCTGTTTAATTTGAATTTTAAACCTGTTCTGATTTCAAGCCTCTGTACCTCTGTCTCTCTCTCTCTTTCTTCGAGAGTGTGCATCGATCATTTGCAAGACGATGCATGCTGGAGATTTCAAAGGTAATCATTCCAAGGTATATATGCAAATTCAAGAAATGTTATAAACAAGACTTTTGTGGAGAAACACAAGAAATCTTACCCCGTATGTATGTAATCCTTCTCCACTACTTGTAATGATCAATATATTGATGAAATGTCCAAGTTGACCTAATCATCTCAAAAGATGTGTGCTCAGATAGACAAACAAACATATGATCAGATGTTTGTTCAAAGTGTTTTACAAATGTTTGTCCGAGAATCGCGTCGTCTCGTGTGTTACCAACCAGCACGAAGAAAAAGCTACTCACTCACTCACTCACTTAGCTCCATACAAGCAATTCAGCCATCCATTCATCATTCAGAGCGCTCGAAACTTTTTTGACATCCAATCATCGTCATCTACAAATTCAATCAACAAGAACCATCAACAAAGTGCTATAATCCAATTCCATCTCTAATCCTCCTCACCAATTGAGCAACAAGCTTCTCAAGAGCTAGCTACGCCTCCTGTTATCCTTCTTTCAACACACATAACCCCCACCATGGCCGAAATGGATGTCGACATTGACACTGCTGCCGGAGCAGCTGCTACTAACACCGAAACTACCGATCCAATATCTACGAGCACCAATGGCAACGGCGTCTCCAAAAACAATATGATGGATGTCAAGACATCAACAAATGCGATTGCTGTACGGTCAATTGAAGGCTGGATCGTCCTCGTTACAAATGTCAACGAAGAGGCAGCGGAAGAGGATTTTCAGGAACGATTTGGAGAGTTTGGAGAAATCAAGAACATACATTTGAATTTGGATAGACGGACAGGTTATGTTAAGGTAAGCTTTGGTTCGCGGAAGAAAAAAGCCCGTTTGTTGTGCTCCATAATTTGTTCCATCTTATCTCTCCATTTCCAATGTTTGGAACCATCAACAGTCAAAAAAGGGAGTATGGTTGGGGGGGGGGCTTTTGCAATCATTGGAATCAAGGACCTTCATGAGAATTGATCCTTTCTTTCTTAGTAGTCAAGGGAATGAACTTGCAGTTTACTTTTCTTGATTTGTTAGAATTAGGAAGAGAAAGCTAATAATGTGTACCAATAGGGCTACGCACTGATAGAGTTCGAAACCCTCGACGAAGCTAAGCGCGCCGTTGAAGAAACGAACGACACAAAATTTATGGACCAAACAATTACCGTCGATTTTGCTTTCGTTAGACCGCCGCCAGGTGGTACACCCAGCAACAACGCTGGCGGTGGTGGAGGAGGACGTGGAAGAAGGAGTACAGGCGGTGGATTGAATAGTCGAAGGCAGAGGAGCACGAGTCCTGGTGAGGACGAGGATAGAGATAGGGATGGGAAGGACGACGAAGCTCTATAATGCATTCATGATTTAGCACACTTTTAATGATTGGTAATTAATACGAAATTTGATATTGACATAAGAAGAAGGCTGGAATCGTGACGCAAGCTCGGATCCTCATACATCAGCCACAAGACGAAAAGTAAGAAGGGGTTGAGTTGATTTCAGTAGACTTCAAAGGTGAATTACTATTCGACGACTATCCGTTGTGCTACTAACGATTGATAGAACACTGCTTTATATATTTCTTGTATGCGTGCAACCTCATATCTATGGCAAACTAAAATCCAATACACTACGACCTTCCCTTTGGCCCGACCTGTCCTTTAGCTTCTCTTGAAGCAGTTCGAGGATCTACCTTCTTTAGCGGCAGGTATACTGGATCCCACATTTGATCTTGCACCCATCTCAACAGCTCATCATCTTTATCCGGAACATTCTCCACTCGTGAAACCTTTTCTTCAACAGCTTTCTTGATAACAGCAACTGCAATATGTGCGCTGATCTTTCTTACGTCTTCAACATCTGGTAAAAGTCCCTGATCGGGGTCTTTCAAAGCAGGTGAGAGCTCCGCGAGAGCATGGACAGCTGCCACAAGCATACCGTCTGAGAGAGTTGAAGCACGTGAGAGAACACACCCAAGACCGACGCCTGTATTAATTTAGTGACGATCTTCATCTTGAGACAAAAGGACCTACCAGGAAATAGCTCACTGTTATTGCACTCTAGATTACATGTCAGCAAAAGTTGCATGTCAGTCAAAATTACTTAGTACTCACCAGCAACAACGTATTCTTTCCCAGTCTTTTCATGCTTCACTGGTGGAAATGGTGATCCTGTTGCAATCAAACATTTGCCATCGGTCCAGTTGTTCAAGTCTTTTGGATCTGCTTCGTGAAGTCTTGTTGGATTTGATAGTGGAAAAATGATTGGTCGATCGACGTGTTTCGCCATTTCCTTAACCACCTCTTCGGTAAAGGCTTTTGGCTTGGTAGACGTTCCAACAAGCACGTGCGGCTTTACCTTTTTGATTACTTCGAGTAATTGCGAGCCGTCGATGTCTTTCCAGTCTTTATCATCTTTGGCATATGGCTTTTGTGACTTTGTGAGCTTGTCTCCCATAGATTGGAGTAAGATGCCTGGTTTATCGACACACCTGGAGCCATCAATGAGATACACAACTGGGACTTATTCTGAGATCATACCAAATCTTCTCTGTAGCTTCCTCTTTATCGATGCCAGCCATCTCAGCCATTGCATCTCGAACCTGATCAGCGATACCTGTGCCAGCTGATCCGCTACCAAAGATGACCATTCTGATATCGGTCAGTTTCAGTTTACACACCCACAGAGCAGATAACATAGCAGCTAGTGTTACGGCTCCAGTGCCCTGTACATCATCATTGAAGCAAGGAAGTTGCGGACGATAAATGTCTAGAAGACGGCGAGCATTTGTCAAGCCAAAATCTTCAAAATGGAGATATGATTTTGGATAGCGTTTCTTAACAGCCTGTACGAATTTATCCACAAAGTCGTCTGATCCCGTTAGTTTGGGCCACGAGTAATCGGTGGATAATATACCATATTCCTTGCCTCTCGCTCGAGGCTTCTTGAGACCAAGATATAAGTCGTCGTTTAAGAGTTTCTCATTCTAGATTTGTCAGCAAAACTCGCAAGGGAGGAAATGTACCTACATTTGTACCGCAATCTAAAACAACAGGCAGCGTTCTGTGTATTTAGTAACAAAATAGCTTAGCCTTTCTCGATATGGCCATACCTGCTTGGATGGATCTATACTAATGTTAGGGAGCTCTCGAATATAGTTAATTGAACTTACACCGGCGCAAAGCGTCATCAAGATCAACTTTGCAGTACTAATACCGATAGCACCAACACCTTGATCACCTATTCCCAGGATCTACTAATTTTAGCTAATTGATCCCACATACGTGAAGAAGGAGAACTACCTCTTCGCCATCTGTTACGACAATGTAGTCAATCTCATCTTCTGTTCCCCATCGCCCTATCAAGTCCTCTATTTGATCCTGGTGCTCGATACTTAGGAAACATCCTTCTGGTCTTCGAAACAGGTGACTATATTGTTCTATAGCTTCGCCTTCTGTAGGAGTGTATATGACACTAAACATCTCTTTCAGATGATTCGTCAACAACTAACTCAGTCAATACCACACCTTCGACATTGAGAAACCCATAAGATAGACCTTGTAGAATAAGACCTGAGACTTGTTAATACAGCATCATTCGTTGAAGCAAAATATCTTGAACCTCATTTTGATCTTTCATACTCTGCAGGAATGTATTCTTCAGCAGAGGTGTCGATAGTTCACTGTACTGAGCATAGGCTCGCTTCTCTTGTTCATCTGTGTTGTTATCCTCAGCATGAGTGCCGTCTCTGCTAAAACTCGTGGGATTAGCATACCTAGAGTCTGTACGGCCGACGGTAGCAATCCTTCTATCTCAAATTCGGTCCTTTCTTCAACAGTAAATGCCGAACCTCGATTGAAAGGGGGAGCTGTTAAAATTGATTTTCCCTGTGATATAATATCAGATTTCCATGTCTTATTACAACTGCAAAAAGCGAAATATATCCGTACCACCAATGCACACTCTAGCGGCCCTTTTATTGACAAAGGCTTTGCCGGCCATCGTTTGTTTGATGAACGGGAATCTTCCTCTGCCTCATTCTCCTTGGGATCTAGGTACTGGTTTGCCAGTCCTTGCTCGTTATTCCTTCAATCAGAAGGTTGTCAGTAACAGTCAGACTTAACATGATAGTGTGCTAACTTGGTTGACATATTTAGTGAGCTGTCGATATACTTCGTTTGAGTTTCGAATACGTTATCCTTCCTTTGTGTCTTGTCACTAGATGAGCAGACAGTAGTTATCTCTTGCTAAGTCTACGGGCTTTCTGTGTAGATATTTGTTTGACAGGTGTAAAGTAGTTTGTCTTCGAATAACGATGGCTTGCAGTTAAATGATTATCGGCAGTTATATATCCTTCAATTCCCTTGTCGTCGTGCAAGTAGATCTCCTAAGATGTCCAGACTGGACTTAATTTATAGTAATAGTATCGCAGGATCAAGCCTTACAATCTGGCCAGATCGCGACAGCTGCTGAAGGCGATAGTGATGATGTACCGTTTACGCAACTTCGACTGCAAGAGCAGGGATAATGCAGACGATACGCAGGCGGTTTCTCAACTGCCGTTCTGGAATTTTAGACTCTAAATACCGAAGATAACAATGACACCATCGGCCATCGAGCTCAATCGACGACGAAGTTTCAACAACTCTGAGATTATGATCATATCCTAATATTAAGAGGGTAGCGGAAATCACATCCGCGCGAGGTCGGAGATGCTCTTGTTCAGACAACTGCCGGCTTTTATGCAGGTAGCTTACATTGGAGATTGTTGAAACACTTTCAACTATCAAAGAATTTCGAAAAAAATGTTGAGAGCATAATCCTAATCTTGAAGACAACAAGGTCTACATTAGAGTTTCGTATCCTATGTCTCTGGTTAGGTTCCATCTGGTAGTATGAAGTAATGCGATATAAAAGTCTTCCTATCACAATAGTTCGCGCGAGATAAAATGGCCATTGTCAATCATTGATGACAAAAGAGATGCAAGGACCTCCTGCAACTACTTCGATGTCAACTTTGACTTGCACGCAGACAATTTTCTTCGAGGAGACGCAAACATCACACTCTGAGAGAATCGCGATTAAACATCTGTCCAGTTACTCACAGAATCTCAGAAACACGAGCGCCACAATTTACAGATCATCATTCAAATGGACGAGCTTGTTATGATTGAAAAAAGATAACAACTGATATGACCACTATTTTACACGACTATCTACATACTGTACATCAAGGCCCCACAACTTTTCTATCCTATGGATGGAAGTTTGGAATGAAACACTGAGTGACCAATTGTTGGTTTGATCCATCAGCATGTGGTGTCATTGTCAAAGCATAAGAATCGGCTGAAAAGCTTCCTGCAGCCCATCCAATGAAACCCATATAGACGTCCGAGTTGGCGTTCAAAAATTGCAGTTCCTGGCATAGATTTTGCGCGCAGGACGCTGTGTTGCCACCTCCAGTTTCTGTCAAGAATGCCTTTCGGCCATGACATCGCAGCCATTGCGCAAGAGGAGCGAATGCGTTAGCAATGTTGTTTGTTACACACTCTGTGTTGGTACCAGAGTTGTCGGAGTCGAGATATTGATGGACGTCAAAGACAAGATTGTCGATGGAACCATCAGGATTAGTAACAGCGTTGAGGGCTTGGGCAGAGCCTGATGAGATGAATGTGCCTGCACCAGTATAATTGTCACCTGGTAGAAGGATGGTTTGCGATGTTGCTCCGGTTGAACGAATGGCTGTAACAGCGACTTGAACAGTAGCGGCCCAAGTTTGAATGTCAACATCGTGAGGCTCGTTCATGATTCCAAAGATGACCTTTGGTTGGTCCTTATAATGTGTTGCGAGCGAGGTCCAAAGGGCGGCGAATTGTTCGTTCGAGGGTCCGCCCTGACCAATGATGGCACCGTTCCAACGAGCATAGTTGTGAATGTCGATAACACAGAAGGCCCCTCGATTCAAGCAATTCTGGATAAGGGAGTCGTACTTGCCGAAGTTGGTGGCATCTAAATCACCACCAACCACACCACTGGTGAGATATTGCCAGCCGACAGGCAGACGGAAGGTGTTGAATCCATTCTCTGAGAAGTGATTCATCTGAGCAACGCCGTCTGGGAAGCTCCCTCCAATGGGAGGATAAGCGTTGGATGGAGTGCATGTTCCGTCTGTATAGCATCCAAAGTCGAATCCAGCAATATTGGCACCACCATGTTGCACGTTGCCTGCGCTGGATGGAGGGGCATTGACTGGACAGCTTGTTGGGTTGATTGGACCGGCTCCTGCTGGAGTAGAGGGAATAATCACAGATGCGGAGGTTGGAGAAGTGGCTCGTGCAGTCGTTGGAACTATTGGTGAAGTAACAACTACTGCTGATGAAGATGGAACAACAGGAATTGGTACGATTGTGCTGGAGACCGTTGAATCAGGCGAGGAATATGCCGGGGCTGAAGTCTCTGGTACACATTGGCTGTAATATGGATTCAGCGCCCTGCACGCATATCCACTAATACATGTTGTGCCTCCAGTAAAGTCTTGGCCACCACATTGTGCATATGCTGCTTGTGGTGGAACCTCAACTACCAATGCTGATAATCGGCATTGGCTGTACCATTGGTTAAGCTCGACGCAATTATATCCTTTAGTACACTTTACATCGCCCTTGGCTTGCATACTTGCTCCACCACATTGTTCTAACCAGACTAATTAGCTCAGCATTTCAAGTTTTGGCAGATAAATATTTGACATACGCCATGGCTTGATTTCCGTACAAGTAGCAGCTGCGGTCAACGCAAACACTATTGCGCTCAATGATATTGTTTGTTTCATGTCTGCTGGTTTATAACGTAAAGTATAGTAAGAGAATGTTTATTAGGAAATGTGGACCAGGCACAAAAGATCGAATAGATTCAAAAAGAAGTCAATATTTAAAACCAAAAGAATGTGGTAAAAAGGACTAAAAGAATGTATTATCTGTCGTTAATGTGACGGACGGATGATTGAACGAATGATTGAGAAGCAACACAATTATTTGAGGTCGTGACCTTTCCTTTATGTATACTTCCATGTTTCAATGTAACTTGGGACGGAAGCACAAGTTCGTCATACAAATGATGACAATTCATTTGTGTCAAACGCCCAAACGGAAAATTAACGAGCTTCGGAACATTTTGCTGCAAAGAGAGAAGGTACAAAGAAAGGCTTGTTTGACCCCGGTCTTCTCTTCCCGTAACTCTTTGTCGCATATAGATTGAGAGGTCAACCTCGAAAAAAACAAGAAGCTTGTCATACTTCATTACAGATTTGCAATTGGTTGATATTAGGTTCATACTTAAGTATTTGCAAGCAGAGTTGCAATTGATGATATGATACAAGTCTTTACGATTGACATCCGACTACCGCTAATAAATGAGGTTCCTCATAACTCTCCTTTTTGCTCAGACAACTGAAGCTTTATTTGTCAAGAGCAAAGTAGCTCAAGGCTGAAGATGGCATCTCTCAACCTTCGTTCATGTTTCCAGGCATTCTTCTAGAAATTTATGAAGCCTCGCTAATGTTACATTTCTGAAGCTTGGCTGCCTGCTGGCCTGGAGTGTCCGCGATTTGTCAAAGCAAACGAATGTATCAACGGAATAAGTTATGAAAGGATCATTCTTTAGCTCTTCGTTATGTGGAGACGAGCAATATGATGTTCGGCTCAATTGGTGGATAAAAACTTATATATTAATTGTTGAAAGATCACGAAACGTCACACCCGCTTGTGGCAGCTGCTCTTGCAAGTTTTTTAAGGTGAATCAAGTAGGTCAAGTGGACATTGATGGCTTAGAAGATGTCAATTAGATATTGATGTTGTGACCGCCTCGAGGTTGTTGGTTGCTCCTACGTTTCAAGACTTCAAGACTTCAAGGGGCACTTTCCAGATAGGGCAAGCGTTTGTAGTTAGCTTCGAAACGATAACGTCAATTCCGACTTATTACTAGACTCCTCAGGATGCAACTTAATGCAATGACAGACACAATATATCAGCGGAGTGGAGAAAGTACAACGTGACAATATAGATGCTAAGATGATTAAAGAACTAATGACATTTCTAATATGCAAGGTAATATTCATATTGGAAGGTATGTGTATTAAAAGAATTGGTAATCAAGTGATCAATTTCATTCATCTAGACACAAGCTCAAATGTGTTTACAAAACAATTATTCTGAGGCTGCTCTTCTCTACATAACATGGTAATACCATGAATCGAATGCATCAATTTTCAGCCTTTGTTTTTGGTGATATTTCTCGCGTGCAGAACACATTATCTTCCGCTCTAGAAATCCCTAACAAATTTCTGTCAACAGAAATTCAGGAAAGTCTTACGGTCAAAGCAATATAACCATATATGCATGTTTATATACATATGATCATACATATCAGCTATCAAAGAACAAACCGTATTGTCAAGCCAATATTGGTCTACATTGTAAATCACGGATGATGACTTGGTTCTAAGAAGGATTTAGACATATATCCAATGATTTTACAAATTCTGAAAAGGAATATTTTCTCTTAGACCCTACTCACCCTCACTATCTACCTTCGTGGTGAACAAACTTCCTTTCCACGAATGTGAAACTTTGCAACCTTCAAAGTATTGATATTGTCAGATCTTACACTTCTACTCTTATAGCTTATAACAGCTAAGAATTGCAATTGATACATACGAGCTTGCTCTGGATGTGCTTCACAGGCTGCAGGGTGTAAACCCAACCTTCACAGCAACGGGCACATTTTCCGAATCAAGTAATCACAGAGCAGCTCTATGAGTGAGGGTACCATAGATTAGATATAGAAAAAGACAGGCATCACCCTACTCGCGCATCCCCGGACCCTTTCCCTCTGAGCTGTGGAACCAAGACTGCTGGCGGGCGTAACATACATGTAGATATTACTTAAGTACATGGGAGTCTACTGTCCAATCGAGTATGGATAGCCTAGCTTAGCAGAGCTAGACCTTAAGCTGAGCGTCAAATTCTTGAGATCCCAAGATCTCAAGATTTCGAAAGTCATTCCGACCGACTCTCTGATGGATAACCGTCATGATCTATTTTGTTCTTCTAAACACAAAATCTATGGGTTCACCCGATATCAACAGCTAAAAGACGACATATATATATTAGTAATAGCACTGTATTATAATTATTGTTCAAGATCAAACAATCAATTTCTTAAAAGCAAAAATGACGGGTTTGATCTTGTGGCTTGAATCTAAGCTAATAAATATGATGACTACCCAGTTTATGCTTTGAACCGAGCTCACGACAAGAACTCGCCTTGCATCACGAGTGAGCTCGAGGTGGGGGACAAAACTTTGGATACGTCACAAGATTGGGCGTTTGAGCTCACAGTTGTTCTTTTATGAACATCCCAGTACGAGATTTTATCTCAGCGAAACCGGTCTTGTCGAAGTTCTCGAGAGCTCTGTGTGTGCAGATTCACCTAGAGGGATGTGGCTTATAAAAGACTCTCTCAGATCAGCAAACAAGTAAATAAATCATGAGTTGATAGTGAACTTTGATTATGAATATCTGTTGTATGGCATGTGTCATTTCTTTCTTTCATCGAAAATCGACTTTCTGGAGAGAAAAGAGATCGGCCTCCATCCAGCCCAATGATGTGCGTCCGACGCCTGATCTTTATGAATATTATGGGTGGTCAGATTGAAAGGGCCAAGACATTTCTAAGACGTGGCAAGCCACAAGCCGATCACTTGCTTTTCATTAAATCATTTTGGTTCTAGGTAAACTCTTTTTGGCCGACATGGTTTCAGTGAGCGATCGATGTGATCCAGGAACAGGATGTATAGTACGCGTAGACAGAGAAGAGAAAAATTACATGAATTATAGATGTGCGCATACATCTTATCACCACTATTGTGATTATTCACGGTTCACGTCGACAGAATATTGAATAAGAACAAGTCTACTGTATTAGAATAGTGTATAGTGATATCTTTACCACAAAAATGTTACAATAGGTAAAGTAAGGACATGCAGGGAATAGGACGACATTGAAAACATCCTCTGTCGTAGATACACAGAACCGGATCAATAAATAAAAAAAACTCCACCAATATCGATCGCCGCTGTGAAAACTCCAAAGCTTGATGTACAGAAAAAAAATGAAAGAAAACAAGGGCCAGAATGACGAAAATTATTGTCGAGATGCGCTCGACCATTGAACGTAAATGAATAAAATCCCCTATTGCGTTACAGAAAATTGCCTGTTAAAAAAGAATAAACACCAGATTATATATGTACTGTATCCATGCTAATCGTATTGTGAATCTAATAACCACTCCACACCAGAGGAAGCATATCGAGTCGGGTCAACGCGATTTAGCGAAAATATGGCAGACTTTGGATGATTTGAATATGCATCTCCTTCTGCAATGCATGATGCTCATCTTTCCAGTGTGAATGACTTTCCTTCGCGTTGGTAGAAAGACTGGTAGGTGGAAGAGGTAGAGTAGTGTCGCTTTGGCTCTTGTTTCGTGATCGATACACGGCAAATGACGAGATCCCAGCAATGGATGATCCAAGGAATAATTTGAGGGCGGCGGAATGCATTCTTTTTTTTA
>Ga0160427_10002555_pt1 | contig 10963 bp, 10 predicted proteins | sample SolpanmetagenomL_FD_108194 | JGI IMG/M metagenome (GOLD analysis project Ga0160427, IMG submission 108194) | Solar panel surface microbial communities from Lawrence Berkeley National Laboratory, California, USA - L | ecosystem: Engineered > Built environment > Solar panel > Unclassified ...
AAGTATTTTCACTTGTCAATATATATGCACAGCACTGACATCTCAGAACTGCATGCAGCATTCTCTCTGCAGCCACTATGCATTCCAATCACTTGGTGTCACGATGGAAATATCTGGCAAATTACAAGTATAGTACAACTGTGAAGACCTTCTCCCCTTGTGAAAAAATCCATGTAAATCGAGTAGTTCCAGTTGACCAAGGCAAGAAGTAGATTTAAGCTTCACGGGCTGAAGCTCACAAACAACTATCCCAGCTTGATTGGTTCAATCTTACCTGTTTCACTAAGCTACTACGCGAGTGCATCGATATGGTATACCTCTTCTGGCTTAGTTTAGTACGTCTTTTGTCGCTAATTGTAGCTATTTATCGTATTTTACCCACAAAACGCGAAGAGAGAAAAGGCACCACTAGCATGCATTATGGAGAATAGAAAATTCCTTTAACTATCTTTTGTTGTAAATTGTGGTGGTGTGCTCAGAAAGTTAGACTAAATCTTTGTGCTCTCAGCTCGAGACATGAAACACAATTGCAAGATGCTGTTTAAACATTCATCACATTGTGATCGGTCCACATTCAAATCCGCCTCGTTAACATTGTTAGGGTCAGTCAAGGGTTTGCGTTGATACAGTACCGAAAGAAAGGAATGGAAACGAGGCCTTAGCGTCACTGACCGCCTTATAGCATACTCCGCTTCGCTGTCTTAACCAATTGTAGTGTCGTACAAACGAATATCTATCGCGGCATGAGCCTAGGTCAGAAATCTTTTGTTGATGAGAAGGACAAGATGATATAGTGTATGACTGATATGCTTGCCACATTTGGTCAAGTCTAGAGAACTCGCTCGCGCATAACAAAGAGCCCCGTGAGTGTAGTCATGGTATCTTCATGGACTGGTTCCAACATAAAATGAGCAAAATCAACTTCGTTGGTACGTGTGTTCCACGCGCCCGCTGGTGATACATGTTTAACGGGCATAACAAATCGAACGCCACAATAAGTTTGTGATGACTCGAAGCCAGAAATGAGTGTAGTAAACCACTATCTATTTCTGGAAACGCCTGCATTAAGATACATAAGATTTTGATACATGTAACCTTCATTGTTCCCCTGATGCAAACCTGTATTGATCCCTCCATGAGGATGTGCGTCTGATAACAAGTACGATGACTCTTCTCCGTGGACTCAGCCTGCAGTAAAGCGTCAGTGTGGTTGTGCAAAGAGAATTCAATGATATGAGAGACTAAGACTAGCGTTAGATCTTACTAGATTTACAACACTATGATTTACATGCCAAGTATGAGAGAACTGAAGACCCGCGGCGCTAAAGGATTCCTTCAGCTTACGCGTCTATGCCAAACCCTTATAGTATTCTTCTTCACAGGAACTTGGTCCCATGATCGAATTAGTCGGTTGATATTTGAAGAAGTGTAATCGTCAATATATATGGCATATCTTTCGTCTTAACTCCCTCTCACATCATGTTTTATATTTCGTGCATGTATGCATACATGACTTTAAATATAGACACCAAAGATGTGAAAAGACCTCAAAGAATTCCCACAAAAAAACCCTATGCGAAGATCAAGCAAGATCTTGGCACAGGAATGTGCTAAGATAAAACCATATTCGAATGTATTCATCGATGATGCAGAGTTTTGGTTGCTCATGTCTTGTTCTGTATACAATTGATAATGCTGGAGAAAGTCAGCATGAACCTTAACATAGCAGTTGTGTTTCGAATATTTCTCGCTTGTGGAGGAGCTCAACTAACTACAGTTTATATTCCTCTTTTTTTGCCATCTTGGTATGTGCGACCACAGAAAGAGGAACACAAGGCATCCCGTCCGCTCTGCCCTATTTAAGCCTCTTATCGATCGATCAGTACTCGAGTGGGTGACCATCGGGGAATCCCGATTGTTGCACGTATATCTTTTTTTGAATTTTTGGTGATATTGTTGCTTGAATTTTTATAAGTGTATCATCATTCTGTAACTTTACTCACTTCAACATTAAGTTATACTACTTATCCTTCTTTTTATTCCTCTTTCGTTTGTTTGTAGCCTCAATATATCCTTACTCCAGAAACTTATCTATAAATGCAAGAGTTATGAATAAAAAGCATGGGAGCGTGCTGTAAGGATTTTGCTGCCGAGTTCAACTATTGGCAATGAAGAGTCATTATACAAACCGTCCAAATATAGAAGGTGTATAGATAAAAATTAACAAGCAAGATTTACAAATCAGAATTTTCTGCATACACGATATATACTTTTCAGCTCAGTTATGATTCAAAGTCCTAAGCATCCGATTTTCATGAATTCAACAGAAATGTGATAACCTTCATTATATACTCACCATCAAACAATAAGCCACATTTCGGATATGCAAATCTGCTTTCTCTCTAGGCTATCTGTTCATCAGTGACCGAGGGATCACATTTTGATTTATACTCGAGCATGTCCTCAGTCCAAATGATAGGAAAACCAGCAACTAATATGCAAGCATACTTCATGCTCTAGTTTATTACCAAAGCTTTGCAAAACATATATCATATATTAATGTCTATAGGATGATATAATATAGTGTTCACTTCAATATCCATCAGACTCTAGGTAAATTTATTATATAACATTAATAATGCTTTCTCGAACTATATATTTCTAGATTCTTATGGAATTTTGATAAGTATCAGCCTTAGGTTTTTTCTGATTATTATTTGCTAAAAAAACTCTATATTTCCTTTACTAAACACGGTTAAGTACTGCCAAGAATACTTTTATCTATATACTTAAATCTCTGAAAAGGTCTAAGACTAGATTACATAGTACAACTTATATAGTTTCTACTGCTATTTAAACGGAGAAGAAAATAGTTAGGTAATTACACTGACAGCTGATACTACACATCAGATTATCAGTTATAGATATATATACTAAGGAAGTAGGATATAGGTCGATATTAAACAAATATGTACGATAAGCGATGAAGTGCTTAATATGGGTATATATCATATTTGCTGTAAAAATGTTCTTACTTCTTACAATAGGAATTAGACCGATTGAATCTTTTCATTACCAAACGTCAACTTGACTATGGGTGTAGTCTACAAAATAATGCATAAAATTAGAAAGATACAGTAAAAGCTGTTTACTGCAAACAACAATTATTGTTTTATGAATCCAGTCAAAATTACGACAATATTTAGAAAATTCGTTTTTTGACTGTATATACCTATCTTTTAATGATGTAATCGTGTATGTATATTAGACCTTCCTCTGTCAGTTCAGATTGCTCGAGCTGATGGATATACTCTAATAGATAGTAGTTTAAAAATAAACTTTTTAAGTTAGAGAATATAGACAGGTATAAACATTAAATTTAAGCGGTAGATTATCCCTAATAATAAATATATTGTAAATATCTACTTTAATAACTTATATACTAAGACTCTAGAAAAGGTAGTACCTTTATATATACTCTTATCAGGATCCAAATATATTTTTTATTCCCTTACTGTACTATTATATACTATTATATACTCTTTACCTTTTATCTATTTTTATCTTGTTCTAGTACTTTTAAAAGTATACTGTCGTTTCTGACTCTTTCTAGTCCTATATAACTCGTGTCTTCCTATTTAATATCTTGAAAATTGATTATTCTACTGATACTACTTAGACTAGAGTTTAAAAAAAATGATGTATATAGATCATCGCCTTACTAGTAATGACCTATTTTACAAATTTCATTGTATAAATTCACTTTAGAGATAAGACTAGTAAGGTATAAGAGATTCCTACTATTTATGTATATCTAGGATTACAATAGATACACGACTACTAGTAATATATAGTTTTGATTGTGTTTGTAGAGTCAATAGGCTTTTTTATACATATATACTGAGGTAAAAGAAAGGTTAAAGTTTAGCAGCTATAACTGTGCAAGATGAAACCATACCTAGAGGGATAGGAATAAGTAAGGATGAGATATAACGTAATCAGCGGTGTTATATTAGTCTATGAAGAGTCTCGTGAATGGATTGTTCAGAACTTATGATGGTATAAGTTGGTGATCCAGAACGAAAGTGGTGAAATGATTATAGACTAATGATGTGTAATTGAGTGATGGATATGTCTAGACTGACTGCCTATGATGGAACCTACCGCACGGCACCTTGACGATCTTGTATTATATATCTTATAAATATGTAATAACATAACAACGACCACAGAAAGAGGAGTACAAGGCATCCCGTCCGCTCTGCCCTATTTAAGCCTCTTATCGATCGATCAGTACTCAAGTCGGTGACGATTGGGGAATCCCGATTGTTGTTGTTCAACTTTTCTTTTTGACAACTTTGGGTTCGATCCTGGAAGAATTTTTTTTCGTCCCAATGCGGGTTGATTAGAAAATAAGTAATGGGACACACAATAACATATCTGGAACATGTTCATAGTAGGCTTTTACGGGCAAAGAATTCAAATCATTTACGTGGGTCTCGTAATCTGGTTCTGATGGTGGAGAAACTATACCTCATCTCTATATATGGTACAGGACTAGTGCTTTTTCTATGTATAATTTATTTAAAACATAGCTGTAAATCGAAGACATGTGGAAATGTATACGAAGACACACAATCGCAAAAGTGTTAATTCATTCAGTGAATTTATGCCCGTCTGTCTGTACATTAAGCTTTATGAAAAATTTGTATGTGTGGTACAAGTACATCTGTAGAGCTCACCAAATATCTCTTTCATACCAGTCTGCCAAGACATTCTATTTTTTATGACCACCAAGGTAGCCAGCCCTAAATCAAATTCTATACCAACCTGAAAATTCTAGAAGAAACCGCAAAGTGGATTTCTCTTTTCTTTTGCGAAATGAAACTCAGTACATGGAAGATATTCCGAGTTCTAGAAGTGAACCGTTTCGAGACCACAGTCCGCATCCACCATGCTAGGACCGCGTTTAAATCTCGGATAAACTCTATGAGTCTTTTGGATTTAAGAGCTCTATATTCACGTTTTGGGATTTGCCTTGATTTGAGATTGGGGTTAAAATGGTCTTTTAAAATCGAAAGTATGCGATCCGCACAGTTTATCGATAAACTGCACAAAGATGATGGTAGCCTGTTTCTCTACAGACGGTACCTGAATCCGGTGGCATGGGACCGTGATGCATTTTTCTTCCTTTCTTCTTCCTTTTTCTAATTCCGCCTCTGCGATTTTTGTTGATTTCTTTTCCCACGATATATGGAAAGTGTCCGCTATGTGTGCAAAAATGGTGGACATTAAGGCCACGGGAGTTTCTAATAGGATAGGAAGGATTCCAAAGAAAAGATAAATCGAAGGGAAAAAAGGAAAGAGATAGAGTTTTTTCCCCTTTCCGGAATGGTACTGCAGATTCAGCCCTACCAGGCCGAATCGTAAGTTTAACGAGTTCCACCCTAACTTTGAAAAGTCTTCAATTCACAGAGGAGATCATGTATCATACTTCAGACCTTGATGTTAGAAACTCAGGTGCATATGCTTTTTGTGTCAACACGTTAGTGCTAGCATCAAGATTCTAAAGTAAGTATGTATCACATTGTCAGTTTGTCTTCATTGCTGTCTCATCTAAGTGAGATAGACCTTTACGATACATCGCTTACATGTTGTAACATTCGATTTATTAATGTAAAGGCAATCATTATGGGCAAAACACACCACAAAGACGTGCGTTTGATGTAGATGTATATTATACAGATACATATGAATAGGTGAAGGGCTTAAGTGTCATGGAGGACAACGTGTCTATGTAGCTATGGTTTGTATTAAATATATCGCATATATGGTTGAAGTGTATTTTGATGTAAAAGCGTCATTAAATATGTAAGCATCATATCACTCAAAAGAAGTTGTATTAAGAGTCATAATCATGTGAATATTTTAGGCAACAGGATCACACCTTCTACAAGATAGTTGTGAAACTTCAGTTCTCAGTGAGGATTCGATATTTTTTTGTATTTTGCATGAATGTTACAGTATCTATGATAGTAGATCCACTATGCCAAACATTTCTTAGGTTAGCGAAGATCTAAATTTGTATCAATATGACAAAATGTCAAATGTTGAATGCAACACAACATTGGCAAATACCTCATTTTAATTATGTTTCCCACGAGTTTTTCCATCCCCCCAGCTTATAGATCCTGCTGTAGCTGCGGGTAGTAATAATGTGTGATATGAATCATATTGACTGCATACACATTGCGCGGTTTGCAAGCGAACCGAAGTTGTAGTATCATCCATGAGGAAACAAAGGAAAACTTCACCTTGTTTAGACCAAAATGGAATATTAAGTGGTCTAGATACATCGGGATGTATTTAGGGAGAGCTACTAGAACGTATTGAGCATTGTATCATGATGAGTCTTCCAATATTGCGATACCCTTGTAATGTTTCTACATATTTGCCAATACTGATCTTTACAATCTCGGTGATGTTTGCTTGTTGAAATTAAGCCGCACACTTTCCGACAGCTAAAAATGGTGGTTGGTTACACGATATCGAAAAAATAACTCTTGTGGTGGAATTCATCATCGCAACACATCATCAACTTCAATTATTTCACCATAAGAGAAATTGTTGGAAACCAATGCATGTGAATGCTTGTTAAACGTTTTCTTCCAAGATAAATGTGTTAGAAACAAACACAATTATATGCACGGGATCAACCACCCAATTGTGGTGCGACATCGGAACCGTTAACTTTTCGTTGGCTCACATTATGCGAAAGAGGTAAGAAGATGCACAAACAAACAAAAAAAAACCTCGCGAATCGTTGAAAATCGTGAGATGCAGTGTCATGGATTATGAGTAAGGGACAAGGATCGATCTACAAAGACATGCAGCATTCCCGGGCGGCTCTGTTTTTCTCTTGTCAATTCTATTACTCGATCCCCGAACGGTGAATTACTCGATCCCGTGTAAAGGATCACCCAGTTCTGGGAAAGAGAAAAATATGGTGGTGGTGGCGATGGCGGGCTCGACTAAACACCTCAGGGCACACATACACTGAGAAGAGTTTTTCTATTGTCCTTGCATCATTACACACAAGAAATTTCTAGAAATGGCGGATCCTATGACGATATTTTTGTGAGGATCCTCATTAACCTTAACTTGTTCCGATCAACCTTCAAACAGGGTCTAGCTCGGAGAAGGCCGATTTCCAGCCAGCCTTCTCCTCTTGCAATGTATCTAAACCTTATGTATTAGGGAATCTAGGTTGAAGAAATTAAAAATTACTTGTAAGAATATAAACGTTATGAATCTCAGTGCCAGCCCGCTGAAAGAATCTGGGGAAATCCACAAAGAACGAAGTGGTGTGTATGCGTGTACGAATATGTCCGGCATATCGAATTCCAGTTCTAAATAACGTTGCAAGGTATTCATTATGTGGAGGACAGTCCTTACAAAATAATCAACTGTGCAAATCAAATGACCGCCAGTTTTTAGTTCTCCTTACATTGAAACATGACAATTCGAAAAAAGCTAAAGAGTACGAGGGTAGGAATTGTGCAATTCCGCGCGCCGTAGTTTTGTCTGTAAGAGGGTCCTGACATTGCTGAATTAGCAATATGTCTGTTGGGTTCAGTACCAAATTTTGAAATGATGCGTCTCGCTTGACTATGTGAATTTTTACGTAAAGCCCGAAGCGGGATGCCCAGCTAAAATTACCCATCATTTAGCTTCCCGGATTCGTGAGGTTTTTGTGAAAGAAGAGAAATTGAAGACACATCAAATTAGTGCATCTCCTCGGATGGGTACTATAGGAGATGTGTTGAATACTGTGTTTGCTTGCTGTAGGAATTTATCAACCACGCTTTCTCATGGTTGCGCTGCCAAAGGAGAGCCATACACTTCTTGTCTCTGCAATGTGTTTGCTTTTGTTCATGCTTCCAGAGCAAAAAGCTGACCTTATAAAATTAATTGCTTGTGGCACATGCGCTGAGCTGTTCGATTTTGCGGGGTGCAGAAAAAGCCTTTTCCGAAAAAAGGTTGGCTTGGTCAAGTATAGTACAGGACTTTTATGGAACGAGAAGGGGATACAACAATTTCGAAATTTCACACCCATAATTATAGGAGTTGTTATATTGCTAGCCAGTAATCACAAAATGATTTGTATTAATCATTCAAGTTGTAACACACTAGCTTGAAATATGTCGCCCAAGTTGTGCACAATCCGTAAATGGATCATATCATCTGGACAGCTACTGAGTAATAAATTGGTCTGCTGATCCCAATCGAATTGCATTCACAACAGTCAATGGCTCTAGAATCAGGTTCTCTGCTTAGTGCGAGACAATGCAAGCCAACCATTGAGGAACAATCTGCAAATATTGCATAGCTATGAGGGTCAAGCTCTGGAAACATATAGTACTGACGTCTATTACACAGGGCAAAATATCCTTGAACATGGTTGCACCCAATAAACATAATTGATGGTCAGCAAAGCTTGTCATTAATCCCTGCACGGGGCCTCCAGTGAAAAATATCTCGCTGCTTACCTCATATATGTGAAAGCGAATTTTGGTAGGGTTTTTTCTTTTGCAACACTCCTTCGCGCCACCAAGGTGCCATGCGTTGAATTGATTGGATTCCTGATGTTAAGGTGCTGTTCGGTCTTCCTATGGAATGACCGTTTCAGTTGTTTGAGACAGAAAGCTCAAACTGTCAATAAATTTTGGAAATTTGGTGTTACAAGAAAAAATTTCTTTATTGACAATGGAACTAGAGCTCAGCAACAGTCGTTCTATGAACTGCATTCAAACTCAATTGGAATGGGGGTATCAATAAATTGTTATTCAAAACATAACTAAAATTTGTCTCGCATCACCTGAGGATGAAGGAGAAATAACGGTGAACCATTATTATTATTGAGTGATACGCATGGAATGTCCTTTGGTGGAATAAGAGTTTTGTATAATTCTATAAACAGTCTCTCGACTTGATTGAAATGTACCATGTCGCAATGTTCGCGAGTGTCACGGGCAGCATTTTTGAGCTGAGTCAGATGAAGGATGTCTATGCATGCTAAGGATACCAGTAGCTGATATTACTGCTTTGAATTGAGATGCGACTGTAGTCAACTTATTACTTTGCATGATCAGTATACTATTCAGATCTTGACAAGTGAAAGCTGAATCGAACTATTTGTTGGAGGCTTTTGCATGTACACAATCGCTTTTGCTGCGATGGATGTAGAATGCTTATAAGCGAATATCTGTTCTGCGAGAACAAATTGGAACTGCATATTCAACTCGTCAATGCATGCTGTCTCTAGCTTGAAGAAGTCATTTGGACGAGTACGACATTCATTCTTGCGCAGCGATTGTGTTGCGGCAGAGTGACGATGATGATGTTGATGATGGAGAAGGAGGAGCTAGAACGAGGAGCAGCAACAGCAACAGCAACAGCAGCAAGCTGAGCACAGCATCCAGCCAACCAGCACACGAAATCTGGCCTGGCCGTGAGATCCGTGTCGCAATTGGGAGTAAAGTTCCCTAATACAACCCTGGTCATTTCGCCATATGACTGAACCTCCCAGCTAGGCCCAAAACAAGCTCAAAGACTTCCTCCCATCCTGACTAAGTGATCCCCATCCATCCAGTCACTCGCTCACTCCCCGGGGACCACCGTTTCCAACATGAGCCACAAGACAATGCTAGTCAAAGAAGCAAAAGTGAGGAAAAAGAAAATAGGAAAAAAAAAAAGAGACTTTCAGGGAAAGCGAATGGGAACGGAGAAAAATTTTCAGCAGTTGGCATCAAGCAGAAGCAGAAGAAATGATGTCGCTGAGAGAGCGCCTTATGCTAACTCCATGACACATTCATATTTTCCCAACCCACGCACCCACACAGCTAAAAACACTTCTAAAGGATATTGTAGCCGCTTAAGCGGGAGGAGGACGACCAAGGCAAAAGAAAAGAGGAAAACAAGGAGACAGAGAAAATAAGGAATTGAGAAAAGAAGATGAAAAAAAGCAAATGTAACATACGGGGTACGGTAGGACCATTGCATTATTCATCTTTGATTGTTCTAAACTTGGTACTGGCACAAAACAGAATCGTCGATGCGCAAAATACGTAAAAAGGTTCCTTTGTATAAAGACATCGTGACGACCCAGCACACCCAATTTTCTTTGACTTCTTCCCTTCCTTTCCTTATCTAAACTTCAATAACAATATCAAAGTATACAAACTTTATATTAATCTTATATACTCTTCTCTCTTATCATATTCAAGCTCCATTCAAGACCATCTCTTACATGACATAGTAGTTTATAACAGGTTTTACCATATAACCTAGTCTACAAGTACAAACATTCGAGGCAAACACTTTTTGGTGAATCATATCAGAAAGCAACAATATAAGTATCTAACAACATTGGCGGTCACGAACCACATATAACTCAATCAAAATGCCTTCAATCTTGGGACGTCTCCCAAGGTACTCATCCGCTGAAAACACTCTTGGTGAATTCTCAGCAGCGCTTTTGGAAGCAACATTAGCCAAGCCAAGCAAAAGACGCTTCTCTCATCACCGCACAAGCCGAACGAGTTTCGAACACCCCAAATCCAACAAACACTCATCCTCATCAGAAAGTCTAACATCACAACATATGGCTTCACTAGACTTTCAAATAGAGTCTCCTCCTCTTGTCTGCTATGGTTCTCCAACAGAATCGATGGGAGCTTTATTGGCTGGTATGCTTTGGCTTAGTGTTGGACAGAGTTCAGTCAATGTAGAAAGCTTGACATTAGCCTTGGAAAGAATCACAACGACCAAGAAGCCAGTCTCTCACAGCTGCCCAGAATGTGTATCTCAAGTTGCAACATTACAAAAGTGGGATCTTCTTACAGCTTCACAAACTAGCCCTGGTGAACACAACTATCCATTCAGCTTTCTCTTTGATGGCAAG
>Ga0160427_10002560_pt1 | contig 10948 bp, 13 predicted proteins | sample SolpanmetagenomL_FD_108194 | JGI IMG/M metagenome (GOLD analysis project Ga0160427, IMG submission 108194) | Solar panel surface microbial communities from Lawrence Berkeley National Laboratory, California, USA - L | ecosystem: Engineered > Built environment > Solar panel > Unclassified ...
ATATAGCAAACGATCTCAACATGAAATCACAGGTGCGGCTCGTAAGATTAGGGGATGTTGCGACCCACGACGGGGATGGAAGGGTCAGTCCTTCCTTCTTGATTACAGGACGACTGAGTACTTATTTAATTAACATATTTAGATCTGCAGATATAGCTTCACATTAAAATCCAGATTGCAACTCAAAGTCTCATTTGAATAAGTACTAAGCATACAAAAGAGAATGAACATTGAAGCTCTCGTTAGTGCATGCATGATTAATGGAATATAAAGAAACACTTCTTGTGTCTTGTTCTGACCCCTCCAACTGAGGGTAAAAGGCTGTCGACTAAAACACGATGCGATTCTAACCAGCATTCAATATACATTAAAACAATAACATTGCCATTCCTAGACATCCCAACCAAACACCGTCATTAATGAGCCCAAACATGATAAAGACGCTATAACAGGAGTGAAGCTCGATATTCTCCAAAGCTATCCAATAAAGGAACTTTTAAAAAATCGTCCAGAGAAATGAGGGAGAGAATAAAAGTCTACTTTGAAATCAGCTTTGCAGCGTGGGATATTCAATGGGGAAATACGTACCATTCCCATACACATTCATCCCTATTCCAACCATTCGTAAATTCGTGAAAAGGAAAACAATCTTGTCCGCGAAACGCCTCTCCTCCTTCACTATCCCAGCAGAATACATACGAGACGTTCATTTTTATTGCGACATCCCAAATCGTAGAAAACGTGTAATATACAACCCTCTTCCCGTGTGACAAAGAAGGCATATAGAAAGAAAAACTTCCCACCAATCTTATTGTCATCAATCTGTTCTTTGTACCACAATTAGAAAAAGTGGGTTCTCTAGTATTACTCATCTCCCAATCCTTCTCTCCAGAGTAATAATTCTCGTCTTAAAGTTGGCAACAATCTCTTGAATTCTTCGTATCCGGTCAAACTCGAGTTCCAATTCATCAATCTGATACAAAATTTCCTTCAATCGCTCAATTTCCAAAGTCGCTTTTTCTGTCGTAGATAAATGTCGACGATGATTTTGTGAGACGGACTGTCGTGTTTGTTCTGACAACTAAAAAAATATATAAGAATGGATCAAAAAATAATATTAGCCAGCACTTCTTCCAACCTAGGATGATCTTCACTATATAAAGTTGCTCGAGCACCAAAACAAGAAATTGGAGGGGGGGGGGTCGTATACACTCTGAACCCTCCCAGCGATAGCACCCAATAACTGCTCAAAATGCGACGTTAAAGCGACAATGGTAGCTGGATCTACAAGAACGGCTCCTCCTCCGCCGCCGCCAGCGCTTCGTCCCCCTCCCCCATGGCTATTACCACCTCCCCCGCCAGAGGATTGCACCTGCCTCGGCGGCGCTACACCAATCCTACGCGAATGAGCGCGGATGACATCCATCTCTTCGGCTGTGACCGATTGCGTTGCCATCTCATGATTGTTTCCCTTTTTATTGCTGCTGCACTTGTTATTATCTTTTCTTCCTTCGTTTTTGATTACTCCTTCTTTCTTGTTGCGCCTCTGTTTATGGGAGAATGTTTAATATTTAGATTCGGCTGGAAGAAATTTGTCTGACAAGAAGCGAAGATGAAGTCGTGTAGTATAGGTTTTGATTTTGAGTGTCGGACTCTATACAGAAGAGAGAGAGAAAAAGATTGGTCAATGTTTGTAACCGAGATTTGATGTATTGTTTTGCGTCGCGGGGATGCTACTGTTACACTTTGGTTTTTGTGGAAATTCGGGCGGAGGAGATCGACGATAAGAAACGAGAGGACGATTACAATGATTCGTAATTGTCGTACAATTTATGTTTTAGAAGAAGGGAGAGAGTTGATGGAAGAAGAAAAGGAGGGGAATGTATACAATGAAGAACAGGTACCTAAAAAAAAGAGTGGAATTTAATATATTGGAGTGGATGGATGGGTGTCTGAGAAAAGAGAGAGAGAGAGAACAAGCATGTAAGGTGTTTTGTGGTTGCAACTCCAAGGATTGTCGAGCGGCATACAAGGTTCATGATGATGATGATGTTGTTGATTGTTTCAGTGGATGTTAAAATGGCTCGTGATTGCTTGTTTAGTTACATGTGGCTAAGTAAGGGGAATGGGAATGGTGGCTGGTGTGACGGGCATGGCACGTTTTGACCTTGGAGTCAACAAAAAACAGCAATAAGAGTAAACTTAATTGAAGAGAAAGAGAAAAATCAATTTATATAGGCAAACACAGTTTTTGAATACCATAAAAGATGCGTGCTGAATACAAGCTGAAAGTAGTGTCTGACTAGCTATTTTACTTCAGTTGTATCAAAAATAGGCCGCCCGCCAGTTTTATATTCAACCGGTCGAACTTGGCATCCATCCCGATCAGTTGAGGGTTCCACACGGAACAAGCATTGGTTTCATGGTGCCTACACCCTGTCAAGTACTTTTATTTCCTCCGCACAACATCCCACCTGGCAAGGCCCTATAAAAAGGTCTTCTATCCTTAAATTCAATTCTGAAATGGATTCTTCTCATTCCTTTGTGGCTGTATAAATTCCTTGACAAAGTGTTTTGGAAATCTTATAGATTGCCCACTACCACTGGTAGATAATTGAGCATAGGTAATAAGTATGCATCTTAAGCCAATAGTGAAGTGCTATGCTCTATGTAACATCAATATGTTCTTACAAGTTAACATGTATGATATGGGCTCAAGATGATTGAGAGTAGGGAAACTAGATTCTTAGATTGTTCAGTATCGTAGCATTACTTACTTGACTTCGTGTGTATCATATGGTTTATAAAGATTCAAATGCCCAGGAGACTTTCCTTTCGAACGGCTACATATATGTATCGACCCAAAGCCGGCATTTTAAATTCAGTCGTTGTTTTCGAATCTTGTATTGAAGCATTTGTGGAGCCCTGAAGTGTTTTCCACCTCTCTTGGACAACACGATAATCGAAAAATGTTGGTCAATATGATAGCTGCATATTTTATTTTCCTTCTTGTCTAAAGAACCTGTTGTTGTCACTCGTCTTTACATTCACTTTTTCTCGAGGCTGATCTAGTTCTTTAGACTACTAGGAAGTAATTGTGTTATGTGTATGTCATTAGACAAGAAACAACCTGAGAACTTTGAAAGATTGTTCTTGCATATAAGAAGCTTATTTACATAAAACCCTTTCCTAAGGAAAAGTGGTCTATTACACAGACAGATATCATTATTATTGCAAAGGCGGCTTGTGAGAGGTGTGTAATAAAACACGAATCATTCGGGTAAAAGAAAGACTCAATCAGCACAAAACAGAAAAATCAAATGCAGAGGGAAGAGAGAGATAACTACTAATGATTATATGAGGAATCAAGCAAAGGAAAGAAAGGTAAAGAAACGCCCGCAAAAACTGCATATGATCATGAATTGAATAAGATTTGAGTTTGCGACATGGTTCTTCCCTCCGACTTTCATCTAGAGACCAAGTAGGTATGTGAGGTTTAGAACAGGGTGCAGTATTATAATAAGTCCCTTTTTAATTTCCTCCACCAAAAGAAGGGCGAAAAGGATCAACCAGATCAACTACCACCCAAGCCAAAAATACAGAATTCCCTTCCATCTATCGCTTCCTCGACATACCCTTATACAAAACCGATCCAACAACACCAGCAGCCAAGACAACACCACTTAATATCGCGACACCAAGCATCCCTTCCTTTGCTACCTTATCATCAATCAAATTCTGCAAGCTCATAGCCTGTAGATTTCCCTGTTCTTTTCCAAGTAGCAAGTCGTTGTATTTGCGCGCTTCGGCATAATTTCCAAGCTTGTAATTCCCTAGCGCTAGGTAGTATAAACATTCGCGGCGACGTTCGGGAGAGTCGCGGAATATTTCTATTTCAGATAATGATAGATTTCACACATTCAGAGAATTAGCCAAAATATCCCCACAAAGACTATTCTTGTGATATGATATATATATATATATACATATATGTACGTAGATGTTTATATGTTTATATGTTTGTTTTCTCTTTTGGATGGGAGAGAGCGGGGGGAAGAGAGAAAAAAAGAAACTCACCACTCAATAACTTGACACCCAACCGTTGATCAGCCGCTTGATCGGACTTGATGAGACCCCACGCATAGTTGAACTTGGTCTGAACACCAACAAATTGTCCTTCACGCTCATATTGTTTTCGAAGAACCGCAAGTTCAGCTTCCTTCAAAGGACTCTCTGCGTCGGCGGCGTATGGTAGATTTTCGGAACCCATGATTTATTTTAGCGGTGAATTGGTTTTTTTTCCTTTCTCTTTGCAACAGACGACTTTCGATGTTGGTTGCTCTTTTGATTTTGTGTTATTGGTGAAGTTTTTTTTATTTAAAGGATTTCTGTCTGTCTGTCTGGAACCCTTTTTTTTTTGTCTCTCTCTTTGTGCTTTTATCTTGTTCTTTGGATGTATTCGAAATCCGACGATGAGTTAAGTACTTGGTAGGTAGATGGATATCGGACAGCCGCTCTTCTTCTTGAACGTATGTCGACACTTTAATGAGGTTCGAGGTGTGTGTGTGGTGTAGTTTGCAAATCTGATGGATAAAACGGTGAACAAAGTGATGGAGAGAAAGAGAGACGAAGTTAGGTGGAGGTTGAGACAATGCTTTCTTTGGCTTTGACGTTGCTTGCTGGATGCACTAGTGGGTACCTCGTTTTTTTTGTTTTTTGCCCGAAAGAGAGAGGAGAGGGAGAAAGAAAGAAAAGGAACAGAATCGAGAGTTGCAAACCGACTGACTCTTTTCCTTTTTCTTCTGATCGTCTATCAACCGAGCGACGTCATGCACGTGTCAAGCAAAATACCTGGACAGGTGAGAGATCGCAGTCAGTCAGTCAGTCAGTCAGTCAGTCACTCTCCTTCTGTTATTCTGCTGGCACTTGAACATGTTCCTGAGAGGGATGCTCTTCAGATGGCTATGAAGAGAGGAAGCCTTGTGAGACACTACACATGATTCATACAATCTAGATTTCGCCTCACTGAATTCATGTCACCGTCTGTTCTCGTCAACTTTATCTAGACAACAATCGCGTGGTGGTACATCATCAAGTCTATTAACTTATTTTTGGGATCTTGTGCCCATTGATTTATTTTCTTAGATTTTGAGGTCGTCACACAATAACAAAGTCATCCATATCAGTAATTCATGATGTTAGAATCCATGCTTTCTTTTCCATTACTACTAAAGTGATCCAAGTCTTATTGCATATATACAAAATTAACCCAAATATAAGGCTGATATCATGATGTCTTCAAACAGATAATTACCATAATACCGAGGCATCAAAACAGACAATAAGAGAAAATGAAGACAAGGTACAACTAAAGGTCTAAATGAGATAAAGGAATGTGGTATCATCGCGAAAGTGACAGATAAGAAATAATTAAAAGCCTGAACAACCAGATTCAAATCTTGAGCACTTCAATCATTTGAATCTAATTTGTAGACCTAGTTTATTAATTAAGGAGAAAAAAGACAAGGGAATAAGAAGTAGGAAAGAACTCGGATACGAGATAATGAAACATTGAGGAAAATTTCAGTCAGATTTATTTCCAAGTAAAGAATGAATTTGCTTAGATTCGATTAGATGGACCAGCCCCAGGTTGTTGTGCTTGTGGTGGAGGAGGTATTACATGATTTGGTGGCAGGCCGGGCTGAGGTGGTGAAGGAGATCTCTGCTGTTGCAAGCCTTGCATTTGATATTGTGGCCCGGCTGGTTGGTGTTGGTTGAATGAAGGATGTCCTCGTAGGCTGGAATGTCTGTTGACAGAACCCTGTCTTTGGTCTGTGTACATTGGCATGGCCTGAATTTGACTTGTCGAGCTCACAGTAGGGTACATGGAGGCGTTTACTCCTTCACTTGGTTGATATGATGATGTGTACGGACTTCCTGAGCCGTCTCGCTTTCTACGACCGGTTGTGCTTTGTCGTCGAAGCATGACTCGTACTTCGTCCACATCTCTTCGTCGGAGTGAGTCACCACTGAGTCTGCTTCGTCTGGCCTCGTCATCAAAGGTAGTTGTGATGGCAGGGCCAGAGAAACTAGCTCCGGTATGTGCAAAGGAAGAAGCCGATTCACGATTTTGGGCAGCCCCAGCCTCTGCGGCTATAGCATCTTCCTGTTTCTGGGCAAGTCTCTTAGCGGCCTTGTCCTTAGCTGCTTGTTCCATGCGTTCTTGTGCTTCGGCTGCTGAAATGGAAACTGTAAATTGTGGTTTGCCAGATTCTCCTAGACCAGGATCTCCAGCACCAGGTCCATAGATGGGCACTTTACGGCAGGCAGCTACAAGTGCCGTCATGAACTTATTTCGACGATCAAGTCGCTTCATCTCGTCTGCCCAATTTCCCTTATGCTTGATATCAACCTTGAGCTCAAGTTTGTCCAATGCCATATCACTAATCTCCACGCTCAAATTATCTGCTCGGAAATCTCGATTATTCTCCTCAACAAATATGTAGAGCTCGTTGCGTAAGAGAATAATATCATCCATGGAAGTATCAAAATGGACGTTGAACTTGATGGTTTCCTGCATAGACTTGGATCGTGACACATTTTCGATGCTCTTCGCGTTCAATATGTTGTTAGGGACTTGATTAGTCTTGTTGTTGAGGACGCTTCGGAAAATGGTGAATAGCAAAGCAATGTGCTCAACGGTATATTCTTTACCATCAAAGTCTACTCGATCACCGACATCATAAGGATGCTAAAAATATAGTTAGCACTGCGTGGCTTAATCAGGAATAGAGGTTGTCTTTACCTTGACAAAGATGAAGATGCATGATCCCAGGATCTCCTGAGCAGTCATGGCAAAAACAAACGACAAAGATAAAAGAGCAGTACCAGCAGTAGCAAGAGTCGTAGTAAAGCTCGAGTTCAATAAGGCAACAAAGATAAAGATGACAACAACAAACACCACAACAGCCAAAAGACTATCAAGAGAGGAGATGGCACTATCGATGTCGCCCATGCTCTTCGCGAGGCTCTTGCTCTCACGAGAAATGCCCACAACACTAGTGACCATTTCCTCGAGACTCACATCGCCATTGTCGTCGTCGTCAAGAACAGCATATGCCTCGCGAGCAACAACTCGATTCTCAAAGCCCATAACCTCGATCAAATCATCCACATAAAGCGAGTCTTTGCCTTCTTCAACAAAGGACATCCAAATTCGGCGAGCTAGGGCTTCAGATGAGGATTTACGTCCAAGAGCGTCGACAACGATTGAGTACGCAGAGTTTGGATTCAAAACATCCCTGCCTGTAATCTCCTTTGCAACATTCCCTAGAGCTGAGGTCAAGTTATCACCAACACGAGCAACTTGTCCTAGCACTCGCATTGGAGTTGTCGAGCCACTTCTTTTATGTCCGGGTGTGATGAAGCCACCAGCGATAGATGTATGAAGGACGTAATCTTCTTCAGCAAATTCCGGGCAGTATGATGGAAAGATGTCTCTTGAGATTCTGTAAAGCTCTGCAAGCATGCGAATCTTTTCCTTGTTGTTTTTGATTCTCAATGCAAACTGCACTTGGTGATATCGAACAGATATTATCTGGACCAGGAGGCATTTGATAAAGTAAACCAACGAGGATAGCACAGCTGCACCAAGCACCTTATTGAGCCGGCTCTCCCATGCTTGCGTTGAAGTATCACCAATAGCTCTTTGAGATGGATTTCGCGTCATCATCTAGTAATGTTAGAATCACCGAACAAAGATTTTGAGATGAGCACTTACAGGAATAAATGTAACATAACTGACAAAAGTCCAACCTATCAAGGAGAGAGGTATCTCTAGCGCTTGAATGACTTTGTAGTATTTGCGAGTTCCACTACTAACTACACCTACAAGAGTCTTGAAGATGTAGGGCAAACATTTTGCAACAATCTTTGAGGCCCATAAAGAAGCCCATACAACTTCGACCTATGAGGATTGTTAATTAATTGTGGCATGTAGATTCATGTTGAAGACTTACCCATGAGAATATCCATACAATCCTTACATTTCCTAGCTTGGCCTTCTTTGCAGCTGTGGCTCCAATGATGACGGGAATGGCGATGAGGATAGCCAATGGTAGGACATAAATTAGATATCTAGTGATGAAGCTGAAATTGAGAACAGTCTCGTAGAATTTGCCAATGGCTGTTAAAGCATCTTGTTCTCCGTCAACCGTTCGACTAGCACTCTCAGTTCCTCCCGAGGCTCTGTTTAGTCTTCGTCGTCCACCAGTCTTGAACATATTGGCAGGTCCCAAACTTGGAGTTCCCTCCTTTTGCAGGGACGGCCTCATGACTTGTGTACTACTAACAGTATGGAAATCCTCTTCTTTACTTCTATGAGAAACAATTGGTGTGAGAGGGATGTCGACAACATGGTCTCGATTATTTTGTTGTACAGGATTCAAAGGTTGGAATCCGTCACCACTGTTGCTCTTATAATGAGACATGGCGGAGATTTGATCTGTGAGTAGATCAATTAAGAATAAAAATTATCACAAATATTGTGATCAATTGAGGTATTTTATTTATCTTGTGTCGACTAATGTAATCGTAGGATAACAAACAACCAGATGATGTATTTGCCAGAAATATCGATAGTAGAACAACTTGGAACTTTCAATTGCACCTTTGATAATGGCAACTAATTGATGGTAGTTTTGGTGTTGATCCTGTTAGATTATTTGTTGTAGAGTTGAAAAGTTTGGATTGTTCAAAGTAGATTTGGTATGATTCCCCTGGTATTGATGTTTTTTCTGAGAAGAACGAATGTATGGAATTGATTGATTGTTTACTGTATTTTATTGGAAACGATCAATTCAATTGATGTCTTCTTCGTTAGCAACACCAAGTAATGCGAGATTAAAAAAATGCAAACAAAGAGAGATGGTTGAGAAGGAGATTTGTCGAAATATGCAAAAGAAGGTGAGCAGGCAGGCGAGCAGGAGGGATTTTGAAGCAGATGAACCTCGAATCTGGGAATGAAGGGAGCAGATTGACGTTATCTTTTTTTTTTACTACATTCTTTTTTGCTTTTTACATTTTCACCTTTTACCTCTCACTTTTCAAGGTTAACTTGCTTGGTATTTTTACTTTTCCTTGGTGCTACCCTCTTGGTGAATTGATGAATAACGAATGCTACAGCACTACTGCAAACTTTGTGGTTAGGTCTCAGAGCAATTCAGTCCATATTCATGTGTGTATGGATGAATGATGATGATGATGTACATGGATAGATAGATGGATGGGTCTTTTTGAGCCGAAGCATCCAGGGACAGACAAACAAAGGCTTCATCATCAAAAAGGTGTGATATGCATGGGATTGCCCCCGGAGAACAGAACGTTGCAGACTAAATTTAGGGGTTGGCTGATTGTCTGTCTGTCACTCACTCGCTGGGCTGGCTTGCTTGCCGAACAAGGGAGAAGGTGTGGGCCCCCAGAAGAAGGAAGCTCGCCAGAAAAAGCAAAGGAAGCACATTTCACTCAAACAGGGCACAAAGAGAAGGAAGGGAAGAATAAAATAATGAAAATCTCTTGCCTCACGTCACTGAATTTCAATAAATCTCTGCAAATTCTATTCTATTCTGCTCTACTCATATAACGGGCAGTCCTTCGGAAGCAAAACGTTTCTTCTTTCCTTTCCCTCCACCTAAATACGTAGGTAAGCACTTACTTATTAAGTACTCTACCTCTAAAGTTGTATCTAAATGATGATCTTGAGCTCGGTTGGAGCGTTGACTTCCATCAAAGTGCTAGTTTCTTGACTTGCTTGGTGCGTCGACCTTACCATTACAGTCTACTCGGCGTCCCAACGAATGCCTTCGCCTCATGAAATTTCCCTTCTCTGTCGGTATTACCAATTTCTAAGAAAAGAATATACTAAGAAAAACTTCTGTTTTCATCCCTTCTTGTCCCAATATCCGCATCATCATTTCTGGTTTATTAATATATCAAGATACCTCATCCCTACGAGCGGCAAGTTTTTTCTTTTCGAGCTACTGCAGGGGAATCGAACAGTAAAAAACTTTTAAGCGATTCCCTCTCTCTCTCTCTGTCCCGAACAAAGTGTCCAAGGCTTATGCTGTTCCCACGCATTGCATGAAACGCTGCCAGCCTCTCTGCCTTCCGAACATGTCACTTTCTTCCCAAGAACACATATTGTTATATGTTGCTATAATATATATCTAACCCGGATCATCAGAGTTGCAGGAACCATCTCTATTTTCCCATACAGTATCTGATAAGAACACATATAAACGTCCACGACTTACCATCTGTAACATGTGATGTATATGTACATTAAACCAGATGTTTTTCTTCCTCAGATCCCGTTATCCAGCAACCATCTCGTGGTGATCGTGAATAAAAATGACCAAATTGAATGTTTCTAAAATTGTTATGAATGCAATTATGCAAAATGATACATCAATAAATACAGACATCTTATACGCATACCAACAGAGGCCTACATAAGTCATAAAAACTATATATGTTTCCTTCGATAAACTAAGCTAGACAAGTCCAAACCTTTTCAACATAAACCTAGCTGAAAATTGTCGGTACAGTATATACATACATATTATATTCTTCTAAGAGAGCTAACGAGCCGTCTACAGCTTGAGATATCCTAGCTACGGAGCTGAAAGAGGTGCATTCAACCTTGTCAGTTAAGTAAGTCAGTCACTTACTAGACATGTGCCGAAATTATGTCCAACATGAGAAGCAGAAGCAATCCAATCACCGCTGATAGTGTGACTCTCGTTCAAGTATCTGACAAAAGTATTGCGGATGATTCTGTCTTAAATTGATGCAAACGTTCTATTGCTGAAGGGTTAACTGCCAAGTGGAGCTTGGACGTGAGAGCGAACTGTTGAGTGCGAATACTTAGTATACTAGTAGTGATGCTGAG
>Ga0160427_10002563_pt1 | contig 10946 bp, 8 predicted proteins | sample SolpanmetagenomL_FD_108194 | JGI IMG/M metagenome (GOLD analysis project Ga0160427, IMG submission 108194) | Solar panel surface microbial communities from Lawrence Berkeley National Laboratory, California, USA - L | ecosystem: Engineered > Built environment > Solar panel > Unclassified ...
GAAACATCCTGGAGCTAGGTCTCGACATGACGGAAGACATACAAATTTGATGGCTACTTGTTGATTGTTTAATAGATTAGTTCCCTCGAAGATGACACCGAAAGAACCCTCTCCGATTTTTTTCCCAACCCGATAATGGACTCCAACGACATTGGATGAACTGGTAGACATGTTGTTGTAGTGGTCGATGATGAAACTTGCCGGCTTTAGAAATGTGCTATTCTCCCTCTTATTATTCTGGTACTACTCCGCTAAAACAACCAACTTGTAGAGAGCTTTCGAGATGTCGGAGATAACTTTATCAAAGGAACGTAAGATGAAGGATGATGCTTCTGTGATGGATGCGATTTGTGTCGGGAAGGACTTTCTTGGTTGTTTTTGTTTGGGGCCCAACTAAAGAGTCTGATTCAAAACGCCAGAAGGCACAGCTGATCGAATTTGGGATGGTTGAATTTATCGAGTACAGGTAGACTACCAAGGGGCTTTGAAGATGAACATCCAAGAATCGAACGTCTGACTTGAGAAGCAAAGAATGTTCTTTGCAACTTTTTTTCCCCTGACTTCTAACTTGTCGACGACCAAGAGAGAAATTCAAAATCCGGCTTGATGACAAGACTTTTTGGAAATGTGAAGAGTACCAAGAAGTAAAGGAAAAGGAACAGGAACTAGAAAAATGACAGGAAGAAAGGATGAAAGAAAGAGAGAGGACCTGACTAGGTTGAGATGAGGGAAAGACAAGTTTGAATTGGTTAGAGGGAAAAAAGAAGGGGGTTCCCAATTAGACAGATTGGTTGGCAGTAGTATTTGCAGATATGGTTAATGGTTGTCTTTCTAATTTTTTGTTTCTTTTTTTATTGTTGTTCTTTCTGCCTTTATGGTTCCGTTCTTCTGTGAAGCACGGAAAAGAGTGAACGAGTGATGCTGTGCCTTTCTCTCTTTCTTTCTTTTTTTCCAAAGGAAGCTTTTCTCGTCCTTCTTCTGAATGTCTGTTCTTTGTGCTATCTACAAGCAGTCAAGTTGTGTTTTGTTGTTGTTGTAAGGAGGAGAGAAAAGAAAGATTTGGATTCTTTGGATTCATTCGCTCAGTGTTTGGTTGGATCAAAGGGTCAGTTGGTCAAGAAGAGAAGGGAGGCAGCGGGAGGCAGCCGGGAGACAGCCAGCAAGTATCGATCCTCTTCTTCAGCGCACAACAAGAACTGAAGGAGAACAAAATGAGGGTCTTGTGGACGTTTACTGCCTCGCATCTTTTTTTCGTTGTAATAACAACAGTATATTTTATCGATTTTTAATGATCTACAGAGATTGTGATAATAAGAATCATAAATTACTGCCGTTGTTGCAATCTTGAGACAGAAATTTGTTCAATATGTCCCAAAAGTTCAAAATAGTCGCAGTATCATCAACAGCCATTATTTCTATAATCGCTGACGAATAACAGGTGATACATGACCGTCAACATGTTCACAGGTGGCATTTGATCTTTTTTAAATTTGGAAGAAAGAAATCGTGCATATTTCTCTCCCTATAACTATTTTGCTGTCGACGTCAAGCAAACAAGGCTGTCACAGCGACAATGACGATTCATAACAATACAATGATACACAGGTAACTTGCATGTTTATTTCGAAGAAAAAGAATGAATGAATGGATGATGATAGGTCCACAATAATACTGAGGTGAGTGATGATGCTGGTAAACAATTCGACAAAGCTGCCTGTATCAGAACGGCGCAATGTCAACATGCAGCAAGATTCTGGTGTTTTGCCCTGTCAAATGATGTGAGGCAACATGGAGCTTCCCTGTCAAGATATATCAAATATCAAATACTCAAATACTCAAATACCCAAGTACTCGCTACTTGTGAAGAGCATGACACTGCCTGCCTGGTTGCTTTTCGCTGATCAAGCCGAAGACATGTCACACACACAGACTCACATGTATGCGCAAGATGGCAGAGACGAGAAATAGACATCACTCAATACTGTAGAACGAAAAGATAAGGGCGCTCTACTTTACTTCACTTACCTCGCCTCTGTCTAAGTAGAGACATGCTTTGCAATTGCAAATAACTTTAATCAGCACTAAAATCCCACTGTTATGCTGCATGAACCAACTCAAGTCTCTACTGATCCCGTCCAAGTCTGCATCTTTTTTAGTCCACTATCTTGTACCTCATGCACAACTGTCCTTTCCAACGAACTGCTGGGCTTGCATCCTCCCCCTTTTTCTTCCCTCTTCTCGTGTCTGCCAGGTCATACTATTAGTTGACGTTCACTGGCAGAGTACATGCGGTACAGGTACATACGATACGTGGGAAATGTTGCCTGACTGCCACTAAGAAAATCTAAAACGTCGAAAGGTGTTCCCTATTTCCCCCAGGACGGGAACAAACAAGGGAAAGCGAGATGCAACCCGAAAATCCTAAAATTTGACTAAAAGCTATTTGGACCACTAATAAAAGTCGAGATGATGGTTATACTCTTTACTGGTTGCATCTTTTGATTTTGCGTTCTCTTCCTTTTTGCTTCCTCTTCCCCCCCCTCCCAAAGATCCACAGTTGCAGGAACCATTCAATTAGTCACAACGGAAAAGGGTTGGATTATCCCTACTTGCTACACTGTTGTCTTTCCCTTCCGATCAGCCCTGGGAAAAAGTCTAAGATAAAACAAAAAGGCCCCCTTCCTTCATTTTAGCCTTTTTCTTCTTCTCTTTCTTTCGTATGTACAGTTTGATGCCTCGCTAGCATTTGAGGATGTGAGGAAAAAAAGGTTGAACAGAATGAATAACTCACATCGTACTATACATGCACAGCAAAGTAGAGGAAAAAGACCTCGTCTCTTAGTTTCTAAATTTAACTTGCATGTGGCTTGAAAATGGGTGGGAATTTCTGGCTGGCTGGCTGTGTTGAGGTGCTGCTGATTGAAAGAAACCCTCCCCCCCTTCCCTTCCCTTCCCTTCTTGAGCACTTTGCTTGCTTTTTGCTGAGTTATCCACCCGCTTGAAACGAAAGCCTCGTATTTCCAGTTCATCAACACTCGTAAATCACGTGAGCAAATTCCAGTGAGCAGGAGTCACCAGGCAGACCAAAAACACGTTGATTGATTAGATTTGTTAGGATAAGTGTTATCCAACATATCAACATCCAATATTTAACTCCCTTTTGAGAGACCGCTTATGCATGGCTACAGGACATGCCCATTTTAACTAGGGAAGATCTGTATATATATACATATCATTATTGTATACATAAGCCTAGGTCAAATCCATGTGCATTAGAGCGTTATGATTGATTGTAAGTTAGTCTCTTTCTTCTACATATTTTAATTGAATATCTCCATGCTTCAACCTCTGCCCAATACATCTCGATTGATTTGATATTGCGACTCCATAACGAAACAGAGCTGCCTATCTTGTTTTTATTACTCTCCAGCCTCATCTAACTTATACCCCAACTACTGAAAATCTGCTTAACAAAATTGTCGCTTATATAGTGTAGTTCATAGTTATAGTGGTAAACAAAACCTTTCTCGAAAGGCTTACTCTAATTGAGTATTGTAATGATGGTACCTTCTGTAAACGACATCATAATTGACTTTTACTTCTCATTCTCTGGCCCCTTCCCCCGGTTTCCCTCACAGAAACCTAGGATAATTTCCGAAAACCTCAGCTGGAGGAAAGAGATATGAAAAGAAAAAAACTTTAAATATAAAATCACCGGGGACAGATACCGGGAGGAAGGGAGGAGGTTGGAATAATAAATAAGGATTTAAACATTCTTGAAACGAAAAATAAAATAAAACAAGTCTACAGTCAGTCTCTATAGATCTAAAGAGGAGAGAAAAAAACATGTGGGAAATGTAATACAAGGTGCATACATATTTAGCATTGCTTGTGTTTAGGAATTCAATTGATGAATGTTTATACATTTCTAAAGTTAATGCTAATGTATTCGTCCATCTACTTAGTATTGGCGGGGTTTTTATTTATTTAATTAGCTCAGTACTGAAATTAAAAGTCTACGAAAAATACATCGTACATCTCGCAGACGTGATTGCCCATCTTGTAAGAAAACCAAAGCAAAATATGAAGGAGTAACTTGCATTCTAACAGTCTAAGGGCTCTTCTACAAGGGTAAGTCATTTGATTCACCCTCTTTACAGTCCCGCACATAAGTCTTGTTTTTACCCATGTACCAAGTAAAACAGCATTCTGACTCCGCCTGTGGCTGGCTGCGTTGTACAAAACTCTTCTAAATAAATTCCCCTTCAAGTTTTCTCTTGAAAAGATACAAACAGCAGCAATTGATTCTTATTGTAAAGACTTATCACTACAATACCGAGAAGAGTATACAGAAGAAAATGTTGAGATACTTGTTTACGCCTATGTATATATAACTTGTAAAGCGGGTCACTATGGTAAAGCATATATTGTAGCACTTGATCCCTTGAAATAGTGTTCAACAGAAGCTGTATGATCCAGTTTATACGATTACGGATTCTTAAGCACATACGTAATGAATCAAGATGCTAGAAACATAGAATATATTGATAAGGAGAAGCAAAGGGAAGTTAGATTGTATGCTTATAATTGACAATGCGGTGTATAGGATTACAGATCTATATGATCAAAAACACAGGCAAAAAGAAGATGGAAAACAACAAATAAAAGAACCTTTCAACGCAGATTTTTTGTGATTACATAGACTTTATCTAAAAAAGAAAATCCACTACAAGTACACGATAAAGCTCAAATAGTGTTGCTTGACGTACTTGTTAGTGTATAAAAGAGAAAAATGAAAGCAGAATATGACAAAAATATCTCGATTGTGATCACAAATATCAGGGGCTCGACCTAAACTATCTCAATCCGCATCCATCATATCTTCGTCAGCATCTGCCGCTTGTGCGAAACTATCGCCCTCCTCTGCTTGCATGTTACTATCATCTAGAGTAGTCATTTGTGCCTCTTCCTCAGCAGCACTTTTTGCTTCTGACAGCAATGTCTCAAACCAGACATCTAGCCTTGTCTTTGTAACAATATCCTGCAGTGAAGTATTCTCTTGTCGTATCTCCGAAGCTAGAGAGGGAAGAACGCTAACCGGCAAGTCTGTATAGATATTCTTGAGGTCATCTTGAGTTTGTGTAAATACAGTCTTTTGTGGCGAAAATGGTTGGAACGGCGATGTTTCTTCGAAGAGACCTAATGATGTATATTTTTAGCCTGGGAAAGCAGGATTCATAGCGAATAACACATAGAACGAGGAGCAAACCTTTGGTAAAGCCGAAAATCAATAGCGCAAATACCGAAGTCGAACGAAAAGCATCCTTAATGTCGTCCTCTGACTTGTGTTTCGTATCAGTGATTTCAACCCAGCTGTATAAAGATTAGCTCTTTTAATTCTGACAATCATATTCTTTGAGGAAAACATACTCATCCCGAAGATAACATCGCCTCCAAATCGTCTTTTGAACCTCAAACTGAGTTGCCTCATCCAATGTTGAATGCTGCAAAATTTGCAGTGCTAGAGCAAACTCGCCTGGCCAGTCTGAAGCAGCAGCGGTGAGATAACTTTCATCGTCCGATGACTTTAAAGTGAGCAAATCGATCAATCCAAGCGCATCTATCGACTGTCGTGACACCAGCTTCGTCAAGCATTTTTTAAATGCGTTGTATAGTGTTGGACGCTTTTTCAGATTTCCTCCCCAGGCAGCCATCGCAAGCTCAACACCTGCTTGATTATCAATAGCTCCACGCAACTCAGGGTACAAATAAGCATAAAACAAAGATTGCAGATCAATCAGTGTCAAACGAGAATCAAAGGTACGGCTGATTCCCTGTACTTCAAATTCACTTTTGCCAACCATAAGTGCTAGTTTGCCGATACTTAATTGTACAGTCTTGCACCACAAGTCTGATTCCATGTTTGTCAAGCTGGCTAGAGTTTGACCCGCCTCCTCGAAGCTTCCTTGTGAAACGTCGTTGATCCAAGAAAGTTTTGCATATTGAGAGTCGCTATGCAGAAAGTCTGTGAGATATTGCTTGTATGCTGGAAATTGTTGTAATAGATCTTTCAAGTTCCCCTGCTCAATTTGATAATGATACAAAGTGAAAGCAAAGTCTCTGCCAAACTTTTGGAAGAACTCGAAAATGCGATCATGAACCATATCTCGTTGCTGCTGGATTTTTGACTTCTCCGAATTGGCCGACTCGGATGATTGCTCCTCAAGGTGAAGATTGAGTTTCATTGCTTCTTGAAAGAGTAATTCAACCAGAGTCTGGTAATCTTGGTAACGCTCTGCAATATCTAGAGCCTGTTCAGGACGATCTCTCTTATCGAGAGTTCTTATCCAGTGGTTCCTACTTTTGAGGTATCGTTCATTGACCTCTGAACCTGATGTTTTTATCTGCAAGTCCTCTTGGCCGTCACACCATGTGGCTCGTTCCACAAAATTTCTGCAAGCTGTCTCGACAAGACCAACAAGCTGATCTGTGATCCTATCAGAAGACAAGTTTCTTTCCTGCTCACGAGTGTTTGGTAGGCCGTCTAGGAGCTTGTCCGTAATGTCTATTTGTCTTCCAAGCATTGTCAATATGTCAGGAGATGAGGTCCAAGGCGCTGTGGTTGATCCAGTAAATAATGGTAATTGTTGTTCATTAAGTGTCGACTCAAGATTGTACAGTTCGATATTAGTCAGTCTGAATTGGAAAGCCGCCGACAAAGCTCCTAGAATCATCTCGTTGGCTTCATCTATCCTTTGTGCGATGATTGCTTCATCTTTTTTGCCGACACCTTCAAATGCCACACGAGCATAAGGCAGCATTTCCCAAATAGCAAGCACATGATGGGTAAACCAGTCTGCTATGGCATCAGAAGGGTCGTTTAGTGCTTGATGAGCTTTCAGCTGAGCGACGATTGCATCTTTGATAAGATCTTGATAGGATTCCCGATTCATTCGACTTCGATTACTGTATGATGTGTAAACCGCCCTCGCAGCCTCCAATTTTTCGGCGTCCCAGCACAATTTCCAGTTGGTATCTTGATTAAGTGGACCATAGACAGATTTGATATGTTCAGCCAAACATCGCAACTTGCGAGCACGAAATTCTAGATGTGCCTCCGTGGACGGAAAGCTTGTGGGTATATATCTACTTCGGGAACTCAAAATGTCTTTGCTAACCTCACGAGCTGCAAGTAGAATTTCATGGAATGCATAATGAGTTTCTGGTCGTTTGTTGAAGTTGAGTAGATTCTGTCCACCGTTAGCGGCGTACGAGAAAGAACAAAGTACGTCTTACCTTCTCATTCGAACCATAAAAGACTGCCATCTCGATTTTCGTCTTCACAGGCACCGGCTTAATTGATGGTTTAGGTCTGCTTTCCGAAGATTCTGCATCAAAAACACTACACCTCAAGACTCCAGCACCTTTTGTGACTAGCAAAATGCTTGGACTGTATATCTTCCTCCTCGTATCACTGACTGCATCAAATCCCATGCCAAAGCTTTTTTCACTCGATGAATGATCGTTTGTAACATCCTCAAAACCGCTTCCAATGATTTCTACAGATTCGCCTTGCTTGAAATCTATAACATCTTCAAAACCAGAGCTCGGGTCATATTGCATCATCTGTGCACCAGGACTGTCGTAGTTGTCCTCAGATATAATTGACATCACGACCATAGCCTTGGAAAAGACTACAAATGCTGTTCTAGCAGGCATAGGAAGGTAGAGACGAGGCCGTATCTCATCATGATCGGCAAATGGTACCTTGTAACTAGTGATTGGAAGAGATCCTTTGATAACGCACCTGCCAGCTATAAAGGATAACATCGTCAGATGGTAATGGCATTCGGTCTCCGATGATTCAAAGGCTGGCGAAAAGGAGCTCAAAACCAATACATCTAATGTCTCTGAGGAACTTGACAAGTCGGACACAACATCCACTATGTTGAACAAATCTCTGTCTCGACTTGCTAGGTCCGGGCTGAGAGTCAGCACACGGTTGAGAATCTGCTCTCTCATATCTACGTCTGTGATGATTACCGCCGTGCCTATCCTATTAATCTCCCATTGTGTGAATTGTCCGCGAATGGTAGCAACAACAAGCTCGCGCTCACTTCTGTTGATAGTCCGACCTGGTCGAATTGCAGCAATCTCCCTGCGGTTGCCTCCACTCCTGAGCACACTAGCAAGGCCGCCAAATATACCAGACATGCTAGTACCATAGTTTCTCATTGGAGTAACAACAACGGTAGGCTTTCCAGTGGTATCCTTCAGAGCTAAATGAGCCAGCCGTCCTCCTGTCATACAGAGGACAAACCCTGCTGGCTCAATACTACAAACTGACTGTACAGTCTCCCCACGTTCGAGATCTACCTTACCCTCAACCCCTCGTTTCTTTGTGAAAAGGCCCTCGGCAATAGCACTACTGACAGCATCCCAGTATGCAATTCGACCTGTAACTGGCATTATGACCACGAAGCCAGGCTCATCGCTGTTCGCTATAGGTGCTACCAATGTACCTAGTGCAAGAGGCACAGTGCCATCTATATTGGCTCTCTCATCTGGCGGAAGTGGAAAGTGGTCGGGTTTTGGTAAAGGGTGTGATTCGTCATATTTCCAAACATAGGCACCGGTATCTTTGATCAGGAGAGTGCTTCCAGTCGTTTGATCTATGGTCGCTGCCATTCGTTTTGACAAATTATCTATCCTCGATTATATGGTTTAGTTACAAGGTCGCATTTGATGAGAAGATCTTAGGGGAATTGTGTAATAACCTCCTCTATCTCGTAATTCCATAGGTATCGCAGATAATTGCGATACACAATATTTCTCGTTCTTAGCCTGTTCTCTCCATCAGTACCATAAACTTCCCGTCTTATAGTCGTATCAAATGAATCGATCATACCCATTCTACCACTACACCTTTTCTATCAGACTGTTTCGCTACTTGTTCTGAAAAGCCTGAGGCAGACGCGGCCAAAACTGCTTGGGCCTCTGGTGACGCATTGAGTTGTCTCTGTGCAGACACAGAACGTTGTCGAGGCTTTTTGGGAGGATGTGCTGTAAGTGTAGCTGTTATGGATGGTTGGCTCTGGTGAGACGGGCGAGGACGCCGACGTGAATTTAGAGAATTGAAGTTGTTCTTGCCATCAAAAGATGATAGGTTTGATGGATGAGGATTTGGAGAAAACATTTCGAGACCAGCTCAGGAGTTGCCAATGTAGAAGTGTCTGAGTGAAGGAAGGATTAAAGATCCGGTTCTCGCGTTGCGGGCCCACAGAGTACAGTTCAAGACTGAAGGTATTATTGTGTTTAACGACAAGAGAGGGTTTGATGAAGCGTACTGCGCATCGCTGAGTGATGGGGGACTGTCAGTTAGTTGGTTGGACTGAAGATGTTTGTCGAGAATGAATCTTCTTGTTGTTTTGGATGTCGCCAGCCCCAAGTTCCAGCATGATCCATCCACTTACTCGAATTCAGTTCTTACGTCTCGAGAATTTAGCGAGCTGGATCGTAACACGCAAAAACGTGACTGACATGCCCCAATGAAATGAAGAATAAAAATAAAATAAATATACATAAAATTGAAATAAGGATTACAAGAAGTCGTTTTGTTTGCATCTGACGACAAGTTTTGACAGGGATATACGATTGATTGGGCCTCTTTACAGTCACATAAACCAAACCGTGAACGTCGTGCGAGGGCGAGAGATGCATGATAATGTGTAGATATAAATTATCAAGTCTATTTACGGGCAGTTCTACATGCTACATGGATACCTATACAATCTACAAACGCCATAATTCGATTCCCGCCGAACGCCAATCGCTGTTTATTCCATATCGTGTGCATTCTATGTGCTGAAAAAGGGGTGCAGTTGAAAGAACTGACTCTCACAATTGGTCATCACCAAGGGGTATCTGAACAGTTTCTCCAGGCTTAAATGCTGGAAGGCCGACGTAAGGACAACCATCGCACCTGAGTACTATTAGTATGGTATCATAAGGAGGGAGTCTTCACGTTGTGTACCTAAATGCATCACCAAGATAGCAATTTCCGCAGCTGCTGGCTTTTCCTTCTACTGTAAAATCAATCTCCGCGAGATCAGCTCCACCAAGCTTTACCGCGCTCGGTTTTTGAGAGGCAAGCTTAGCATCTGCTGTCGATCGCTTCATTGAATCTTCTTCCTCAATTTTCTCTTTCAAACCACACGTACAGTCCTTACATGCTCGGCGCCGTTTGCCAGTTTTAGGTCTGCATTCAGGTGCTATTGAAAATTAGAACAAAAAGTACAATATGAGGTTAATGAATAGAAGACTCACGAGGCTGTATAGGTGCAGCAAGGTCTGATTCGTCAAGTAACGTATCTTCGTCAATCAACTCGTCATCATCACCCTCTCCAAAATCCGCATCAAGATCATCTCCCATATCAACAAATCCAACCTTGTATCCAGCTACACCGTTTTGTTGATTTGACGCAACTGGGACTATACTTGGCTCAACTGCTTTGACATCGTTTCCACTTGGGCTGTCAGAGCCAGATACTACCTGTCCGTTTTCTCCTAGTTTTCTCCTTCCAAGTTTTAAAGGTACAGCGGCTGATGAAGAGTAAGCTGGCTTGGTGTACACAAGCCCATTAGGTCCACTTTCATCTATGATCAACCCCGACAAGAGGACTTGTAATTTGTCAACAGTTTGTAAAGCTGTACTGTTTGAATCTTGGGTCGACCATTTTGCTCCGGGAGCCATAGAGGCGGCCACTAATCTCAGAACCTCAGACTCTATTTTTGTATTGTCTGTTGACGGGTTGGATAAAAGTATAATGTCTGTATATGTACTCGTAGGCAGCTTCACAAGACCAAGAGCTAAACGGTCCATCATCTGAATGTCTGTGTCTACTCTCGAGTGACCTGCAAGGGATTGTTCCAACGCCGCTGGATTC
>Ga0160427_10002564_pt1 | contig 10942 bp, 10 predicted proteins | sample SolpanmetagenomL_FD_108194 | JGI IMG/M metagenome (GOLD analysis project Ga0160427, IMG submission 108194) | Solar panel surface microbial communities from Lawrence Berkeley National Laboratory, California, USA - L | ecosystem: Engineered > Built environment > Solar panel > Unclassified ...
GCGTTGCAGCTCGTCGAAGGTGCCGGTGTCGAGCAGCTCGGCCACCTTGGCGGCCTGGGTTTTGCTCAGGCCGGTGCGGTCGGGCAGGCCGGGGCGTGCCACCTCGGCCACTGGAAATTCCAGTTGCTCCAGGGCTGTAGCCGTGCCTTCGTAGGCCCGGATTTTGAAGACATTTTCGTCGTGCAGCTCCAGGAGCTGGGCCGTGAGCCGAAAGGCTTTGATGAGGGCGCGATTATCCACTGAAAAAGAAGGTTAGGTGTCGGATTGCCGCAGCGCGCTGGCCCCGGCGTGCACGGGCGGTATCTTGCCGGCCGGCCCTGGCCAGCGCGCACCGTCAAAAGTACGGCTTAGCCAATGGGTAGTTTCGGGCAGTTTTTTCGTAGATGACCCTTCCCATGTCTATTCGCTACTGCTTGTGGGGGCTGCTGCTGGCTGCTGCCTGCCGCCCCGACCACCCGGCCGAGCTGCCGGCCGGTACCCTGGCCGCCCTGCACGGCACCTGGCTGCTGCTGCCCGAGGCTAGCCGCGCCGACACGCTCACCTACCGCCGCAATACTTACCGCCTGCGTTACCGGCCCGGGGGCCGGCCGGGCTTTCGGCTGGGGCCGGCGGGGCGCTTCGTGCGCTACGACGTGGCCCCTGGCGGTGGCCTGCTGGCCCAGGAAGGTACCTGGACCGAAACGACTACCGGCCGCCTGCTCATTCACCTGCCCGAGCTGGAGCCCGCCGAGCCCGACTATGAGCTGGAACTACTGAGGTACCGGCAAGGGGTGTTGCAGCTGCGACGCCTGGCCCAGCGGCCGGCCGTCGAGGTTATCCGCAACCCCTGACTAGCGCGCCGGGCGGCCTAGTTATTATCCTCGACCGGGGCTAGCTGCGCCTTGATGGCCCGCAGCTCGGTGCGGTCGAGGGGCTTGTGAATCAGGCCGGTCACTAGTTCGTAGCGCGTGGATTTTTCCAGGTCCCGCAGCGCCAGCGACGAGGTGAGGATATAAATGTGGCAGTGCCCGCGCAACGTTGCCTGGTGCGGCACCAGCGCATCCAAAAACTGCCAGCCATTCATAGCGGGCATGTTCAAATCGAGGAAGATGACCTGCGGCAACTCCTCCCCCGGCACCAGCAAAGCGGCGAGCGCCTCCTGCGCCGACTGGAACGAGTGGACGGCGGTCGAGAATTTTTCGACCCGAATGAGGTGTTCGGCCAGGAAAATCGCCAGGTTATCGTCGTCAATCAAATACGTTTTCATTGCCCGCAGACCTGAAGGTGATGGTAAATTCGGTGCCCTCCTGCACCCGGCTGCGCACGCTAATGTGCCCACCCATTGCTTCTACGTGCGCCTTCACTAAAAAGAGACCGATGCCCCGCCCCGCCTTGCTGGGGTGGAGGCGCTGGTAGAGCTGGAAAATATCGTCGGGCCCCTGCGGCTGGTCAAAGCCCAGGCCATTATCGCGAAATGTAAGCTGCGTATGGCCAGTCGCATCCTGGGCGGCGGCCACGTCTACGTGCAGCGCCCGCTCATCTGAGCGGTATTTGATGGCATTGGACAGCAGATTATGAAAGATACTGTGAAAATGCGCCCGGCTGCCGGGCAGGTGCAGCGCCTCCGGGATGGTGCTGGTCACCTGCCCGCCGCTGGCCCGCAGGGGCGCTTGCAAGCCCAGCAGCGCCTGGCGGCACACGGCGGCCACGGCCACGGGCTCGGGCCGGTAGCCGTCCTGGGCATCCCGAATCGAGAGCACCTGGTTGACGTCGGTCAGTACTTCATCCAGCTGCCACAGGCTGGCGCGCAGGTGTTGCAGCGTTTCGCCAAAGGCCGGCGCCGCGTAGTCGAGGAGAGGCAGCAGGTTGGCGCAGCCCCGCGCATTAGCCAGGGGCGCCCGCAGGTTGTGCGAAATAATATGGGTAAACTGCTGCAAATCGGCATTTTGCAAGGCCAGGCGCTGCATTAGCAAGTGCTGGCGCTCGGCGGCCTGCTGGCGCTCGGTAACATCCTGCATGGCGCCCAGCATCCGCACAACCTTGCCTTGGGTATTGCGCAGCAGGTAGCCCCGGTCCAGCACGTTGGCCCAGGAGCCATCGGCCCGCCGAAACCGGTATTCCTCCTGCCACGCCGACACGGCGCCCACCCGGGCTACTTGCAGCAGGCCACCCACCACGCGCTCATTGTCGGCGGGGTGCACCCCATCGGCCCACTTCTGGAAGGGTACCGGGTTGTGGGGCATTTGGTAGCCGAATAAACTGGTAAAGCCTTCTCCCCAATATACATCATTGGTGGCCACGTTCCAGTCATAAATGGCGTCGCTGGTGGCCTGAATGGCGTACCGAAACCGCTCGTTGCTCAGGCGCAGGGCTTCTTCCACCTGTTTTTCCTTGGTCAGGTCGTGCACCACGCCTACCAGCTGGCAGCAGCGACCACTAGCGTCGCACACCGCCATCACGCTCACTTCGCCCGTCACCTGGCCAGTGGGGTACACGGTGGTTTCCTGCCATACCACCCGTTGCAGGCTACGCACGGCCTGCGCGTATTTGGGCAATATCAGGCTCAGCGATGGCTCCGGGATAATTTCCTCTACGTAGCGCCCTACCACGGCGCTACCGGGCAGGCCCGTGGTTTTTTCAAATGCCTTATTGGTAAAGAGAAAGCGGTAGCGGCCCTCAGCTTCCACATCGAGCACGAACGTAACATCGGCAATGTTGTCGAACAAAACGGTTAGCTGGCGCTCGCGTTCTAGCAGGGCCTTTGCAGCGGCCAGCGGCTGTGCCAGCCCCTGAATGGCCACTACCTGGCCCGCCGCGTCGAGCTGGGGCAGCAGATGCAGCTCCAGGGATAGTGGCCCGGCGGGCGGCGCCAGGCTGGCCTGGTAGCGCACAATGGTGCCCGCCACCGCCTGGGCTAAGTGCTGCGTGCCCAGTGCTTCCGTTTCGGGGCTCAGGTAGGCCAGCAGGCGAGTACCCGGCAGCTGGGCGGGCGGGTAACCCAATAGCTGCGCCATGCCGTCCGTAACTCGCTGAAAGCTACCGGACTGGTCGAGCACAAAAGCTGCCGTTGCGCTACGCTCAAACAGGGTATTGGGCAGGTGCGTATCGGGTAGTTGCATAGCCTGTAAAGCCGAGGAAGCGCCGGGCCACGGGGTGGGATAACTAAACACGGGGCCTGACTGCGGTAGGGTAGGTTAAGAAAGGTGATACAACCAATCCTTGGTAAAGTACTGTGAATGATGTAATAAGCCAGTCAGACTACGGCTGGCCAGTAGGCTTTCCGCTGATAATATACTGTGAATGAGCTAGTAAGATAAAAATAAATTACTGCACTTCCTGGTTTTAGTAAACTTGGCCTATCGCCGGTGGCCAGGGCAGCGGCTCGTTGGTGGGGCTGCTTGGGTGAGTAGAGCTGGGGCAGCTGTTGGCTGCCAGGTAGCCAAGTGAAGCGTAAAAATAGGCCAGGCTGCCCGCCGCCTTGGGGCAGCGGTGGGCCACGCCGACCTTTGCGGCCATGAACTACTGGCTCGTTAAATCTGAACCCGAAGCCTACTCGTGGGCCGAATTTGTGCGCGACGGCGGTACCGACTGGACGGGCGTGCGCAACTACCAGGCCCGCAACAACCTGCAAGCCATGCAGCCCGGCGACCTCGCTCTCTTCTACCACAGCGTGAGCGAAAAAGCCGTGGTGGGGGTGGCCCTCGTGCACGCGCCCCACGCCCCCGATGCCACCGCCGAGGCCGGCAGCCCCTGGGTGGCCGTGCACCTGCGCCCTCACGCGCCGCTGCCCCGCCCCGTGCCGCTGGCGGCCCTCAAGGCCGACCCCCGCCTGGCTCAGCTCGGTTTGCTGCGCCAGTCGCGCCTGTCCGTCACGCCCGTGCGCCCCGAAGAGTTTGACTTAGTGCTGGCCCTTGGCAGTGAGGAATGAGCAGAGAACGAGGCGCCACAGCTAGCAGGTAAAAAATGCTCACTGCTTGCGGCTCATTGTGCATTGCCGAGAGGACTTGCTTATCTTCGTGAAGGGCGGCTAACCATTTTCGACGGGGCCGTGTTGCCGAATAAGCTATGAAACACTTCTTCGCTTTGGTGCTTGCCTGGGGCCTGTTGCCGCTGCTGGCTGCGGGCCAGCGCACCCCGCCGCCGCCTGCCGATGCGCCGCGCCAGCTGGCCCGCACCGAGCTGCTGCTCGACCCCGCCAACGACGACGTACAGGTGCAGGCCCTGCCCGCCGATACGGCCGTGGTGCTGCTCATCCGGCACGAGGCGCCCGGCGTGCGCAAGGCGCGCTACGTGTGGCAGCAGTACGGGGCCAACCTGCACCTGCGCCGCGAGGTGAGCGTGGATATTCCGCCCGAGTTTGAGGTGCAGCGCCTGTGCGCCGAGCCGGGCATTGTGTACGCGCTGCTGCGCTCGACCGAAACGCCGGGCCGCCTGCTGGCCGTGGCCTACGACGCGCGCGGCGGCCAGGTGCGTGCCCAGGCCTTCGATACCAAGCTGAGCCGCGAAGTGGTGGGCCTGAAGGCCATGACCGGCCGCCTGCTCGTAAACGTGACCCTGGCCGACCAGCAGCACCAGACCGTGCTGCTGCTCGACGTAGCCACCGGGCGCTTCCAGTTTTTGCCCGCCCTGTATGAGCCCCTCAATACCGAGCTGACTAGCGTGGCCGACCGCCCCGCTGGCCACGCCGAGTTTGTGCTCAGCCAAACCAACGGCCGCAAGCAGCGCCTGCTGCTCAAGCGCCTCTCGGCCGAGCACGGCGAGCTGGTGCATTCCGAAATGGTGCAAACTGAGAGCGAGCGCAGCCTGCTCACCGCTCAGCTTAGCCCACCCGAAGACACCACCGCCCGCCTGCTGGCCGGCACCTACGGCCTGCGCGATGTGCACTACGCCCAGGGGCTGTTTGCCACCGACCTTACCGCCCCGTCGCCCGCCGCTGCCAATACCCGCCCCGCGCTGCGCTTTTATGACTTCCGGCGCTTCCGGCACTTCTTTGACTACCTCAACCCCGCGCGCTCGGCGCGCCTACGCGACCGCTCGGCCCGGCGCGAGGCCCGCGAGGCCAGCCCCCTGCGCTGGCACTACCGCCTGCTGCTGCACGAGTTGCTGCGCCAGCCCGATGGCGGCTACACGCTGGTAGCCGAGGTATACGCACCGCAGTACAACTACAACTCCTACAACAGCGGCCTGCCCCTGAATCCCTACCTGCTCGCGAGCCGCCCCTCCTACAGCGCGTACAATGGCTACAGCCCCTACAGCAGCTACGGCAGCAAAGGGGCGCTGGTGGGCTTCAAGACCTCGCACGTGCTGGTGTGCGGCTTCGACAAGCGCGGCAACCTGCTCTGGGACAATACCTTCGTGGTAGGCCCCGGCCTGGTGCGCTCCGAACTGGAAATTGCCGTGCAGGCCCTGCCGCTGGCCGACGGCCACCTCGTGCTGGCCTACCTGCTCGACAATGAGCTGCACTACAAGCGCATCAGCCAGAGCGAGGCCAGCCCCAACGACACGATGGTGGAGCTGCTCACGGCCGGCCCCGCCGCCGAAAAAGTGCTCGACGTGCGCCAGCCCGACCTCGCGCCCTGGGCCGAAGGCCAGTACATCGCCAGCGGCTTTCAGCGCATTAAAAGCAACCAGGGTGCCGAGCGGCAGGTGTTTTTCTTGCAGGTGCTGCATTTCTAAAGGCCCGCCATGCCCCGCCGCCCGCCGACCTTTGCTGCCGGCCGCCGCCTACCAGGGCGCCCGGCGGCCCCGTCCATGTCCTTATTCACTGCCGATGCGGCTCCTACGGGGCTGCTGGCTACCCACACCGGCCAGCCCCACGAGGCGGGCCTCGACGAAGCCGGGCGCGGCTGCCTGGCCGGCCCAGTGTTTGCGGCCGCCGTCATCCTGCCGCCCGATTTTAACCCCCGCTTTCTCAACGATTCCAAAAAGCTCAGCGCCTCCCGGCGGGAGGCGTTGCGCACGCTCATCTGCGCCGAGGCCGTGGCCTGGGCGGTGGGCGAGGCCGATACGGCCGAAATAGCGGCCCTCAACATCGCCAACGCCAGCTACTTGGCCATGCACCGGGCTGTAGCCACGCTGGCTGTGCCCGCCACGCACCTGCTCGTCGATGGCAACCGCTTCCGGGCCTACACAGGCGTGCCCCACACCTGCGCCGTAGGCGGCGATGGCCGCTTCCGTCACATTGCCGCCGCCTCCATCCTGGCCAAGACCTTCCGCGACGACCACCTGCACGCCCTGGCCCAGGAATACCCACAGTACGGCTGGGCCCAGAATGCGGGCTACCCCACGGCCGCCCACCGCGCCGCCCTGCGCGAGTACGGCCCTACGCCGCACCACCGCCTGGGCTTCCGGCTCCTGTAGAGAGTAGCGGGCGTAATAAAAGGTAATGGGAGTACTGTCGTTCGAAATGCAGAACGACAATACTCCCATTACCTTTTATTACGCCCGCTACTCTTAGCTGTCTTTGAGCTTTAATAAGTCTAGGAAAAGGCTGAAGCCATCCACCGTGCCGCCACCCTCGCCGCCAAATGAGTCAAAGGTGAGGGGCTTGATAATGTAGCCGCTTACGCCTAGGCTACTGGCCCCCGAGCGGTCCACATCGAGGTCGGAGGTAGTCATGATGAACACGTTGAGGTCGCTGAACTCGGGGTCGCCGCGCAGTATTTTGAGCAGCTCTAGGCCGTTGAGGCGGGGCATGTTCAGGTCGAGCATTACCAGGCTGGGACGGCCAATTTTGGTTTCGCCGTTTTCGCCGCGCAGCAGGTTGAGCGCCTCCCGGCCGTTGCGAGCGTGGATGAGGGGCACGGTAATGTTCTGCTTACGCAGCTCCCGCTGCACGTTCATGACGTCCATCTGGTCGTCTTCCACAAGGAGAATACTAGGAACTGCGGGCGAAGAAAGGGGGGACATGGGTAGAAAAAAGGCAACCGTTCGCCAAAATAGGCACTGAGCTACTAACGTGGATAAAGCGTGAAAAGATGCCGCAGTTACTTGGCGACACTGACCAGCTGGGCCGCCGGCACCGCCTGCGCGCTGGCCGAGGCTGGCTTAGTAGCCGGCGTTTTGGGCCAGGTAAAGAAGAAGGTAGCGCCTTTGCCCTCGGCCGACTCTACCCAGATGCGGCCGCCCTGGCGTTCCACTATTTTCTTCACGATGGCCAGGCCCACGCCCGTACTTTCGAGGGCGTCGCGCTCAACCAGCGTCTGGAAGATGATAAAAATGCGCTCGTGGTACTCGGGCGCAATGCCGGGGCCATCGTCCTGCACCGAGAAACGGTAAAAGTTGTCGTTCAAATCCTCGCACCCGATGCGAATGGTGCCGGCGCCCGGGTTGTCGTGGTATTTTACTGCATTGGAAATCAGGTTAGTAAATACCTGTTGTAATTGCGTGCGGTTGGTAGGTAGGGTAGGCAGGAAGAACGGCAGCTCCAAGTGCATGCCCTCGGGCAAGTCGAGTGTGTCGGTGATTTCGCGCAGCAGCTGGCGCACAAACACCGCCTCGTTGGCCTCGGCTACCTTGCCGACCCGCGCCAGGGCCAGGATGCCGGTAATCAGGTTTTCCATGCGGTGCACGCGCTGCCGCATCAGGGCCAGAAACTCCTGGATGTGCGGCGGCAGCGTGTCCTTGCCCATGTCTTCCTCAATCCAGCGCGAGGCGCTTTCGATGCCCCGCAGCGGCGCCTTCAGGTCGTGCGATACTACGTAGGCAAACTGGTCCAGCTCCTGGTTGCGGCCTTCCAGCTGGCTGATGTTCTGGTCGATGGTGCGGGCCATCGAGTTAAGGGCCGTGGTTAGCTCGCTCACCTCGTCGTGCTCCTGGTCCACGAGCTGGGTTTTGTAGTTGCCGTCGGCCAGTTGGCGGGCCATCGTTATCATGCTGCGCAGGCGGCGGGCCAGCAGCCGCACCATGTACACGGCCCAGAGCAAGCCAAAGATGAGGGCCAGCCCGGTGATGAGGCCTGACAGCTTTTGCGCCCGCGAAATGCTATCGGTGAGGCGCTGACGCTGGGCTTGGCGATTATCCGTCTCGGCTTCGTCAAAGGCCGCCATCTGGAAGCGGATGGCATCCATTATCTGCTTGCCCGACAAGCCTTCGGCCAGGTGCGCATGGGGCATCCCCATCAGGCCCTGGAGCTTCGAGTCGCGCTGGTGCACGGCCCGCTTCTCGCTTATCATCAGGTGCGTATAGGCCGCCCACTGCCGGTAGAGGTGCTGGGTAGTATCGAGGCGCTGGCGCTGGGCAGGCTCGGCGGCCAGCTCCTCGCGCAGGGTGGCAAAGCGGTGCAGCAGGTCGCGCTCGCCGATGTAGTAGGGTTGCAGCAGCTGCTCATTGCCTAGCAGCAGGTAGCCCCGAAAGCCGGTTTCCATGTCGATAACGCTGCGCAGCAGCGTAGTGCCATCGGCCGAGGAGCGCTGGGAGGCCTCCACCCGCTGCGAGTTGCGTAGCACCTGCTCGGCCAGCCGGTAATTGACCACCACCACGGCCGCAAATAAGCCCAGCAGCAGTAAGAAGCCGGCAAATAGTTTGGTAGTCAGGTTCAGCTTCATGGTCGGCGGGCGCGCGCTTAGGCTCCAGCAGTACGCAGTTTGGCCTCCATAGTTTGCAAAAGGTCCAGCATAGAATCGGCGAGCACCTGCACTTCGCCAAAGCCCGCTAGCGCCTCCTCGCGGCGGCCGGCCAAGTGCAGGTCCATGAGCCGGTTGGCCTGCTTATGGATGAGGCGGTGCTGCTGGTCTAGCTCCCGTAGCTCGGGCAGGTGGGCGTAGCTGCCGGCCCGGCGCTCGGCTATCCATTGGCCCAGGCCGCACTGGTCGGGGTCGCGCAGGGGGCCTTGCTCAGTACCATTGCCGTGCAAAAAAGACCGCAGCTTGGCCTTAAAGGAAAAATGCTTGACAAGGGCAGACTCAAAATCCTGCTTAATAGCTTCGGGGCTCATGCCACAAAGGTAAGCTGCCTGGCAAGGGTGGGGCCGGTAGCGCGGGCGCGAAGTAGCTTTGTGGCCGCCCGGCCCGGCTGGCTCATTGCCCGGGTCTACCCCGTTTTTTCATGGAAGCTACTCCGCTCAAAACCGTTGCCCTGCACGCCACCCACCAGCAACTGGGGGCCAAAATCGTTCCGTTCGCTGGCTACGCTATGCCCGTGCGCTACTCCTCCGACCTGGAAGAGCACCACACCGTGCGGCGCGCGGTGGGCATCTTCGACGTGTCGCACATGGGCGAGTTTCGGGTGCGCGGCCCGCAGGCCCTCGACCTCATTCAGCGCACCACCAGCAACGACGCCAGCAAGCTTGCGCCCGGCAAGGCGCAGTATTCTTGCCTGCCCAATGCCGAGGGGGGCATCGTGGACGACCTGCTCGTGTATAAGCTGGCTGAGGAAGACTACTTCTTGGTAGTCAATGCTTCCAATATCGAAAAGGACTGGAATTGGCTGCAAGCCCATAACACGCAGGGCGCTGATATGGAGAACGTATCCGACCAGCTCAGCCTCTTTGCCGTGCAGGGGCCCAAGGCGGCCGAGGCGCTGCGCAGCCTCACCGACGTGGACCTGACGGCCATTCCGTACTACAGCTTCGTGCAGGGCACGTTTGCCGGCGCGCCGGGCGTCATCATCTCGGCCACCGGCTATACCGGGGCGGGCGGCTTCGAGCTGTACATTCCGAATGAGCACGCCGCCGCCGTGTGGGAGAAGATAATGGCGGCCGGCCAGCCCTTCGGCCTCAAGCCCATCGGGCTGGGTGCTCGCGACACCCTGCGCCTCGAAATGGGCTACTGCCTCTACGGCAACGACATCGACGACACCACCTCGCCCCTCGAAGCCGGCCTGGGCTGGATTACCAAGTTCACCAAAGACTTCACCAACAGCGAAGCCCTGAAGGCCCAGAAGGCCGCCGGCGTAGCGCGCAAGCTCGTGGGCTTCGTTATGGACGGCCCCGGCGGCCTGCCCCGCAGCCACTACCCGCTGGTAGATGCCAGCGGCGCGCCCATCGGGGAGGTCACGAGCGGCGGGCAGTCGCCCAGCCTCAGCAAGGGCATTGGCCTGGGCTACGTAAAAACCGAGCTTGCCACGCCCGGTACCCAGATTTTTGTGCAGGTGCGCGGCAAAAACCTGCCCGCTACCGTGAGCAAGCTCCCGCTGGTGCCCGGCACTGAGGAGGTGTAGCTAGCCAACGCATTCACAACCGTTTGTCATGGCGAGCACAGCGAAGCAATCGCACCGAAACGACACCCGCCCGGCTCGTTCTGATGCGATTGCTTCGCTGTGCTTGCCATGACAAACGGGTAGATTTAAACTGCCCTCTGACTATATGAAGCTCGACGTTTGCTTTTCTCCCGACCTGCTGCCGCTCTATGACCTGCGCGGTAAGGTTGCCGTTATCGTGGATGTGCTGCGGGCCACCAGCACTATCGTCACGGCCCTGGCCGCCGGCGTCACGGAGGTTTTCCCCACGGCCACGCTGGATGAGTGCGCCGCGCTGGGCCGCGCCCACGGCTACATCACGGCCGCCGAGCGCGACGGCATTGCCGCCGAGGGCTTCGACCTGGGCAACTCGCCCTTTGGCTTTCTCGATGGCAAGCTGCCGGTGCAAGGCCGCGCCCTGGCCATCAGCACCACTAATGGCACGCAGGCCCTGCGCCGCTCGCTGGCCGCCGAGGCCATCGTGTGCGGCGCCTTCCTCAACCTGAGCGCCGTGGCCGATTTTTGCGTGGCGCAGCAGCGCGATGTGCTAGTGGTGTGCGCCGGCTGGAAAGGCAGCTTTTGCCTCGAAGACAGCCTGTTTGGCGGCGCGCTGGCCGAGCGCCTGGCCCCGCTGGGCTTCGACATTGCCTCCTCCGACGCCGCGCTGGCTGCCCTGCACCTCTGGCAGCACGCCCGGCCCGACTGGCCCAACTACCTGCTGCAATCGGCCGCCGTGCGCCGCCTCAACGCCCTGGAAGCCCACGACGACTTCCTGTTTTGCATGCAC
>Ga0160427_10002565_pt1 | contig 10939 bp, 8 predicted proteins | sample SolpanmetagenomL_FD_108194 | JGI IMG/M metagenome (GOLD analysis project Ga0160427, IMG submission 108194) | Solar panel surface microbial communities from Lawrence Berkeley National Laboratory, California, USA - L | ecosystem: Engineered > Built environment > Solar panel > Unclassified ...
ACGAGTCAGTATAAAAAAGAGAGTTATAAAACGCTGCGATACTTCACAGGTACGCATCGTAAATAAAGAATACAGAAAGCAAAAGAAGTTTACCAATTCCAATTCGACTACCGCCATATGCTAGCAACGCGGATTCACCACCAGTACTACCACCAGGAGAATAGTCCTTGTTGTGTGGATTTGATGTTCTTCCCCAAACCTAATGATGCACTTGTGTCAGTTGCATATATCCAACTCAGCAACGGCAAAAATTGTTCTTCGTTTTCTTTCTTTCTTCTTATCGGAGGGAGACTTCTTACATCATTGGTACTCTCGAAACTCAATAGAGTGATTGGTACGTTTGTCTTGACATAAGGAATCATACCCATATCCTTCAGTATTCTGGTTAAAGGACTGTCATATTTCACAGGCTTTCCAGCTAGTGATGAATATCCAATACAATAATCGAATCCCTTGACAGCGACGGTATCTTTCATAGATATAGGAATGCCAGCGAGAGGGCCTATTTTTTGATAACCATTCCACTCCCAGTAGGATTCAAACTTGTTAGTGAATTATTCCTCTTAAAACGTCTCTTTTCTTTTCGTCTTCTGTTTGTCCTCCGCATTCTATTTAATGAACATGATCCGCATTGTATATCAACGACCCATTGTATGAACAAACCAAGCTCCTCATCCATAGTACACAGACGTGTTACATATAACGTTTCCCATGCAGAGAGAAAAGGGATTCATTGGAGACTAGTAAGAAAAGGAAAAGACAAAACACTCTTACCATCCATATTAATCTCTCCAACCCATCCTTCCGCTTCTTTAATCATAACCTCTGTCAAACAATTCGTCTTCTCATGCGCCTTGATCGCCTTCTTGCTGTACGCGCGCAACACATCAATCGGCTGCCACTTGTTTGACTTGACATTTCCAGCGGCAGTTTCAATCGAAGTGTTGAGAATCTCTGCTTCGTTGGGCGTTATAGGTTCGTGGTAATCTGATGAGAGTGACTGAATACGGTTTGTACGTTCAGTTTGTTTTTGTTGGCTGTTTATTTTTTTGGTTTGGTTTTCGTTTATGTATGCACCCATCTCCGGCCGCGGCGCGACGGATGAGTTTTTATAAACACCAAAAAGTCAGTTCATTTTGCAGAGGTAAGAAGGAAGGATTTTAATTGCAATTGAAATGAGCTGCCTAGTTTGGGAACTGGGCGATATGATGCCACATAGAAAGGGGGAGGGGAAAGGAAGAGTTTCTCGTTACCAAGCTTGCCGATGCGCGATATAGTTGAACAAAGGCATATTGATGTACCTTGCTCGCTGCTGATGAATGTGTAAATCTTTGTATTCAATGACTCTTTGAAGATGTCAAAGAAATCTTGTAAGAGCTATTCGGAATAACAACAAGAAGATCAATCACAATGATAAGCTCGTGCGCTCGGTTTAAAAGAGATGATCCATAAAATGGTGGGATGTTTAGCACCAGGCAAGATGAGGTTAAACGCGGAGACTTTTTTTCTGGGGTGGGGATCTCTGCCTTGGAGATTCCATTCAAGCTAGGACTGTTTTATTTTTACATAATAAGTATTTGTGAGGATAGCCACAGCACAACACCCGCTCATTTAAATGTTTATATCATTATACAATAATGTCTCAATTTGTGAATGCTGTTAGTCAAGGATTTATTCGACTGGGTGTGTGTGTGTATAGACAAATGACCATAGAATACAGTGGATACAACTACTAGTAATTCATCATGTTGATCGATGCACAGATTTAACGGATGAATACAAAGACATGGAAACAATAATGAGTACATATACAATCTATAAGAACAATTCCGATTATTGTAGAATTGTTCAAACTGACTGAGTATGTGCCTTGCTGATTCTCTCACTTTCCTTCTCTTTAGATTCCATTCTAATTACCTTGTCACAATTCAGTAAGCAGAGAGGATCGAATGCGAGTTTCAACTATATATATCGTCAGTTTTATTCATATACGAATGCAGGATAAAAGATGAGTAGCTTCTCAGAAGTTTCAATATTTGTGTGACATGAAGATCGAAAAGAACAAATGAAGGGGAAAGGGCTAAGAAAAAGAGAACTCACTCTTCTCATCGCATCAACCGTTGTCTGTCCAAGCTCCTTTGGCAAGTAATCCCTCTTCACTAGTCCAACGCCATGTTCTCCTGTGACCGTTCCCTCCATCTCTATCGCCCGCTTAATCATCCGGTGGACTACACCTTCCACCTTTTCGCGTTCCTTCTCATTGTATAATAAAGCGCAGTGAAAATTACCATCTCCTGCATGACCGATGATACTTCCTACAATCCCATTCTTTGAAATGTCCTCCTGTGTCTCCTCGATAATATCCGATAGCCGGGTCAGAGGTACAGCAACATCTGTCGTCCAAACTTGATCATCCTCATGTTGCTTCAACGCCATAGTCGACCACAAAGCATTCTTTCGGGCTGACCATAATTCACGCCCTTCTTCTGCCGAGGAAGCAAAATCGAATGATACAGATTTGTGTGCTTTAGCAATGCTCTTAACCAAAGATATCTGCTCTTTGACTCCGCTCGTTGTTCCAGTAAACTTGAAGAACAATGTTGGTAATTCCTTCCATTTCTTCGCCGTCATTCCGCTTTGGTTGACACAGCGCATCTGCACATCATCCAAGACTTCAATCGCAGCAATCGGTATTCCATCACCCATGACTTTTGCAACCGTGTCTGCAGCCGCTCGTATGCTAGGGAACGAACAAACCGCTACACTCTCACTCTGTGGTTTAACCGTCACCTTCAGGGTTGCTTCCGTCACAATTCCCAAGGTACCCTCCGATCCAATAAACATTTTCGTCAAGTCATATCCAGCCGAAGACTTTCTTGGTCTTTGTCTCGTTTTGATAATAGTCCCATCCGCAAGGACAATGGTCAAACTAATCACCCACTCTCTCATTGTACCGTATCTCGCCGCATTGGTTCCGGAGCATCCAGTACCCACCATTCCACCAATCTGTGCACCAGGACCAGGATCTGGTGGGAAAAATAAGTTTTGTTCACCAATAATTTCGTTAAGTTCCTCCCAACCTACAGCTGGCTGAACAACAACGTCTAGATCTCCCTTATGTATTGCTAGGATTTTATCCATCCGTGAAAAGTCTATACACACACCACCTCTTGTCGCCGCATAGTGACCCTCAAGACTTGTTCCGCCAGAGTAAGCAGTTATCGGTATTCGTCTTGTATGGCAAACTTTGACAATTTTAGAAACATCTTCTGTTGTTGCTGGGTATACAATAACAAATGGTCGTTCTTCGGGTGAGGTCTTGTGTGAAGAGTAGTCACTGCCAGAATGTCGCTCTGTATCGTCGGCGGTAGTTGAGACAAACTCCTCGCCGAGAATGGCGACAAATTCCGACCAAGCGGCAGAGAGATTGCCTTTTGATGTATTGTGTTTAATTTCGGGTGCATCTTTCAGAGGGACTGTAGATGTTGGAGCGGAGGGGGCGTATCTGCGTGTTCCGAGTGTGTAGGCGCACCATGCTGTGAATACGAGAGCTGTTTTTTTGGTTCAATATACAATATTAGTAAACATCGCTGTTATGAACATAATTCAATCGATATGCCATTGCCTGTCGCATACAACAATCTATGCGGAAGAACGCGAGTAGGACAAATGAGAAAGAAACTAACCAAATCCCAATGGTAAAGTATCCGCAAAGTAGCCGCCACCTTCCCTCTTCCTCTTCTCTTGTCGTTCCTTCAAATATCGCTCTGTCTCCGCCTTCTCATCCTGAATTCTTCTGTATGTACTCTCCCAAACTTGACCATGGAAACTTCCATGAGTAGGTTTTGTCGATGTACTTGCGCCGTTGTTATTGGTACCAGCGGCAATAGGTCTGTCAGATCTTGATGCGTCAGACGAATTCCACCTTCGCTGTTGATTTCGACATATAATGGATGGACATAGTTGTGTTCGAGGTGTAACGATTCGCGAACAGCGGGACAGAGATGCTGCGTTACTGGTCGAAGGGAGAATTCGTGATTTAGACATAATGAATTACAGTCAGCAAATGATGATGCTTGCTGTATGGTTTACGAGACTCTTTAAGTGATCGCTGAGGCTCCTCATATACGAAGAAGCAGTGGTTGATATTGAGAACTTCGTGATAGAAACTGGCCGGGCTTTGATGGTGGAGTTGAATCGAATCATTCAATTGACATCCACAAGCTTCCGCGGCAGCAGAGGCACAATCAAGAAAGGTGCGGCAATTGCCCCAGATGTTGTATACTGAATATTCTTAGGTATGTCTCACTCATCCATTCGTCCTGCCAGTCATAATTCATTTTCACGGCTACAGGGAAAACAGCGAGTTCTTAAATCTATCAAAAAATATATTCTAGTTCCGACTATAACGGAGGGCTCTCTATTATACAGATGAGTTCCAGGCCAATATTTAGCATGGCAGAAGTGAAGGTGTACATGAAAAAATACAGACAAACAAGCATGCTATTTCCAAAGAGTAGACAACTCAAAACAAAACTCCTACAGAAACGCAACAAACAAAAAAAACACAACAGAGAGCAAGACATAATCGTGACAAGTCGTGGCAAACATCAAGATTGAATGAAGCATACAAAGAGATTTGTACCATACTTATACCTTTTAGTTTACGACCCTCACAATCCACGGCTACAAAAGTTGACTTAACGAATAGTCATTTGCTTGGCCATCTCGCTCTCCTTGCTAGCGTGTTGAAGAGCAGAAAGACCTGGAGTACCGGCCTTCTTCTCAAAGATCTTCCAGAACTTAAGAGACTCGTCGCTGGCAGCAGTGGCCAAGACTTGACCATCTGGACTGAGGGTGCTGTGGAGAACACGAGCCTCGTGAGCTGGAATCTCAGCACACTTGACAAGGGATGGGTATGACCAAACACAGAGCTCGTTGTTTGGGAATCCGTGGGAAGAGACGATCTCCTTGTATGAGTTGCTCCATCTAAGGGTAGTAACTTGGGATCCAGTTTCGATAGAGTTAACACGTGCACCGGTGGTTGAGTTCCAGAAGTGGATGGTCTTGTCGTTGCTACCACCGCCAGTAGCAAGAAGGTTGTTTTGCCATGGGCACCAGGCTAGAGCCTTGACAGCGGCCTTGTGATTGGTCTTTGTGAATCGTGGGGCGGTGATGGAACGGGCATCCCAGATGTTGACCAAGTTATCGTTACCACCAGACGCGAGTTGAGCACCATCAGCTCTCCATTCCAAACCACAAACTTCAGCAGTGTGAGCCTTGAGGGAGGCGACCTTGTGATCAGCAATTCGAACATCATGGTTAATGATCTCTCCTGATCGGGAACCGGTGGATAGGATGTGCTTGTTCCATGACATGACACCAACACGGGAGGAGTGGGAGTGCATGGATCGAATCTTAGTCGACTCCTCTGGGTCCCAAATCTGTACCTCACCAGTACCAAGACCGACAGCGACGAATGAACCATCGTGTGACCATTTGACAGAAGTAACGTGGGTGTCTGGAGTTGTCTCCAACAAGCTTGTGACATTGCCTGAGGATGCATTCCAAATATATACACTTCTCTCAAGTCCAATGGCGACTTGGTTACTCACACCCCAGTCCAACAAGTTGAGGTAGTAATCGTCGACCAAACCAGGTGCATCAAGGACACGTTCAGGTGCAGTCAAAACTCGACGTCTGAATTGTGCGGCATTGGCTGGCTTGAGAGGTCTGTTGTACTGACTCCGGAGATCGATCGGTCGTGACGATTCTGGTGCCTTTGGCTTGAACGCCAAAACTCGGGTGCCCAAGTCTAGTCCAACTGCTGAAGCAATAGAAGACTCGTAGGCAATGCTTGAAGGGGAGTTTTTTGGCTTGGTGATGGGTGAGTTAGCATCGTTGTCGAACGAGAATGCTTGGGTGGCAGCTCCACCAAGAGCAAAGTCGTCACCAGCAGTAGAGAAGACGCTTTCAACAGACTCTGTCCGGCTGGATGACGTTGGACGGGCCTTTGAGATACCAGCTGGCGAAGAAATCATTCTATTTGGAATAAACCGATCTCCATGAGTTCTGATGGTTGTCTTTCCCTTCTTCTTCTTAACCGGGGTTTGACCAATGGTCGTTCCTGATCCGGTGAGTGCCCATTCCGAAACACCAAGATCTAGTTTGATAGGTGACAATCTTGAGATGGAAGACTTTGGGGAAGCTCTATAACCAATCTTCTTGGCTGATCCAAGTGCCATGGACGAAAAGTGAGAAGAGAGGGAACCTGTGTATGTTGGTTGAGGAACCGCATCTTTGCGACTAACTTGACCTGATTGACGTGGTGGAGTGAAAGGAGAGCATTGTCTATTGATTGAAGCTTGTCTTGTTCGAGGGGATGGAGTCAATGGCATGCGCCCTCCAGAAACTTTTGTAGAAAAGATTCTCGAGTGAGATTTTATGGGCGTGTGTACAGCTACTGAAGCCATGACGTGTAGATTTGTGAGAGGTGGTTATTAAATACAAGATTTTTTGGTAAATGGATTTTGCTGGACGAACGCCGAACTATTAAAATCAAGTTTGCGTTTTTGAACAAAATCAAGATGATGTTGTAATCGGTATTGCTGATGTATAAAAGACTTTTGTAAACTCGAATGCTGTTAAACTATGCAAAACGCTGATGCAGGACGTGATAAACTTGAGGAGATTTTAAGACAAGGAGATTCTGAGGAAGAAATATTTTTTGGGAACCAGTCTCAATGGTGATGATGATGGCAAGAGAGAGTGTGGAAAGAGGTACTCAGGCAATTGAGAAGTGTTGTTGTTAGTGGTGGTCGTGGTGGAGGGTGAGGGAGTGTGCAGCATAGAAGGGCGAGAGTGCTGATATTTAAAGTCTTTGTTTTGGTGTGCTGGTCACCACGGCAACGACTATCCGCCCACTCACCCAAAACTGCAGCGATAGCAGATTATTACTGCGACAACCACCTCCTAATGAACAACTTGACCATCCGCATGTATCTTTCGCAAATTCTTGTAATTCGCAGTCAAAAAGCAAAATGGCAATGTCTACTGCTTGATTCAGCATTGTTTCCAATTTCCGAGTGGTTTCTTTGCACCAAAGCGTATGATTGAGTTGACTTTTTATGATATCATGAGGTTGGTGGACAAACGTTCAAATATAATTTAGCAAACGCGCAAACAATCAATGCCTTGATCGCCAGATGGATTATTTGTTGATGTTACCCATGTGTAATGGCATTATTTATTCGTGGGTCGACAAATCTCGAAGGGAAAAAGCCATATATGTCGATACATTCCGGTGATTTCATCGACGTCCAGCTCTAACATGCATATTTTCTTAAGTTGCGCTTCACTTTGTCTTCGTTCCAAGTAAGTTTTGTACACCCAAAAGAATAAAACACCTTGATTGATGATTTTGAAATCTAAAACAAATGAAAATAATATGAAAAACATATAACCAAAATTAATAAATGTTGAACTAAAAACAAGAAACTAAATAAAAGAACTGGCTCATGTCGTATAGAACACAATTTCTGTTATAAATACCCGCACAAGGTACACCTACTAATGCACGCAAGAAGAAAGACTACACAAACAAGGGTTTTGTCAAACTAGAATCCACGACCCGTTTGTTGAGGATGATCCCTATAGTTGTCATGACTATCAAAAGATGGCGGTACTCGACCCATAGGAGATGCAGAATTGATCAAAACATCCTGACTTTGGTTATGGGTAAGATAAGTGGGTCGAGAACCTATGGGGCTGACGGATCGATCGCCAACGTAAGGCGAATAATCAGCATCGTTGTCATGGTGTAATGGATCATATCTTGTTGGAGCACTTCGATAATCGTCCATTGGGAAGTTATCATGTGTTGGCGTTGATGAATAATTTCCTTTACCATCACCACCCATACCATATGGCATGTTGCGGGTGTAAGATGCAGGATCGATGATGGAGTTTCGAGGATCAAGGGGAGTGAGATTGTCACGCATGCGAGCCTCTTCAGCTGCCTTCTCAGCAGCATGTCGCTTCTTGACATGAGGGTTTTCTTTGCAGCAAACGATGATGGCATTAACGGCAATCAAGATGGCAAGTGCAGCGGTGACAACCGATTGTACAACGATAAGGACAAGACCAGTGACTGTCTTTGTTGTAGGGGTAATCTGCAATTCAACGGTGAAGACCAAGACTCCGACGACTGAGATGACTCGTGCAACAGATATGCAAATATTGATAACGTTACCGGCAGTAGTGTTGAATGGACGTCCAATGATGAGGAGAATCAAGAGAGCAACTTCACATCCAATTTGTCCAGCGGATTGGATCAGACCATGTCCATCTCCGAGAGCGATGAAAGCACCTTTGATGAAGAGATAGCAAATGAACGGAATGAAGAACCACCAGAATGTAGCCTTGTACTGATCGTAAAAGATTCCGTATCGCCTCAAGTTCTTCTTGTCCTCAAAAAGCTGAGCTGGTGTTCCTTCCATGCGTTTAGCTCGTTTTGCCAAAACTGTGATTCTGATTGCAAAGAATGCTAGAATTGCGGTGAACAAGAGGAGGGTAACAGCGGCAAGTATGTGTGCAGCCCACGAATCACCACGTCTGAATTGGTATAGACAATAGATGGTCCACACACCATAAACAATAAGAATAATTCTGACCATGGTACCACCAAGAAAACCCCAGTATCTCTTTCTAAAACTTTGTAGTGGCTTGCTTAGCTTTCCACACATGGCATAAAGTTCAAGGATAAGCTTGAACAACAAGATAAGAACAGCGACACTGGCGAGTACGATTGAGAAAATGAGAAGGACAGTCATGAATGTGTTGGCAGTCGGGATAGCAAGTTGGTTGACATATGCTTGCAGGCCCTTGACGTACTTCATGACCTTGGTGGGGGTAGTTGAGTTCGAGCTCTGGACAGTTGATGTACCACTTGTTGTTCCATTAACGCTCGTGGTTATATCGATTCGTTTTACGAGTTCAGAAGCCCATTCAACAGATCTCTTGGTCTTTGAAGTAGTGTTGCTTGTAGTGTCTGGTGTGAAGATCAGCGTCGTATTGGCCAACTCCTCTACAGATGATAGTGCTAGGTTTCCCCCAGTATGACTCCGGAACGTGTCTATGCTCTTCTGCATCGATTCCCATGGAATTAAGCCCGTGCTCCAAGCAAAGTTCTTGGTGAATGCACGATAAACAGGAGGATAGTCCACACTCAATAAACCAGTTGTTGCAATACTTTGGAACCAAAATATGACATCTCCAACATTAGGAGAAGTTCCGCTTGAACCTCCTGCATGGCCACCAACCCCAGCAACAGCGGCACCGAAAGCGGATGCTCCTCCGATCACAAGTGCACCAGCTGCAACACCAGCTGTGACCCATGACACCACTGGTTGTTGAGCAGTCTTACCGTTTTGAACATTAGACTCCAAGCATGCAATTGGACCACTGTCGGTGCCGTTGACTGGCGTAAGTGTAAGTTTGGCAATTCCATCAAGATCTGGGACTTGGAAGGCAATTGCGGGAATCATTGATGCATATTTCTCAGGAATGGGCAGTTGACCAGTCGCAGAGAAGTTTCCTGATGGGACAGGGCACAAAAAGTCGACGTTTTGCTCGCAAGGGTCAAAACTGTTTTCGTACACATTCTTGCCATAAGCAGTAACAACTAAGTATGCCTGAACCTTTTGGCTCTTTTTTGACATTCCGGCTACGTCAAATGTTACAGTCATGTTGGACCTGTCGTATTGAATGTTGAACTTTTGAACTATCAAATCACCCGTGTTATCCATACATGTTGAGAAGCCATCGGTAGTAAGAATATCATTAGCCCATGCCGGCAAGGACCCAAGAAGAACGCATGCAAGTGAAGTTGATATGAAGTTGCGAATAAACATTTTGTCGGGTCGTAGAGAAGTCGTTAAAAAGGCAGTTCAGATTGAACCTCTGGTAAAGTTGTGAACCCCAACAATCCTAGTTTTTGTCGATCAATTGTCGAGGTAATTTGTTCGAGTAATGACTTAAAAGTACAAAGCAAGAGTGAGGATTGCTAGTCTAGTGTATTGAATATTGATGTCGAGCTTCGGTATAGTCAGAGCGAGCGAGCAGTTCACCAGGTTATCGACAAACACTCCCTCAAAGATGGGTAGAGAAGGTCGAATAACAAGGAGGCACTTGTTGTGTAAAGATTGGATAGTTGAGTGTATGGATGCTATTTGGTCACTCCTGTTCGTATAATATGCTTGTTAACATGAAACAGGACGGGCGGAGGGAAGGTCTTTGGAGATAGATCACTCACCTTAATGATAGAAGAGTCAGCAAACCTGGATAAAAGTGTTTGGGGGAGGTGTCTACCTGATATTGGAAGCGAGAGTAATGTTGCCCTGAAAATATATGATACGAAGAAGAAAGAAAGAGTAGCAGTATGTGTCAACAAGCAAGGTCAGATAAGATGATTTGCTTTGCTTGCACTGGTCGGCTGTAAGCCAAGGGGAAAGATGGATAATCAATTAGGTTTAAGTGCAGGGGACGAAAATAGCTTTTTTTGGTATTGATTTGATGCTCTTTAATTTCTCACAGAGAAACCAAATTGGAGGTTCTAAGAAAAGAAGAAGAAGAGATTGGAAATTACAACGACTCTCTCTCTCTCACTCGACAGGGCAAGAAGAAGGGAGAAAGAAAAAAAAGAAGGAAGAAGAAGAAGATTATAAAAGTGGAAATGTCAAGATGAAGGAGAAGGAGGAAGAGAAGGAAGGGAAGAAGGAACAATCGATGGAAACAATGCTATTGTATGAATGACGGGTAGCAAGAATAAGAAAAGTAATGAAAGGGGGGAGTTTGGCGGTGGTTGAGTTGGGAGTTTGTTTGGGGTGGGTGGGTGACGAATTCAAGAAGCACACACAGTAGAAGGGGAAAAGAAGAAAAA
>Ga0160427_10002566_pt1 | contig 10938 bp, 7 predicted proteins | sample SolpanmetagenomL_FD_108194 | JGI IMG/M metagenome (GOLD analysis project Ga0160427, IMG submission 108194) | Solar panel surface microbial communities from Lawrence Berkeley National Laboratory, California, USA - L | ecosystem: Engineered > Built environment > Solar panel > Unclassified ...
ACATTCTGTACTCGCTCCTTCCCTTGGCAGACCTTCCGCCATCCTCGGCCTCCAAAGCCCAGTCAATAGCAATATCCAAATCTCTTCTATTCCTCTCATTCGGTGCACAGGTCAATTGTCCTGTTATTCTCTCTCCAGCCTGCATCGTCAGGTTATCCCTCAGATAGAATACTGTCTGCTTCCAGTGAGTGTATTTGGTATGAGGACCTGTGCTAAACTTGATGGGCTTGTGGCATGCGCTGAACTCGATGTCGAACCAGGCAATAAGGGCATGCACAAAGTCGTCGCGGCGTGCGGTAAGAGTGAAAGGCTTGATGAAAGCAAGATCTGGGACGGTGACGGTGTAGAGGTCGAAGGTGATGAGAGGGTGCGGGTCAGTAACGATGGCCTTCATCTCGACAGTGTCTACAAGAGGTTCGGAAAGGGCGGAGTGCTTGAGTGGTGAGTAATCGAAGCCCCAGACGTTGTCCCAGACTAGCAATATTTGTCAGCATGCTTAGGTCAAGCAACGTGAGAAACAAAGAGCATACAGCCAATCTTTTCCTCCTTGTAGTCGCCATCCTCGATTCCAGCAACGAAGAGGGTGGCCTTGTCGGGGAAGATAAGGCCAGTACCCTTCCTCAAGTAGCGGTCTCTTGCGTACAACACAGTGTCCATCATACTCTCATACAGCAAGAAGTATCCCATCCACTCAGAAATGATGATATCGACCTCAGGAAACGGAAGCTCAACTTCCTCCATCTTGCCTTGTAACAGCGTAATCTTGTCTGACAGTCCGTTCACAGCCACGATCTCCTTTGCCTTGTCAATGATGGTCGACATGTCGACACCAATAACGTGCTTTGCTCCAGCCTTGGCCGCGAACATGCTGAGAATACCAGTACCACAGCCAACATCGAGCACGACCTTGTCCTTGAAGATGTGACGGTTCTGGTAGATGGAGTCGCGGTATGATTTCGTTCGTACTTCATCCTTCAACATCTCCTCGTGGATTCCATGGTGGTTGTAGCTGTTGAAGTAATGGACTAAGTAGATCATCAGCTTGAGCGCAAGGTTATTCCAAGCAGATCTGCGGACCTTCTGAATGCGCCAGACCAGCGAGGCGGTCGTCAGCCTTCAGCATAGGCTGATCGGAGATGGCGTTTGAAAGTGGTGCCGCCATGTTTGTGGAAGTGAGGCCTTGAATTATGAGGCGGAAAATAAGTTGAAAGGAGAAGAGCTCAACAAAGGTGAAGCAATTCTGAAACAATTCGTCCCGAGTCTGATCACATGCTAATGAACTTTTCTCTGGCTTGGCGTGTTTCGGAAGCCGATCCGACAGTATGATAGGACAGAAGTGCTCGTTGAGGGCTGTCGAAGCAAGAGCTCAGTAAGAGGGCAAGACAAGACGAGACAAAGCCGATCATGGAGTATATTGCATTCGTATGTATCGTCACTATGTTTCGTCCATATCATCACCATCCAAAGCGAACATATCTTCAGCAACTGGTCTCCTCCTTTTAGCTGCAGACCGCGCCATGGCTGCATTGTCTTGCGTTGTGTCCTGCATTGTTGGCGTTGTGGTAGCTTCCTTAGTATCTTGCACAATTGCCTTTTCGGGATTCAAACCCTTGACGTCCTTCTGTAGTGCCGACTCAGGAGCTCTGGCCATAAACACTTCTCGCGGTATGCTTGGCTCGGTAGCAATACTCTGCGTTGTGGTGGCTGCATCTTGTGACACGGTCCTGGTTGGTTTGTCGTGTTGTCTCTGCCCATCAGCAAACGCCTTTGGTGGAACACTTGCAACCTCCTTGTTTGCCTCAACAGCTTTCCACCCACTCTTTGCTTTCTTCTTTGTGTCCTCCTCTTCGGCTTTCCGCCGTTCCTCTTCCGCCTCCTTGATGGGTTGCTCAAACTCTGCTACAAGTTTACGATGAACCTCTCCCATGAATATGCCCCAACCTTCCCAAAGTCCTAATAATCCCGTGATACTCCTTCGCCATTTCTCAGATCTGATTCTGCCCCATCCTAGCTCTTTCTCTAGGCAACCTAGCCGCAGGAATATCTGTGAGCCGATCAAGGAGGACTCGAACAGAGATCGATAACGCCAAGCATGACGGACACCAGATGTAGAGGAAGCGGACAGAATGTCTGAGATGAGGTAAAGCGCGATCAAAGTAGAGGGCGTTGTGTCGGAGTCGGGAGTCTTGGGATCTTGTGTATTTGTGGGATCTGCCATCTCTTCGTCTTGATCGGTTTCAGTGGACATCTCTGGGTTCGCAGTCTTGCTCCAGCAGAAAGGATGGAGGACATTGTGAACCAGCATATCAACGATCTCAGCTGCACCTTTGCTTGCATGCGAGATGGCAAAAGCTGTCACACGTGCCACATCGCCTTTGCGGAGCTTGGCATTTGTCGTCGGTAATCTTGCCAGAAGATGCATGAGTTTTGTACGTTGCATAGGGTTGAGGTAGGTTTGCTCGTCACTGCCAATGTTGAGATTATCCTTTGGCGGTGGGCCCATACCAGCGTGCATCATCTGTCGCCGCCGTTTTCGTGGATTGTCGTCCTCTGAGTCGTCCTCATCTGAAGAATCGTAGTCCGAATCTGATATGAGCTCGGGCAACTGCGTTGAGAATTCGAACGGAAGTTGTTTGTCGGGTTCCCTCCAGGAAGCTCCAGTAGTAAAGACAGGATGTGCTTTGCTGGCAACGTGATACCCGCCACTAGATTGAGTGCTAGTGCCTGACAGTATCTGCCACAATCGCCAGCGGTACCACACGCCTCCGGGACTTCGAGGATTCCATAGCCACGCCCATTTCTCCTCTTGCTGTACTTCAGGTCGAGACATCAGGAGAACCTCGAATTCTGGGCCGTGACTGAGTAGTGACTCAACGGTTTTGTGGATGAGCTTGAGCTCCTGGATATCCGAGGGCGGCGCAATTTGTACTTCATAGGCTGCACCACCACGGTTGTGAGTATTTTGTTCGTAAGATGCAGGTGGCGCGAAACCGCCATTATAGGATCCTGGTGGTGGTGCTCGGCTCATTGATGCGCCCACATCATTTTGCTTCGCTTGAGCTCCAAAAGGTTGTGAAGCCAGCGCCATGTTTGCGGAGCTGATAGGTACTAAAGAAGCCGAAGAGACATGTCTAGATAGTGACAGGTTGAATCCAAAGCCTACATATTTGCCTTGAAGAGCGCTAACAGCTGCATCGATATCACTGGCTGGTGTATCCTGTCCCAGAGTCACGATGGCTGCCATAGATTTTCGCTCTGATGCTGAAGATGGTTGACCTTGACTAACGATATGGACGCCTTCCACGTTTAGGTTGGCTGGCAGGATGCTCTTGATAAATGCTACAGAAGTTGCAGGAGGTAGCAAGGACAGCTGTAACGTTGGCTTTGGGGCAGCTCGGATTGCAGCAATGTCAACTTTCTTCTCTTCCTCATCGTCGGACATCTTGAACGCTGCAGTGCTCTCTTTGTGCTCTGAACCTGCTTCATCAAAGGCGAACAAGCCACGATCATCATCACGCGCCCCGATATCCGCTCTTGATCCATCATGTTCTCTCTTGAAGCCTGAAGCCGGTCCTAAACTTCCTGGTCCACTCTTTTTCATGGTACTTGTGAAGTGTCTGCGACCTGGCCCTGATGGTGCTGCCAATGGAAGCCCCAAAGACCCAAGTCCACTTCTTCTTGCTCCATAATGTGCTGTCGGTTGTGCCTCGCCATCTCCTTCGTCGAAAGACTTGATGAAGTCCTCATACACTGCTGCTGTCTCTGCTTCGTCGCGCGCACGCTTTGCTTCTGCTTCTGCTTTCTGTCGTTCGAATAGTGACTTTTTGGTGGGTGCAGCGAGTTTATTTGTCAGGTCAGGAAACTCTTCAATCTTCTTGTCTGCCATGACTACCGCTAGACCACACCTCCTCTGCTCTGCTTGTAGTTATGTTGCGCTCCTCCTGTCGATGGTTACATAGCAGTGTTTCAGGTTGTATCGGCGTGTTTTAAGTATGTCGATCCTCCACGTGAATAGCTTGGCATGGATGACGATTATGCGAAGCGGCGACGATGAAGCCGAGTCCCTAAGGTACGAGCGAGCAACTTCTCCTTCTCCTCTTTGTCGTTTTTCTCGACACTGCGATTCCCTTGCACGATCGTCGCTCGTCCCACTACACATCCTCCAATACACTGATCACGTCGCAGACAGTGCACTCTTCCCCTTCTGCCCAGCCTAACCAAGACTTCCTCAGCCCCAACGAGAAATGTGTCGATAGTCTCTAGTGATTAGCAGCACCTTCTGCCATTCCCAGTATCGCCATGCCGCGACCATTCGGCGGACCGTCGCCACCAATTCCTACGTACGATGAAGCCGTGGGCGCAGAACGAGAAGGGTTACTTGGATCCCGGCCAGCAGGACGACAACCAGTGGGATATCAACCTCCTTCAGACGATTCCCGGCGAAATAGTGATGTAACAGAGCCTGAGCTAGACGACGAGGATGACCGCGAACTGCGGCATGATATTGAGCAGATGGAGCTTGAAGAACCAGAGTCTAGCAGCACTAGAAGAAGTCGGCTGTTCTCAAGATTACCAAAGTTTACAGAGTTCCGCGAACATCTCTCGGGGGTCTCTTTGCCTCCAATACCAGAGTACATGAAACCTTCTTGGATCTTGCTTATACGGTTTTTGGCCTTAATGCTGGTGCTTGGTATTGTGTATGGACTGGTAGTAATGCGCGTATTGACATGGCAGCATGGCCCGCTCGGCATACAGTTTCTGCCAGAATCTATAAGAATGCATATACAGTGGAGTGTATCTACAGAAAATATAAAGACATATCTGAAGGAGATAACATTCGACGATCACATTGCTGGCACAAAGGGAGATTTCTTCCTGGCGGAATACGTCGAGAACTTATACAAGGAGGCTGGACTTGACGGTATATTCAGAGATGACTATCAGGTGTATCTCAATTATCCACGAGTGGATGGTCGACGAGTAGCGATAATTGAGCCAGAAGAACTAAGATTTGAGGCGATACTTGAGGAGGCTATCGAGAAGCAAGACCCACCTAGACATCCTACGCTCGCATTCCATGGTCACAGCAAGTCTGGCAACATTACTGGTCCATTGGTATATGCAAACTATGGCGCCCGAGAAGACTTTGATTACTTAAAGAGCCAGAACGTAAACCTGACAGGATCAATTGCACTAGTCAAGTACTATGGTACGCAAGGTGATAGAGCACTCAAGGTGAAAGCAGCAGAGTTGGCTGGAGCTGCTGGTTGTCTGATCTATTCCGACCCCGCAGATGACGGATTCCTGAAAGGGCCTGTAGCGCCGGATGGACCTTGGAGAAGGGCAGACTCATTACAGCGAGGTGCAGTCAGTTTAATGAGCTGGGTAGTAGGAGACGTTTTAACGCCTGGATGGGCTTCTACGAGTGGTGCGGATCGACTATCGGTAGAAAATAATCCTGGTCTGGTCAACATTCCCAGTCTACCGCTTGCCTGGCGAGATGCTGCTCCTCTATTGGCTGCGCTCAAAGGTCATGGCAAGCAAGTACCAGAAAACTGGCTGGGCGGAGTGCCTGATATCAGCGAATGGTGGACTGGAGACGCAGGATCATCACCGATAGTGCATCTGATGAACCTGCAGGATGAGGTAGAGAGACAACCAATCCGCAATATAATAGGCAAAATTGAAGGCTACGAGCAGCCTGAAAAGGTGATTTACCTTGGGAATCATAGAGATGCATGGTGTTTCGGTGCTGTTGATCCTGGTACAGGAACGGCTGTTCTGCTCGAGGTCGTTCGTATCTTCGGTACTTTATTGGAGCGTGGTTGGCGACCACGAAGATCGATTGTGTTCGCCTCTTGGGACGGTGAGGAATACAACTTGATCGGATCGACTGAGCACGTCGAGGAAGGCATCGCTTCACTACGCAAAGTACGTATATTCTTTGCCTTTGGTCACCAGCATTCACTAATCTTCATAGGACGGCGTCGCATATCTCAATATCGACACAGGTGTTGCAGGGCATAATCTTCGGGCAGCAGGAAATCCACTGCTTGAAGAAGTCCTGCTCACAGTGCTCAGTCGAGTGACCTTACCATACACCAACGAGTCAGCCGCTGATAACTGGCACAATACTGGCAAGAAACTGGAAGGTTTGGGAGCTGGCTCAGATTATGTTGCATTCCAAGATCTAGCAGGTACTGCCTCCTTTGACATTGGGTTCGAGGGCGAGGAAGCAGGCTTCCCTTACCACAGCTGTCAGGAAACGCTTGATTACTTTGAGAGATTTGTCGACCCAGATTACCTTTACGTCGCTACATTGGCCGAGATCATGAGCTTGATGGTGTATGAACTTGCTGATGCGCCTATGATACAGTTTGACTTCAACGCCTACGCTCGAGCAGTAAGCGATTACGTCAATCAGCTCAAGGACGATGCTACAGTACAATTCGTGTCTGGAGTTTTTCCAGCAGGGCAACCGAATATTGATCTAACTTCGTTGGAAACAGCCGCGAAAAGTTTCGTTGACAGTGCTTACGAGTTCATGGACTGGCAAAAAGATTGGACAAGACGCTTGCTTGGTGTTGATGAGTACAATCCTCTCCTCGAGTCTCGTCTTACTGCTATCGAAAGAATCACCCGCAATGTGCGCATGAGCAACTTCGATACACATCTTCTCGACCTACCTACCTCGAACAAAGGTAGAGAAGGTGGCGTGCCAGGGCGAACGCAATTCAAGCACGTTGTCTATGGCCCTCAGTTGTGGAGTGGTTTCGATGAAGCATACTTCCCGCATATCCGCGATGCGTTGTTTGAGTATAAGAACATTAGCCAGGCACAGGAAATGGTGGAGGTTGTGGCGGAAAGGTTGGAGTATGCAAGCCACAAGCTCAATCACTGATGAATTTTACGATATGGTATACCAGAGAAGGAAAATAGGTTACAATGTATTTGGCAGCTGTTTTGTGAGGACTGAGGTTGATGTGATGCATATATCGCTATTCTATGTATATATTAATGGTCATTATTCGATCCTGCTCTAATTCTTTGATAGTCCTGTCTCTTTGCGCAATTAGCTTCGAGCCACCATGATCAGTGATTATAGTGGGGACGATTGAGGTGGTGTCAGCCTGTTGAGCTTGAATATTGATTGATGCTTCATGAATTTTCAGAAGATCTAGTTTGAAGTGAAAGGTTCATCATTCGGAGGATGCAAGAAGGAGAAAATAAAGACATACCAGCTTGCCCGTATCTCGCATAGCGACCCTAGTAAGACAATGTACACGAGAGCAGAGGAGAATATTGCTACAGAAAGAAGTTGGCTTCGAAGGAAGAATCTAAGTCAAAAAAGTTTGGAAAGTTGTATGAAATGCTCGAGTCATTTCGATATTAACCCTAATGACATGTGTCTTGTTTCACATCTTCAGGCGCCGATGTTGTTTATACCTTTGTTCTGAGCTGTTCAATCATTCAAGACTACTTCAGCAACACTACAAGATCAATCAAGATGGGTGGTGGGTGTTTCCTGGCTTTTGCGCCGTGAACCAGCTTCGAAATGGTGCTAATAAGGTATACAGACTTCAACGGAATTGCCAGTACGTACAACTTGTCAAGGCAGCTGCACTATGCTTGCGCCAGATCACATGGTGGCGTCGTTGTACTCCATCGCAGCATCGACTAATACTACTGTCAGAGGCCTTCACCGATTTCTACTACAACACATTCGACACAAACCGCTCAGCATTGTCTGCTCTCTACGTATGAGTTCCCTCCAATCGCAAACCCAATTATTACTGGGACCTATGCTCTCGAGCTTCAATAGCATGCACTGACACCCATCTGCTTTCCAGCGCGAACAATCCATGCTCACATTCGAAACCGCTGCCATTCAAGGAACTGTCGGCATTATCGAGAAACTTTCAGTAAGAGCAATCTATCTCCACGGAGCTGCGCAAAGCATCGGCGGGCATATCTGCGGAAAGGGATAAGAAGCTGATTGTTTACAACAATAGAGCCTTCCATTTAGCAAGATCCAACACCAAGTTTCAACACTCGACGCACAACCCTCTAGTGGTGAAGGCGCCATTCTCGTGCAGGTAACAGGTGCACTCTTGGTGGACGAGGAGCAACGACCTATGAACTACGCACAAACTTTTCAGTTGCTGCCGGATGGACAAGGGAGTTACTTTGTGTTCAACGACATCTTCAGGCTGATCTACAACGTGAGTAAAAATCGCATAGAAACATGCTACAAGATGAAGTGCTGATCTGCCCATTGCAGGCTTGAACGGAGCGCAATGTTCCTGTGGGACCTGGTTCGCTGGAGCCTCAAAGCCGCGCTGTGGTCACCGTGCTATGCATAAAGACATACGCTTACGATAGGGCCCCTCTGCAGGGTGAGCAATATGTATACATGGCATTCCCCGATCAGAGGCATTAGCAAAAAATGACGAATCTATTTTCTTTGGACTAGTCTGTACATGCTCAAAGCATGGCGTGTGTTTTCAAAGCTGTCTGTTAGTCGTGCATACCCAACTAGCCTCTTCTGTCACCGCAAAGCCTGCATGAACAGGACAGGCTGAGCTCTGAGGTTTGCACGAGCTCACAAGTCTGAAGTGGCATCCCGAAATTAGCATGTTGGCAGCCGTTCGTCTTTTGCCCCACGATCGCGTGTCTCCACTCCTTGTTTACGCGACATTGAAAAACATCTGAAACACCGCTCGAGTCCTCGACGTTCTTAATTTTGTCCTGTACCTTATCTTTGCTTCAGACCAGCCCATTACGTTCTCTACTACCACCACACTCATTTGTATCTATCCTTGGGCGACTTCACGACATCTTTCGCCATATATTCGTCGCAGTCACGAAAACTTGCTCCACGCTCTACATTGCGCCGGCCGGACTTCGTTTTTGAGAGCTATCTATATTGTACCTTGATACAACAGGTAAGGATCAACGTGACTGTGTTTGAACGTCTTTTGTTTGCGTTAGTGTTAGATGTGCCTCGTAGCATTCGTTGAATGTTGGTGAGATCGATTTCGAGATCACCTCTCGAGGTTACCTTGCGCCACAATTGCAACAGCACATAAGCTGGGTCATGATCAGTTCTAACCAAAGCTCTAGGCGATCAAAACTTGACACACTCAAGGTACTCGCAATGTGGGACAAGTTTCGCACTCCCACAGAAGATAAGGAGAATCAAATCAGTCGCCCAAAGCTCATTGAGACGACATACGATGAGAGCAGACTAAATACTTTGCCTACTGTCGACGAAGCAAGGAAGATCTCATATTCCAAAGACGCACCTGTAATGAGCCCTTTCCCTTTGTAAGTACAGTTCTCAGGAATGTGTTTTGCTCATGCAAGGAGCTAATCTTTGAGATAGCGAAAAGCAAGAGAAGCCTCGAGTCTCGTCAGATTCGCCATCGAAGACGCGAACAGTCGCGCACACTCAGCCAGAAGTTCAGTATTCTTTCAGAGGCGCAAAGGACGCGCCACTACCTTTGTTCGCTGGTAAACCTCTTCCACAGAGGTTATCACAGACATTCGAGACACTTGCATCCACTTTCCCAGAGGCACCTATAGGTTTGGGTATTAGTGAGCGACCAATCTCAGAGTACGACTCTGCACCGGAAATCAGTACAGCAGTAAGAGCATCAAGAGTGCCACTCGGTGAACGAACAATGCAAACAAATATTTCGAAGCCAGCCGCACCAGCCTTGAGAGAGCCGTGGAGAGGTGCGAGTGGCATTACAGAGCAACTAACACCAATTACTGATACACAAACACCTGCTGTCACCAAAATAAGCCCCGAAAAAAGTGGCTACTTTCATCCTCGACGAGTAGAGAGCTTGACGTCAACAGAACCTGACGCAAGTGACCGCACAATTGAGACCCCAGACCTGGTCGCACGGTTGCAAGCACACAAATTGGGTAATCAAGGTCTAGCAGTGCCAGAAATTCGTACTTGGCGATCAGCTTCTACTGGAAATCCAGAAATCCATATTGAGACTTTACCCAGCATTGTACAGAAGAAGGAACACAACAGTCCTAAGTCTGTCACGCGTTGGAACTGGGCAGCCAAAGGAGCAGTAGACCGACCACCAGGCACACCTGAGAGCACACTATCTTCCTCAGGCACATGGCCCCACTCACGTCTGTCTGAGGTAAGGTCAAACCCAACCATGCGAGAGGTCGCTGCTGCACAAGCCACTGCTTCGAGGTCTGGTGCGAAACCTTCAACATTGGCACCAATTCCGCAATCCTCAATCCTGAATCGGAAGCGACCTATCCCACGAGATCGTGATATTCCCGAAAGGCCAGAAGCAGAGAAGCGCGCAGAAGCTGAGGCAAGACTACACGAAATGACACCACCACAATCCGAGGTCGGCGATACTTTGCTCGAAGAATCAGGCGTCGAAACACCACGAGCAATAGCTAATTCACAAGACGAATTCACACGCGAAAACTCACCCGCACCTCCATCCATCCATATTCCCAAACTGCGCAATCGCTCTCCTCCACGGGATCGTGCCGCAGTTCTGCAGACTGAGCTTGATAATATAACATCGCGGCGGCGAACTCTTGAGCGTCTGATCAGGAATATTACAGAATTTGCGCCGCGCAACCCTATGATCAGAGACTTGGCAACGAGAAGGGAGGAGGCGGAGAGGCTGAAGCTCGTGGAAAGAGAACTTGCGGAGACGAGGCGAAGAGAGCATGAGGTTGGATTGAATCTGGTGAAGGCATGGCAGAAGAGAGGATATACCGATGGCGAGCAGTTTTGGGTAAGAAGAGTTACGAAATAGAGGCTGTTGTTGGATATTGTACGATTTGTAAACTTTATGACAAAAGAGGGATTTCTGAGACGGAAGATTTGGACAAGCATAGCAAGGGGTTTTGGCGATTGGTCTGGTAGTCGACATAAGGATACGATAA
>Ga0160427_10002567_pt1 | contig 10936 bp, 6 predicted proteins | sample SolpanmetagenomL_FD_108194 | JGI IMG/M metagenome (GOLD analysis project Ga0160427, IMG submission 108194) | Solar panel surface microbial communities from Lawrence Berkeley National Laboratory, California, USA - L | ecosystem: Engineered > Built environment > Solar panel > Unclassified ...
GTCAATTTCTTCTTCTTGCGCGCACGGAACTTCATATCGTCCTGCCCTTCGACTTCCGACTGGACGGCGCTGCTGGCTTCGCTCGCGGGCATGCTGGAAAAGGCCGAGTTGGTCTGAGAAAGCGCGAGGTTGGAACTACTGTCGCCCAAGCCCTTGAGGCCGAGATTGCTGCTCGAGTGAGGGAGATGGCGGGGAGACGAGGCGCCAGAGTCGATGTTTGAGCCGCTGTCTTCGAAGCGGGAGTTGTCGACGCCCAAATGCCCTTTGTGCGTGAGTCGGCCGTCGAAAACGTGCCATTGTTCGGGACACAAGGCTCCGACAAACTCTTCGTTGTGGGAAATCATCACGACGCCGCCTTTGTAATCTCTTATAGCGACTGCTAGACCACCAATGGCTTGTCTGTCGAGGAAATTGGTCGGTTCGTCGAGGACTAATAAATGAGGGTTATTCTGGTGAGGAATGTTAGTTAAGATGGTCTATGATTGGGAGAATAGAGTGAATACTGACCCACATGGCACCTGCTAGTACGACCTTTACCTTTTGTCCACCTGACAGTCCAGAGATTTCATTATGGTTTGCGATTTCTGGATCGAGTCCGACATCTTCAAAATGTTTACTAATCACCTTTGGCTCTAACAAACGGAATCCAAGACCTTCTCGACTGGCTTCATGATCGTCGAATTCTTGAACGAGTTTTGTATAACCTTCTTCCACAAGTGTCTCTCTAGAGATCATAGTATTGTACTTGGGCAACATTCCTACCCATTTAACTTCGTACTGGAATGATTTTTTATATTTTTGTCTTCCAATGACGTTTTCAATTCTACGTGGCGTCAATCCTGGTAACGACAGATATTTCTCCATTTGTGCTTTATCTTCTGGAGTTAATTGACGAGTCTGTTTCATCAAAACTTCTCGATCATCTCCATTTGCATATCTCCATTGTAAATATTGATTTGGAGTCTTTTCAAGATGCATCTCTACGTGTTCGAGAGCATGTTGCTTGATATATCCGATACGTAAATTAGGATGTTTCTCAACTTTACCAGTTTGAGGAACAGTTTCGCCAGTCAACAACTTGATCAGTGTAGATTTACCCGCACCATTTGGACCTATAATTGCAACTCTGGATGAAAGACTGAGTGCACAAGTCACCTCTGACAGTGATGGTTTTGCTGCACCTGGATATGTAAAGGTACAATTAGTCATTCGAAGAATTGATCGAGTATTTGACTTTACACCAGTCAATATTCCAGGAGGTGGAAATTTAAACTCTGCACTTGATGCTGACAATGTATAATATGCCTTTGCTTCAGGTTTTTGTTGTACAAAAGCAGCAAGATTACCAGTATATGTAATCAACTTTTTCTGTTCGTAATGTATGATATCAGTACAAACTTCATCCAAGAATCCAGAGTCGTGAGAGACTATCAAACTTGTAATATCAGTATGTTCTTTCAAATAAGTCTGTAGCCAAGCTATGTTTTGAACATCCAAATGATTGGTAGGTTCATCAAGTAAAAAGACATCTGCACGCATCAACATGGCACGAGCAAGAGCCAACTTCATCTTCCATCCACCAGACAATGTTCCGACCTTTTGTGATTGTCTTCCTTCTTCGCCACTAGTAAATCCAACCTCTTCAAGCACTGCTTTGATTCTATCTGCACCTTCTGATGCAATGTCGGGATCTTTCAAACAGTAGTCTAGAATACTGATATCTGCATCCTCGCCCTGGTTATGTTCAACCATGACACTACGAACGACATCTTGAGGTGGGAATCCTTCCAATTTACCGTTTGCAATTGATCTCATCAATGTTGATTTACCAGCACCGTTTCGACCACAAAGACCGTATCTATGACCTTTTAACAATCTCAAATTGGTTCTTGAAAGAAGTAACATTCCTCCGTAACCTAGCGAGAAAGTAGCATTGACAATCTCCACCTCACCATCTGCCAATTTTGGCGGTGCACCAAAGGAAAGTTCGTCTTGTTCCCGATAATATTTCTGCACATTATCAGCAATCTTTTGTGCTGAACCATTTTGTACTAATGATTCAATATAAGGAGCAATGTTGTTGGAAATTCTATCAATCTGTCTTTCATTGATATCTTCTGCCAAGATTGCACAAATGTATGGTCGAGCTACTTTCCACAAGTCAGCGTCACCACTTTGGTTGATCATTCCACCACAAGACTTGATTTCTTTTTCTAGTATTGTCTCCACATCCTCGACGCTGGTTCTGGTAAATTTAGACGCCGATGTATTGTTTTGATCGCCCTCACCCATCGCAGTTTGGATGACATTCAAAGCCCTTTGAGCCAGTTCTCTGACTTCTGGAAGTGATGCACGGTCTTTTACTCCTTGCACACCAGGTCGTAATTTCGGTAAAAAGACTCTTGCTTCTATAGGATCGTGTACAAGTTTCGTCAAATTCTCCACAACTACCACAGTTTGTCGAAGAACTTCTTGTGATGTGCTTGGGTTGTTGAGGGAACGTTCCAGGAGAGGAGTGAGCATGGCCAAAACTGGACTATCTACTTCAGCAACGAATGTGGTTTGTGACAGGGCATGAATAGCCTTTTGTAAACTTTCCGAACTGGGTTTGTCAATACTCTCGACCAACAAAGGGATTCTCCGCGCGACATCATCGTTTTGAAGTAGTGTCGTCAGACTGTTCATGGTCTTGACGGCCTGTTTGGCTACTTCTGCCTTTAAATCATGCATTCCATTCTCCACCAACGGTATCAAACCCGCAAGTCTTTTACCCATAGCTTCACGCAACACATCTTTAACTTGTTCTTCTTCTTGACTTCCCATACCCATCTTCGCCTTGTCTGCCATTCGTCCGATTAATTCGAATGCGCCAACCGTTCCTTGCCATTTTCCCGAACTTTTCTTGACATAATCCGACAAAATTGGTAATAATCCTATAACTTGTGCTTCTGGTCCGAGATTGTCAAAGACTGCGTCCAATGCGAATTTTGCGCCTTCTCTGACTGGCGAACCTTTATCTGCAAGAGCGTCGAGGACGAGAGGAATGCAGAAATCTTCTTGTATAAGGAAAGAAACCTCGCTGAGTCTATGTCGTCGTGGAAAGCGCTCGAGTAAAGCGCCTATGGCGAACATTGCTCCTTCACGTCGTTCAGCATTCTTCTTGTCTGCCGCTGCTGCCTTGACGTCTTTCAATACGTTGTATGTCGAGAATCCTCGAACTCCGACAGAGTTACATAAAAGATCATTCAGGGCGTATGCGGCATCGAGAGACGCTTGTGCTGTTTTGGAAGTATATATAGTGTTTGATATTGCTGCTACGTCGGCAGTCGAGGGTGCCGCTGTGGTCGAGCTGACCATGACAGGCTGTAACCCGTCCATTATGATGATTGTGGTATTATTTTATTTAATAGAGTATTTCCACTGATGATAAATCAGACCCTCGTGGTTACTAGTCCAGTCAAGGACAGCAAGCTATCAAGGATTTGATATAGTCAAACAAAAAGGGGAAAGAGTGGAGATTGGGTATGTACAAGCAGGACTAAAAAGAAAATGTTGATGAGAAATAAAGATATGTCAACCCTGAAATTTCATAAAAGTTTAAATTTTTTCTTCTGCCCGGTTGAAATCTGGTTGAGGAGTACTACCGCAATCACGTGTATTTGTGGATGTCTTGTCTTCACATTCTAACATTTTGCAAGACCTTCAAGAAATATGCGGTAAAGAGAGCGTTTCACAGTGCAGACTCGGCATTTAGTATAGGCTACTCAAGATTCATGACGTGAAGAGCTATATGGACTTTTATTATCAAGAACAAACTAAATCAACATTACCTCAAGTATGACCGCCAGCACTACTAGGTACTGCAGCATTGGCAGGCACAACTAAAGAATCTATATTTAACGGTGTGGTTGACCCTGCAAAGGTAGCTCCGGGATTATTGTCTTTAGCAACCAACGAATTACTCCTGTTATAATGCAAATGAGCAGCATACCTGTCATAAAGCGAATGAGCAGCATGAGGCCGATAATTCCTGGTAATGATATCAATCAAATTATTAGCCAAGTGACCATGAGGTGGACCTTTGCTTATCTTCCCACTGTACATCAGAGGTAATGTATTATTGTCCCGGGATGTTTGTTCGCCAGATTGTGACCGTATCAATGTGCGATTTTTCAGGTCTGTAGCGATGCTAGAGATTAGTGCAGCTCTCTTTTCATGGTCGATTGATTTGAAAGGCATTGAGCGCTTTGGTATCGTCGTTGTTGATGTTGTCACACCATTAGTAGGAGAGCTTTGGGATTTGTAGATTGATCCTGTTTGATGCAATGTACAATCATCTCCTTTCAAAGTCGGATTTACTGGACGGACTGTTGTTGCAGGCATATTTGGGTTCATAGGTATAGGGGGGACATACGTATCAGCCTGTACTTGCGTTGCTGTAGGAGCGACAACGTATGCTCCATAAGTTCGACTTGCACTCTTCTTTTTGCACGTTGTATCTAAGGTCGGACCTGATGAGCCCTTTGTTGTAGCAGCAGTCTTGGTACTATCAAGAGGACTAGTCGTGGGACTGGCATTGGGACTGGTGCCACTGTTGACTGAACTTGGATTAGAAACGGAGTTAATTATTGGTGGTATTGATGCTGGTGTTGAAGGTTTTGAACGCATCGGTGGCGGCGATACGTTTTGAGAAGCTCGATTACAAGAGTCAAACACCAGCTGTGTTCCAGACAAGGCTGCCGTATTTGCTGAGATGATAATGCTAGCAGCTTTCTCAGCCACGCCATAGACCGCTGCTGACAAGTGTGTAGCTGGGATAAGCGGGAAGATACTTGCATCCACGACGCGAAGGTTAGCTGTTCCATAGACAAGTAACTTGTTATCCACGACACCACCCCATGATCGAGGCATCATAGCTGCCGTTCCTGAAGGGTGGTACTCCGTCATGATACCACCGTTAAGAAAATTGCGTATAGCTTCATCTGTAGGATTTTCTGGTGGATTGTTTTGAGTCGGAATCAAATTTTGGACGCTATTAGTATGAAATAACCTATTATTGAAGTTGACACTGTCGTAGAGAACGTTATAATCCACTGGATTCGATGCATATCTGAAGTCAACCCGTGGATAAGTAAATGGGTTATTATTCCAAATATGGGCGGTTCCTCTGCTTAACGGTCGCATATTGCTAATTTGAGTTCCTCCTCCATTAGTTTGAAGAAATTCGATTGCAGCTCTGCCGGCATTGGCCAGTGATTTACTTATATAAGAAAGTTGTTGTGCATAACCTAGTCGGACCTCACTTCTTACACTATCATCCAGGAATTGACTAGTGCTTGTTTGACTCATATATGAAGCCGCAACATAAGCATGATAGGCTGCCCGATCCGAAAATTGATCGAGCGCAAGAAAGGCATTTCCATTTGGAGAACCCGAAGTCATTGGGCCGGTATGATCCTGCTGAAACTGGGCTAGAAACGCTGCTCTACTGGTATCATTGACAATATTAGGATACAAAATCTTGTTACTGGCAAGAGTTTGGTCGAAATAGACCATTGCGTGGTCTTGTAAATTGTTACCAACTCCTGGAAGATCAATTCGAGTGACAATACCTACCTGTTCAAGAAGTTCCGTTGCTCCGATACCCGACCGTTCGAGCAGTCCGGGTGTACGAAGTGCTCCGGCGGCAAGGATGACTTCCCGCTTTGCCCTGGCATACCACGCATTCTGCATATAATTATAATTAGTTCCATTCTTGTCATAAGCATTAGTTGATGGTTCAGGCGATGCAATAATGCCTATAGCTCGTGCAAGTGAGCCATCTGTGGGCGCCCCGCAGCCTCCTTCGAATAAAACTCTGTGGACATGACTATTCGTCCATACCCACAAGTTCGATCTAGCCATATTTTTATCGTATCTGGTACGGCGTGCATCAGATCTGATTCCAGTTGTTGGGTCAACCATTTCCGCTAGATACATGGCGCCTTTTTGTAATGGTGCTGCAGTGTCAGAAATTGCAGGAATACCAAGTTCTTCCATACCATCAAAATAAAAATGACTTGTATTCCATAGCCACTCTGGATGATATTAGGGTTAGTCAAGTAGCAATCATCAAAATAGAGCCACTAAACTTACTTGGAAAGCTATTCTGCACGGGGCCTGTGAAGCCATGTTGACTTGCATCTTCTCCAATGTCATTCAAGGCAGCACCTGACTTGTCCGGGTCAGGAGTAAAGGTTTCATACTGCTCTCAGATATTAGTAAGGTAGGATTTCCAAAGAGCATACAGCATACCTTTTGGAAAAATGGTAACATTGAATCATAATTCCAACTCTGATCACCAATCAAATCTGCCCATTCATCATAATCCTGACGATCGCCACGGTGCACAAGTAGACCATTTATTATAGTGCCCCCACCAAGTCCTTTACCTTGAGGTATCCACCTTCGACTTCCATCAAGAAACGTTTGTGGCTCGGTAGTCTAGCACTGTCAGTTTTGTCACATCAGAATTTATTTGTAATGATCAACATACATCGCACCAACAATAGTTTCCACAAGCACCATCCACCATTGCTGCGGACCCCTGATAGAAAGGAACCGTGATCGAGTCCTCGTTCCGATCTGGAGGACCAGCCTCCACAAGTAGTACGGTAACACCTGAGTTTTCTGTCAGTCTGTCAGCAATCGTCAATCCAGCCGGACCTCCGCCGACGATTATGTAGTCGAACTCGAAATCATTTCCGTTACTATCTTGAGCAGGCCAGTTAGAATTGAGACTAAGTCCTGATACTGTCAGGGATAATGAAAGGGAAACAAAGAGAGAAAGAAACATGACAGGAAACAGAGGTGAGATTAGAAGAGATGAAAGGAGAGGAGATGAGAACAACAGGAAAGAGGGAAGATAAAAGGAAAAGACTAAGTCAAGAGCGATTCGGTATGGAAGCACCAAGTATGAGATCTCTTAGCAAGGCTTCCTTTGCCTGACAATTAAATACATAAATTGCCTGATAAATTTGAGACGAAAAAGATGAGCGCGTCCACATCTTTAAGAAGTAGATCTCTAACAAGGCTGAAACAACCAGACGGTTACAAGGTTTAGACGGGCCGAGATGGACGAGCGAGGCTGAGGTTAATATAAAGATTGCACCGAGACGTGACCGGTCATTTTGTCAGTCAAAGAGAAGCTTGCAATATGGAACGGACATGTACTGTATCTATATCTCCACTGAAGATATCATCTCATGGGTGGAAGACATGGCACGGACTAGTCACGTCACGTTGACGCGTCCGAGAAATGGGAAATCGTATCCTAAACCTTAATACTGTTGGGGTTTGCGGGGTAACTTCTATCTTTGAACCCCTCCACTCGGATCATTCACTGTACGCTTTTGCTGACTATTTTAAAAAAGCATGGTTGAACACTGAAGAAAGAAAGTCATTGAGACTATCATGTGGTATAGAAAACATCTCACTAGTATTGATGATGATTCACAAATTATGAAAAACAATTGAAGTGAAAATAAGAGTGTATTTAGCACTCTATATACATTATTGATATAAAATTTCTAGTATGTCCGACCAATCCACCTTTTCAGAAGGGAAATAAAGCCATTATGTACAAGATTATCTTTGCAAGGATTTTTTTTATATGTAATTATAAGATCTCTCTGAACCGTAGCCTCTCGACCCTTCCAAGTAGAATATCCTCTTCTGTAGAAACGAAGTAATAATAATAAGAAAACAAATAAGAGGCCATTCAACCATTAAATGAAATAAAAAATCCTAACCATTAATATATGCATTAATTACAATGATAGTATACTGCTTCCCCGTAAATACAGAGACTGCTGCTCAAGAATCGAAAACGAAACCAACAATAGACGACAACAACAACGACAAGCTAGGCCAGAATCTACAAGTAGAAGGCGAGGAGACCAGCTACACCGGCGAAGAGTGATAGACTGGCACCAATGGTCTTTGAGTTGGCGGCACCGGTGTATTTCTGTACTCCGCTGCATGTACCGTTGACACCTGTGCATCCTGAACCTGAGCCAGAGCCTGAGCCAGAGCCTGAACCTGAGCCAGAGCCAGAGCCAGAGCCGGATCCTGAGCCAGATCCTGAACCTGTGCCAGAGCCGGATCCCGAACCGGAACCTGATCCTGAGCCGGAACCTGATCCTGAACCTGAACCGGAACCTGAACCGGAACCTGAGCCAGAGCCGGATCCTGAACCTGAGCCGGAGCCGGAGCCGGAGCCAGATCCTGAACCGGAACCAGATCCTGAGTTAGATCCTGGAGTTGGTACAACTGCGTATGTTTGAGTGAGTGTGCAAGGGCAGTTGGTAATGGTCAAGACAGTTGGGCCATTTGCGACGTATCCCTGACCATTGTTGTAGACAGTGGTTGCAGCAGGGCAGTATGTTGTGTATGATGAGACAACTGAGGTGACAGTGGTAAAGGTCTCATCTTCTGGGAGCTCACCCAAGCAGCCAGAGTAATTGGCAACACATTGAGCGTGGTTTGCGTTGAGAACGTTGTAGTAGTTTCCTCCAACACAGTTGTTGTATTTTGTTGTGCATGTTTGTTTGCATTGAGCGTAGGTGGCCTCGCAGTCATCGGTGTTGTAGCTTGACTCGCAGATCTGGTTCTTGGATTTACAGCTGGTGGTTTCTGGTGCAGAGAGACTGCCAGATGGTACAGCTGCACCGTCTTGTGCAACTGCGAGAGCTGCGATGGAAAGGATAGTTGCGGCGACGAATGACTTCATTTTTGCTGATTGATTATTATTACTTGTTTGATAAAGTTTTTTGGATTAAGAGAGATAAAGGTTGATTAAATTGTTATATTAGTGATAGTCTGTAGCGAGTGACTGATGGTTAGATAACCGAAGTGAAGATAAAAAGCTGTGAGAATGCTGAAGAAGCTGAAATTGATGAAGAATAAAAAAGGATGTTTAAGACGAAAAGAAGAGCCAGTTATATAGCTAAAAGACCCACAGTAGATTGTAATCCATAGCGACGAGCTTGAAATGACTTGCTACCGGTCATTGTCATCAAAACATCAACGCCCATCATACAATGATATTATTTTGACGTTAAAGTGCAACGGTCCTTCATTTCTTTATATTCGTTGTGGGTCTTGAGGAGAGGAGAATAATCACAAGCTTTTTAACGGTTTGACTATTCTCATCGTCATGACAGCACAACACGTGAATATAGTGTATGATAGCTTTCCATGATGTACTCAATCGACAAAGAACAATGAGTGTAAAGGAACAGCAAGGGGTTCATATTACAACATCAACTCTATGCTAATCCCAGCTCTGCTATCCATGACTTACTACAATAAGGTACGAGAGATCATAAACTTATCATATCGATCACCGTTGTATCACCAGCCCGATCCACGCAAAAAGTGGCAATTGCAAGCCGAAATTAGCTCTGACTCGTTGAAATTATGTTTAATTACTCTTGCAAGCTCTCACGAACTTCATCACTGACAGCCATGTATACAAAGGCAAATATCTCGGAAGAAGATTTCAAAACGCTTGGCTTAAATTTTCTATCTCACCGGCTTCAGCGGCTTTTCCTGTCTGTTATCGTGTTTCCTAATAGCAATGTTATGATTGCAGAAATTGCGGTTCATCAAACCGGTCCAAGCAAATAACAATAAGCTTGTTGCGATTTGTCAGTGCGACCGGCTCCTTCAATTCTGTAGAGAGAAGTCAAGATAAGTTTTAGTGCAGCAATTCGCCAGAACGTCTTGATGCAAAGAAGTTTGTCTGTTTTTCTGTGGCTTCGTCTATGATCTCATTGCTAAACGTTGTGTCCCTTTTCCCTTTCACTCGATTTGACCGCTGATCAGCGCTGACCCGTCAGGGGCGCCTATCGACCAACGAATATGGAAGAACACTTATCATATACAATACACGGTTGAATAAGGACAATATTTAGAATGCGAGCTTTTAATCAAATATTGCTATAAAGATGTTGTAGTTAAAGTTGTTCTTTTATCAAGGCATAATTCGTTATCATTAAAAGCTATAGCTAACTCTGTTTAGATGGTCTTCTGCGCGTACCAATTATATCTGTCCACAACTAATTTTTTCATCCATCTAGTATGATTCTGACCACTGAATTGGATCAAGTCAAGCTAGAATTGTCAATCTTAGCATGAAAGACCATTTGACATGATAATCTGGTACGCGTTTTGAGGGCCGCATTTGAGAAGTTATTCCCCCACGATAGCATCCCCGACAAGAACCGTAGTTTCAATTCCTTCCACTTCAGGCGTTTCTTCAGCTATATCCGCAACAATCACAGTTGATAGATTACTTTTCTTTGATTTAGTCATCTGTGCTTCTTTCCATTTACGATTCATCTCTCGACTTCGCGCTACTGCTTCTGCTCGAGCTTTTTTGATCTGATCCTCTCGTTCTTGCCTTTCTTGAACAATGAGCGCTGCTGGCTTATCTACACGATGAAACATCTGGCGATTACCTGCCGGACTTAGAAGTGCACCACTCCTATCGTTGATTGAAGAAGTCCGTCTTGATATGGGGACAGTGGATGCCTGCGACATACTGGGCCGTCCAATGATCTCACTTGCTCTACGGGAGCTCGAAGTATTTACTGAAGATGTCCGACGAGCAACGACTGATGATATACGTCTACCGGGATCTTCATCTACACTGATCGCTTGTTTACTTGTGTCTGCATCACCGGGATTCATCCTGGCAAGACTTGTTTTTGTTTGTCTTACCGGAATTGTATTGTGGGAGGACTTTGGTACTGGACGTGCTTTGAAAGCTGTAGTTGCTGCGTTCATGCCAGCTTGCGACTGTTGGTCTGCAGCGATGCTCGCTTCTTTTTGGGCTCTACGTTCAGCTGCTAGCTTTTCTCCAGGAAGCTGAAAGTCGGGAATTATATTCGAA
>Ga0160427_10002568_pt1 | contig 10936 bp, 10 predicted proteins | sample SolpanmetagenomL_FD_108194 | JGI IMG/M metagenome (GOLD analysis project Ga0160427, IMG submission 108194) | Solar panel surface microbial communities from Lawrence Berkeley National Laboratory, California, USA - L | ecosystem: Engineered > Built environment > Solar panel > Unclassified ...
CCAGGCCGACAAGGCGGAGGCGGCCCGCGCCTACGTGCGCCTCGCCCGCGACGGGACCGATGTCGGCCTCGTCACCGAGATCCTGAACGACCCGCAGGTCTCCTTCACGGCGACGCCCCGGGCCATCGGCAAGGTCGCGGACTTCATGGCCCGCACCGGCACCATCCGCCGCCGCCCGGATAGCTGGAAGGACCTGTTCTTCGCGGGCGTTCACGGCAAGGCCGGGAGCTGAGCCGCCCCGGCGGCCGCCTCAACCCTGCAGCAGGCCGGGCAGCGCCAGCGCGGTGGTGGTCAGCCCGATCGCCGCGAGCAGGGCCAGGACGAGGGTGCGGAAGCGCCGCTGGTCGATCCGGGCGAACAGCGAGAGCCCGGCGAGCACGCTCACCAGCACCACCGGCAGCGCCAGCGCCAGGTCGCCGACGAGTTCGGGGGGGATCGGGTCGAGGTAGACGAGGATCGAGAAAGCCCAGACCTGCATCACCAGGGTGAAGGATTGGTACACAGCCCGCTGAGTGCGGGGCTCCCAGCCGCGCACGAGGCTCCAGGCCGTCGGCAGGGCGCCGGACAAGCCCGCGATGCCGCCCAGCACGCCGCCGAGGAAGCCGATCGCCCCGTCGCTCCAAGAATTGCCGAAGCCCACCCGGTAGTCGGCGCGCAGCAGCGCGATGCCGCCGCTGTAGAGGACCAGGAAGGCGCCGATCGCGACCTTGATGTGGCGCGGGTCGAGATCGTGCAGCAGGTGGATGCCGATCGGCGCCCCGATCAGGCCTGGCAGGATCATCGCGAAGGCGGTGTTCCGCGGCGGCCAAGTCCGCAGCCGCAGGATCGAGATCACCTGCGAGAGGATGCTGCAGACCAGCACCAGGGCGGTCGCCTCGACGGGCGTGCGGATCGACAGCAGCGTACCGGAGGCGATCAGCGCGAAGGCGAAGCCTGTGAGGCCCGAAATCAGTCCGGCGCAGCCGACGCAGAGGATGAGGAGGAGCGTCTCGTTCACCGCGGATGCCCAGCCCGGCCGATACCCCGCGCAGGCTCGCTTGCCATCCTCGTCCTCCCGGTCGGCGGCCCGCCGGAAGCAGGACACATTCTGAATGTATCTTATATAAGACTTGTCACGCGGAGCAAGGCGGGAGATCGGGCCGCCGGCGATGAGCTCCTTCTTCACGGAGTGCCCGGAGCCAAGCTGGCCGAGTGCCTCGGCCGTTCGAGGGGAAGGCCGTCCAGATCCATCCTGCGCCCTCCCCGTCCGCGGGGGTGGAGACGCGCATGGCATCTCCGGGCGCCCGACTCGATCGATCGGATCAAGGCGCCGGATCCGATGGGTGGATCCACGGGCGCTGAGCGGGAGGCGGTAACCCCTCGAACCCGAGGCCAACGAAATCGGTCCCGCCGCTCAATCGGCCGTTGACGCCGGTCGCTTAAGCAGTCTTATATAAGACACGTCGCCGCCGAGCAGCCGACGACACAGCTATCAGGAGGACCGCATGAGCAGCCACGCCGCGTCCGGCGAGGGGCACCGCAAGCCGCATCTTCTCGCCCATTCCCCCCACGACAACGTCGCCGTCGCGGTGATCGAGGGCCTGAGCGCGAACACCGACGCCTTCGGGGTGGTCACCGAGAACAACAGCACCTTCGAGGTCGCCGTCCGCCACGACATCCCGATCGGCCACAAGGTCGCGCTCACCGACCTGAAGGCCGGCGACACGGCCATCAAGTACGGCCAGGATATCGGCAAGGTCATCAAGGACGTCGCCAAGGGCGAGCACGTCCATGTCCACAACGTCAAGACGAAGCGCTGGTGAGGTGACGATGTCCAAGGAAGCCGCTCAGCTCGAACACGAGATCGCCACCCCCTTCGTCGGCGGTGCGCCCGATCAATTCGCCACCCCGGCGCTCGCGACCAAGCGCGCCTCGGAAAACTACACGTCCGCCACCTTCATGGGCTGGCGCCGGGAGAACGGCCGGGTCGGTGTGCGCAACCACGTCGTGCTCCTGCCGCTGGACGATCTCTCCAATGCCGCCTGCGAGGCCGTCGCCAACACCATAAAGGGCACGATGGCGCTGCCCCACGCCTACGGCCGGTTGCAGTTCGGCGAGGATCTGGACCTCCACTTCCGCACCCTCATCGGCATCGGCTCGAACCCGAACGTCGCCGCCGTCGTGGTGATCGGCATCGAGGACCAGTGGACCAACCGCGTGGTCGAGGGCATCGCCAAGACCGGCAAGCCGGTCGTCGGCTTCGGGATCGAGGGCCACGGCGACATCGCCATCGTCGCCAAGGCGAGCTACCAGGCCAAGCGCTTCGTGCAGTGGGCCACCGAGCTCCAGCGCGAGGAATGCCCGATCGCCGACCTCTGGGTCTCGACCAAGTGCGGCGAGTCCGACACCACCACCGGCCTCGCCTCCTGCCCCACCGTCGGCAACATGTACGACAAGCTGATCCCGCACGGGATCTACGGGGTGTTCGGTGAGACGTCGGAGATCACCGGCGCCGAGCACCTCTGCCGCGAGCGGGCGATCAGCCCGGACATCGCCGACAAGTGGTACACGATGTGGAAGGCCTATCAGGACGACGTCATCGAGGCCCACAAGACCGACGATCTCTCGGACTCGCAGCCGACCAAGGGCAACATCGCGGGCGGCCTCACCACGATCGAGGAGAAAGCGCTCGGCAACCTCGAGAAGATCGGCCACGAGTGCCGGTTCATCGACGCCCTGCAGCCCGCGGAAGCCCCCGCCAAGGGGCCCGGCCTCTACTTCATGGACACGTCCTCGGCGGCCGCCGAGTGCGTCACCCTGATGGCGGCGGCGGGTTACGTGGTCCACACCTTCCCGACCGGCCAGGGCAACGTGATCGGCAATCCGATCGTCCCCGTGATCAAGATCACCGGCAATCCCCGGACCGTGCGGACCATGGGTGAGCATATCGACGTGGACGTGTCGGGCGTGCTCAGCCGCGAGATGACGATCCCGCAGGCCGGCGACGCGCTGATCGACATGGTGGTGCGCACCGCCAACGGCCGGCTCACGGCGGCCGAGTCCCTCGGCCACCGGGAATTCGTGATGACGAAGCTCTACCGCAGCGCCTGACGCGCCAGTCCCGCTCCCGCGGACCGCGAACCGGTCCGCGGGCGCAGCCCCGACGCCACGGGGTCGGACCACGAGGGAGCGCACGACCGCGGGCGGAACCGCGGCGGCCTCCGTCCTGTCACTGTGGAGGAACGCATGAGGCTGCTTCGGTCGATCTACGGCCAGGTCCTGCTCGGCATCGCGCTGGGCATCGCGGTCGGGGTGGTGGCTCCCGATTTCGCCGTGGGCTGCAAGATCCTCGGCGACATGTTCATCAACCTGATCAAGATGATCGTCGCCCCCGTCATCTTCTGCACGGTCGTCGTCGGCATCGCGCATGTCGGCGACATGAAGAGCGTCGGCCGGATGGGCCTGAAGACCATCCTGTACTTCGAGGCCGCCACGACGGTGGCGCTCGGGGCCGGCCTCCTGTTCGTGAACCTGCTGCGGCCGGGCGACGGCGTGAACGCCACGGTCGACAGCCTTGACGCCAAGCTGGTCGCCGGCATCGCCGGAAAGGCCCACGCGCAGTCGCCGATGGAGATCGTCGCCAACATCATCCCGCACAGCGCGGTCGACGCCTTCGCCAAGGGCGACCTGATCCAGGTGATGTTCTTCTCGGTGCTCGTCGGCATGGGGCTCGCGATGCTGGGCCGGCGCGGCGAGTTCCCGCTCAAGGTGGTCCACGCCTTCGGCGACGTGCTGATGAAGGTCGTCGGCCTGATCATGCACTTCGCGCCGATCGGGGCCTTCGGCGCGATGGCCTTCACCATCGGCAAGTTCGGGCTCGGCATCCTCGCCCAGTACGGGATGCTGATCGTCTCGCTCTACCTGACCTTCATCGTGTTCATCGCGGTCTTCCTCGGCGGCGTGATGCGGTTCTACGTCGGCCTGAGCCTGTGGAAGCTGTTCCGCTACAGCCGCGAGGAGCTGTTCATCCTGCTCGGCACCACGAGCACGGAATCGGTGCTGCCGCGGATCATGGCCAAGCTCAACGGGCTCGGCGTCGACAAGAGCGTCACCGGCCTCGTGATGCCGGCCGGCCTGTCCTTCAACATGGACGGCTCCTGCATCTACCTGACCATGGCGATCGGCTTCATCGCCCAGGCCCTCAACATCCCGCTGACCTGGGAGCAGGAACTCGGCATCCTGGCCATCGCGCTGGTGACCTCGAAGGGCGTCGCGGGCGTGGCGGGTGCCATCCTGTTCGTGCTCGCCGCGACGCTCCAGGCCTCGCAGCTCCTGCCGGTGGCGGGCATCGCCCTGATCATCGGCGTGGATCGCATCCTGAACGAGCTGCGCTGCGTGACCAACGCGGTCGGCAACATGGTGGCGACCCTCGTGATCGCCCGCTGGGAGGGCAAGATCGACCTCGCCCATGCCCGCGCGGTGCTCGACGGCCGCATCACCCCGGACTTCGACCTCCTCGACGACGAGGACGCGGTGGCGGATGCGATCCCCGCCCGCGAGCCGGCGGCCGCCTTCCGCCGCCCCCTCCCCGCTGCCGTGCCGGCGACCTGAGAAGGACCCTCCATGCCCAAGGTCATCATCAGCGAGTTCATGGACGAGGCGGCGATCGCGGCCGAGCTCGCCGGCTTCGACGTGGTGTACGATCCCGGCCTCGTCGACCGGCCCAACGATCTCGCCGCCGCGGTTGCGGAGGCCGACGCCCTGATCGTGCGCAACCGGACTCAGGTGCGCGGCGCCCTGCTCGCCGCCGCCCGCGACCTCAAGGTGGTGGGCCGCCTCGGCGTCGGCCTCGACAACATCGACGGGGCGGCCTGCCGGGACCGGGGCATCGCGGTCTATCCGGCGACGGGCGCCAACGACGTCGCGGTCGCCGAGTACGTGGTCGCCACCGCGATGCTGCTCCTGCGCGGCGCCTACGGGGCGACGGCCCGCGTCGCGGCCGGCACGTGGCCGCGCAACGCGCTGATGGGCCGCGAGATCGCCGGCAAGCGCCTCGGCCTCGTGGGCTTCGGCGCCATCGCCCGCGAGACCGCCCAGAGGGCGGCGGCCCTCGGCATGGCGGTCGCCGCCCACGACCCCTTCGTCGCCGAGGGCGATCCGGCCTGGAACCCGGCCACCGGTCCCGTGCAGCGGCAGGCGCTCGAAGCTCTGATCGCCCAGAGCGACGTGCTCTCGCTGCACGTGCCGCTCACCGAGGAGACGCGCGGCCTGATCGACGCGGCGGCGCTGGCCCGGATGCCCAAGGGCGCGATCCTGATCAATGCGGCCCGGGGCGGCGTGGTGGACGAGGCCGCCGTGGCCGAATCCCTGCGCGCCGGCCATCTCGGCGGCGCGGCGCTGGACGTGTTCGACCGGGAGCCCCTTGACGCGTCGGCCGGCGCCGTCTTCGCGGACGTGCCGAACCTGATCCTGACCCCGCACATCGCCGGGGTGACGCAGGAATCGAACGTGCGCGTCTCCGCCGTCACTGCGGCGGCGGTGCGTCGCCACCTCACGGAGCGCTGAGCCGATGCCGAACCTCACATTGTCGGAGGCCGAGGCCCTGGCCGCGGAGGCCCTCGTCCGCTGCGGCACGGCCGAGGCCGCGGCGCGGAGCGTCGCCCGCGCCCTGGTCGGCGCCGAGGCGGATGGCCTGAAGGGCCACGGCCTGTCGCGGGTCGCGCCCTACGCGGCGCAGGTGCGTGCCGGCAAGGTCGTGGGCGACGCGGTCCCGCGGGCGGAGCGCCCGCGCCCGGGCCTGCTCGCGGTCGACGCCGCCCACGGTTTCGCCTACCCCGCCATCGACCTCGCCCTGGAGGCGCTGCCGGACCTCGCCCGCCAACAGGGCGTGGCGGCGGCCGGCATCCGCCGCTCGCACCATTGCGGCGCGGCCGGACGCCCGGTGGAGGTCCTGGCCGAGCAGGGCTGCGTCGCCCTGCTCTTCGCCAACACGCCCGCCGCGATGGCGCCCTGGGGCGGTCGTCAGGCGGTGTTCGGCACAAACCCGCTGGCCTTCGCCTGCCCGCTGCCGGGCCGCGCGCCGATCGTCGTCGACCTCGCCCTGTCGAAGGTGGCCCGCGCCAACATCGTCGGGGCGGCCAAGCGCGGCGAACCGATCCCCGAGGGCTGGGCTCTCGACGCCGAGGGGCGCCCGACGACCGACGCCAAGGCGGCCCTCGACGGCACCATGGTGCCGCTGGGCGACGCCAAGGGCACGGCGCTCGCCCTGATGGTGGAGCTGCTTGCCGCCGGCCTCGTCGGCGCGCGCTTTGCCGGCGAGGCCTCCTCGTTCCTCGACGCCGCGGGCGACCCGCCGGGCACCGGGCAGCTGATCCTCGTCCTCGACGCGGCGGCGCTCAGCCCGGACGCGCCGGAGCGCTTCGCGGCGCTGGCGGACGCGATCGAGACGCAGGACGGCGCCCGGCTCCCGGGCAGCCGCCGGCTCGCACTCCGTCGCCGGGCCGCCGAGGCGGGCCTCGACGTCGCCGAAGCCCTCGTCGCCGAGATCCGGGCGCTGTGACGCGGATCGCCTGTGCGGAGGAAAAACCTGTGATTGCTCCCATCGGCAGAGCCACGTAAGCCAGAGGAGGGAGAGGTGCTGGACACAACCTTCGACGCTCTACCCACGGATGGGGCTCTGCGTCGTCACGCGATGGAACGGTCAGGCGAAGGGCAGGCAGGTTCGGGGCGCGCAGGTTCGGGAGGCGCCCGCACGGTCGGCTTCCGCCCGCTCTACCGGCAGGTCTACGACACGCTGCTGAAGCGCCTCGCCGACGCGGTCTGGCAGCCCGGCCAGATCCTGCCGAGCGAGGGGCAGCTCGCCGTCGAGCTGGGCGTCAGCCAGGGGACGGTGCGCAAGGCCCTCGACGCGCTCACCGCCGACAGCCTGCTGGTGCGCCGCCAGGGCCGCGGGACCTTCGTGGCCGATCACGACGACAAGCAGAGCGTCTTCCGCTTCCTGAAGCTGCGGCCGGACGGCGACGGCACCGGCATGCCCACGAGCCGGGTCACGGGGATCGCGGAGGCGGCCGCCAGCGCCGACGACCGCGGGCGCCTCGACCTCGTGCGGTCGGCCCGGGTGGTCCGGATCGAGCGCGTGCGCGCCGTCGACGCGAAGCTCTGCGTGGTCGAGACGATCAGCGTGCCCGCCGGCCTGTTCCCGGGCATCGCCCAGATCGAGCTGCCGAACACCCTCTACAGCCTCTACGCCACCCGCTACGGCATCACGATCGCCACCGCCCAGGAGCGCCTGAAGGCCGTGGCGCTCGGGCCCCACGAGGCGGAGCTGCTCCAGGTGCCGGCCGGGACCCCTGCCCTCGAGATCGACCGCGTCGCCATCGATCTCGAGGAGCGGCCGGTCGAATGGCGCCTCTCGACCTGCCTGACGCAGGACATCCACTACCTCTCGGTCCTGCGCTGACCGGGAGCCGCCTGGGCGCGGGCGCCGCGCCTGAACCGACATCCTCTGCGAGAACCAGGACGGGGGCGCGATGATCGACCGCGGAAAACGAGATTTCGTGCGGATGACGGCGCTCGGCGCGCTCGCCGCCCTCGGGGGCGTGCCGCGCGCCAGGGCGGCGGGCACCGCCACGCTTCCCTTCGGCAACGGCGAGCGTCCGCTCGTGGCCTATCCGGGCAAGCGGCCGCTGCTGCAGTTGACCGCGCGCCCACCGCAGCTGGAGACGCCGTTCTCCGTCTTCGACGAGGGCGCGATCACGCCCAACGACGCCTTCTTCGTCCGCTACCACCTCGCCGACATCCCGACCGAGATCGATCCGCAGGCCTTTCGCGTGGCGGTGCAGGGTCACGTCGAGCGCCCGCTCCAGCTCTCGCTGGCCGAGCTCAAGGCGATGCCGGGATCCGAGATCGTCGCGGTCAACCAGTGCTCGGGCAATTCCCGCGGCTTCTTCGAGCCCCGCGTCGCCGGCGGCCAGCTCGCCAACGGCGCCATGGGCTGCGCCCGTTTCACCGGCGTGCCGCTCAAGGCCGTGCTCGACAAGGCCGGCGTGACGGCCGGCGCCGTCCAGGTCGCCTTCGAGGGCCTCGACGGGCCGGTCCTGCCGGAGACGCCCGACTTCGCCAAGGCGCTCACCCTCGATCACGCCCGCGACGGCGCGGTGATGCTGGCCTGGGCCATGAACGGGCAGGACCTGCCCTGGCTCAACGGCTTCCCGCTGCGCCTCGTCGTGCCGGGCTACTACGGCACCTACTGGGTGAAGCACCTCAACAGCATCACCGTCCTCGACAAGCCGTTCGAGGGCTTCTGGATGAAGACGGCCTACCGCATCCCCGACAACGCTTGCGCCTGCACCGAGCCCGGCAAGGCGCCCGACAAGACCGTGCCGATCGCCCGCTTCAACGTCCGCTCGTTCCTCACGAACCTCGCCGACGGCGCCCAGGTGAAGGCCGGCCGCGTGCCTCTGCGCGGCATCGCCTTCGACGGCGGATCGGGCATCCGGTCGGTGGAGGTCTCGGCCGACGATGGCCGGACCTGGAGCCCCGCTCGTCTCGGTCAGGATCTCGGACCCTACGCCTTCCGCACCTGGACCGCGGAAGCCGACCTGACGCCCGGCGGCCACGCGCTTCGCGTCCGGGCCACCGGCAACGACGGCGGCACACAGCCGATGGCGCCGCGCTGGAACCCGGCCGGCTACATGCGCAACGTGGTCGAGACGACCCACGTGCAGGCGGCCTAGAGGAGGATCGGCATGTCCAGCATTCCCCTGCCCCTCGCGGCGTCGCTCGCCCTCGCCGCCGCCCTCTCCACGACGGTCGCGCATGCCGCGCCGGACACCTACGCGCTGCCGGAGCCGACGGCGCAGTTCCGGCCGGCACCGGATGCCGCCCACGCGGCCGGCTTCCAGGCGGCGCAGGAGGCCTGCATGACCTGCCACTCGGCCGACTACATCGCCATGCAGCCGCCGAAGAAAGGGCAGGCCTTCTGGGACGCGGAGGTGACCAAGATGATCAAGGTCTACCGCGCGCCGATCGCGGAGGAGCAGGCCAAGGCGATCGCCGCCTATCTTGGCGCGACCTACTGAGCGCCGGCACCGGACGGGAGGCCGCGCGATGATCGCCAGAACCGCCGAGACGGCCCCGTGCCCGCCCGCGCCTTCGGGGCGGGCGCGCGCCTCCGGCTGGATCGGGACGGCCAGCTCGCTGCTGCCGGGCCTGCTCGTGTGCCTGGCCATCACCGGGGTCTCGCAGGGTCTGCAGGCCGGCGAGGAGCATCTGACCGGCCATCCCTACGTGGAAGCCCTGGTGCTGGCGATCCTGCTCGGCGCCGCCCTGCGCACCGTCTGGGTGCCGGGCGCGCGCTTCAAGGCCGGGATCGCCTTCTCGGCCAAGCAGGTGCTGGAGGTGGCCGTCACCCTGCTGGGTGCCGCGGTGAGCCTCGGGGCGATCGTCGCCTCGGGTCCGGCGCTGCTGGCCGGCATCGTCGGGGCGGTGGCGCTCACCATCCTGGCGAGCTGCGCGCTCTGCCGCAGCCTCGGGCTGCCAGTGCGCATGGCGCTGCTGATCGCCTGCGGCAATGCGATCTGCGGCAACTCGGCGATCGCGGCCGTCGCCCCGGTGATCGGCGCGGACAGCCGGGACGTGGCGGCCGCCATCGCCTTCACGGCGGTGCTGGGCGTGCTGATGGTGCTGGGCCTGCCGCTGTTCGTGCCGCTTCTCGGCTTCAGCGAGCACCAGTACGGCGTTCTGGCGGGGCTGACCGTCTACGCGGTGCCGCAGGTGCTGGCCGCCACCGTTCCGGTGGGCCCGCTGGCCACGCAGGTGGGCACGCTGGTCAAGCTGGTGCGGGTGCTGATGCTCGGGCCGGTGGTGCTGGCCCTCTCGCTCCTCGCCCCGCGCCTGCCGGCGGCGGGCGCGACCACCAGGGCTGCGCCGGGGATCGCTCCGGCCCGGCCCGGCTTCTTCAAGCTGGTGCCTTGGTTCATCCTCGGCTTCCTGGCCCTGGCTACCCTGCGCTCGCTCGGGCTGATCCCGGATGCCGGGATCGCGCCGATCTCCCGGCTGGCCGGCTTCCTGACGATCGTGTCGATGGCGGCGCTGGGCCTCGGGGTGGATGTGCGCGTGCTGGCGCAGGTCGGCGGTCGGGTGACGATGGCCGTCACCGCCTCGCTCCTCGTGCTCCTCGCCATCGCCATCCTGCTCATCCGCGCACTGGCACTCGGCTGAGCGCCGGCCCTGCGCCGAATGCCGCTCGGTCCTTCGTCCTCGTCGGGGAGGCAAGGGCTGGTTACGGGGTCGTGCCGCGGGAGTCCGGGACCGGCTTTCCGGGGGCGGCTCGGGTTGCGTGTCGGTGATCGGCGCGAAGCGGGATGACCGCGTGTCGTCCTCCGAGTCTTATCGAGGGACGGATCAGACCGCCGATCGATCCGTCTCACGCGCGACGTCAGCTCGACCCTCGTGCAACCGGTTGCATCGCGTGGTCGACACGCGGAACCGTTTCGACGGCACGGCCGCAGGGCTGGCGGTCGCCGCTCTGGGCACGCCGCCGAAATCCGCGCCCGAGCCGGGAGCGTTTGCAGCGAGGAACCGAGACCTGCCGGCTGACCCGGACGGTTGCAGCCCGGCGGCTCAGAGCGTTGCGCTCGCGCTGCGTGTGACCGGCGGTGGGGCCCAGGATCCGTCGAGCAGAGCGTCCTTCGGCCAGTAGGTGCGCAGCATCAGGATGAACGGTCCTTTCGGCGCCGGCAGCCAGTTCGACTCCAGCTGCGCACCAGGGCTCTCGTTCTGGATGTGAAGATCGACCGAGCCGTCCGGGTTGGCCTTGAGGCTGTCGCGCGGGCTCACCGAATAGCGGTTGATCGGATTCTCGACGAAGAAGTAGTCCGCATCGTACATCGTCAGCGACCAGAATCCGTGAACCGGTGGCAGTTCGCCGTCCGGGAAGCGCATCACGTACTTGGAG
>Ga0160427_10002569_pt1 | contig 10926 bp, 3 predicted proteins | sample SolpanmetagenomL_FD_108194 | JGI IMG/M metagenome (GOLD analysis project Ga0160427, IMG submission 108194) | Solar panel surface microbial communities from Lawrence Berkeley National Laboratory, California, USA - L | ecosystem: Engineered > Built environment > Solar panel > Unclassified ...
CGACGCCTCGGTGCGGCACGGCTCCCCGCTGGTCCGCTCGAACCGGGCCCTCCTGGAGGCCGCGCGGCGGCGCAACCCGGACGCTGTCCTGCTCTACAAGCCCCATCCCGACGTGGAGGCGGGGTTCCGTCCCGGCATCATCCCGGAGGCCGAGGCCCTGACGCTGGCCGACCGGATCGTGGCGGGCATCAGCATCGTCGACCTCCTCGACCGGGTGCACCATGTCGAGACCATGACGTCGCTCGCAGGGTTCGAGGCGCTGATCCGCGGCCTCACCGTGGCGACACATGGCCGGCCGTTCTACTCGGGCTGGGGCCTGTCGGAGGATCTCGCGCCGGGAGCCGACCGCGGCCGCAGGCTGAGCATTGACGAACTGGTGGCCGGCGCCATGATCCTCTACGCGCGCTACCTCGACCCCGTGGCGATGAAGCCCTGCAGCCCGGAGCAGCTCCTCGACCGCCTGACCGCGGCCCGGGAGGCGGCCCCGCGGAGCGCGCTCTCCATCAATCCGATCGCCCACCTGGCGATGCGCGCCCGCTACGGGCTCCTCAATCCGGTCGTACGGGCGCTGCGCAGCCGCCGGGGGATCGGCCGCGACGCGGGCGCAGGGCAGAACGTCGATGCGACGCCGAATCCGATCCCGCGCGACCCTGATGTGACACCAAAGCGATAGCCCGCGCTGCTAGAGTCCTCCGTCAGCCGCATGCCCGGGCGCCGATCCCGATCATGCCGGATCAGGAACAGCCCGCAAGCCCTTGCTCCCGCGCGCTGTTTCGCGCCGGTCCGGATTGCGGCGGCGCGCAGGCCCGTCCCATGCCGAGTGTTTGAGCCTTGACGACGTTCCTCACCGCCACCGTGATCGCGCTGGGCCTCTGCCTCGCCCTGGAGGTCCTCGCGGGCGATTCCGTTACCAGGGCGCGCCTCGCACCGCGGGATCTCGCTCTGCGGCTGCTCGGCTACATGCTGATCCTGCTGTTCTGGTTCGAATTCTCGTGGCGTCCCTGGCTCGCCGGACTGACCTGCGTGACCACGGTGGCGATCCTCATCATCGTCAGCCGCGCCAAGCGCTCGGTGATCGGCGAGCCGCTGCTGTTCAGCGATTTCGCCCTCTTGCCGCAGGTGCCGCGGCATCCGCAGCTCTACTACATCCCGCCGCTGTGGGATCCGCGGATCTCGGTTCCCGCAATCCTGACGCTCGCCGCGACGATCCTCTGGTACCGGACCGAACCGAGCGTGCTGCCCGCCGCGACGCTTCCGGGCCTCGCGGCCGTCATCGGCCTGCCGCTGGGACTCGCGCTGCTGGTCTGGGCCGCGCCACGTCCGCCGCTCGTCCGCCTGATCGCCCGCTGGTTCCCGCAGCCCGACCTCGAGGGGGACGTGGCCCGGGTCGGCCTGCCGGCGAGCCTGCTGGGCTACACCGCCCGGGCGATGGCGGGCAGCGAACCGGTGCCCGCGGTACCCGTGCTGCCGCTCTGCCGGGGCGACGACGTGGTGGTTGTGATTCAGCTTGAGTCCTTCATCGACCCGGAGCGCCTGGGCGGGCCGCCGCTCCCCGCGATGGAGCTGTTTAGGACCCAGGCCGCCCAGTACGGCCGCCTGCGGGTCCCGGCACACGGCGCCTACACGATGCGCAGCGAGCACGCGGTGCTCACCGGCCGCCCCCCCGACGTCCTCGGCTTCGGACGATACGATCCGTACACCGCCCGCAGCGGCGACGAGCCGACGAGCCTCGCCCGCCTCGCCCGCGCACGCGGCTACGAGACCCTGTTCCTGCACCCGTTCCACCGGGATTTCTTCCGCCGTGCTCAGGTGATGGAAGCCTTCGGCTTCACCGACTTGGTGATGGGGGAATCCTTCGCGGACGCGCCGCGGGTCGGTCCGTATGTCGGGGACGTCGCCCTGGGCGAGCGGCTCCTCGCGGAGGTGCGAGCCCGGCGCCGGCCGCTCCTCGTATTCTGCGTGACCATGGAGAACCACGGCCCCTGGAAACCCGGGCGGCTGCCCGGCATCGACGATCCGGAGGCGCAGTATCTCCACCACGTCGCCCATACCGGGCGGATGGTTCAGAACGTGGCCGCGGAGCTGGAGGCCCTGGCGCGCGCGCGGGGCGAGACCGTCACGCTCTGCGTGTTCGGCGACCACGCGCCCTCCCTCCCGAGCTGCAAGCCGGGCTTCGGGGAGCGCGCCACCGACTACGCCCTGTTCCGCTTCGGGCATGCGGAGGTCCCGCCCCAGCGCGTCGACCTCGCCGCCGACGCGCTGGGTTTGGCCGTGCGCGGAGCCCTCGCGACCGCGCCTACGGACATCGCCACCGGGACGTGATATGGTCAAGCTTGCGCGCTGGAAGCGTGGCCGTGCCACGCTGGTGACGCATTACCGGCCGATAGCGTGGCCGCGCGCGTCATGGCCGCATGTCCGGCGCGGCCGTTAAAGCGATCGCAGCGTTTAGCGGTCAAACCGAGTGTCCCGGTTCGGGCCAGCGATGGCATGGCGCTGGCAAGGAGAAGTCTCTGTGATGCTGCGTAAGACGTCGCGCGCCGCCCTGATCGCCGCTCTCGCGGCCGGTTCCGTCGGCGGCTGCACGTACCTGCCGGCGGCGGGTCCGACGGCGAGCGCGATCCAGGCGGGCGCGGAGGTCGCGACCGCCGACGGGGGCCTGCTGGCCCGCTACGAGATCATCGACGTGACGCCGGCGGTGGTGGAGGCCCTGCGCGGCCGCCCGCTGGACAGCCTGCTGGCGTCCTTCGGCGACCACCGCCCCTCCACCGAGCCGGTGATCGGCATCGGCGACATGGTCTCGGTCTCGGTCTGGGAGGCGGGATCGGGCGGGCTGTTCTCCGGGCCGCTGGTCGCCGACCGCTTCTCCGCCGGCTCCAAATCCGCCCTGATCCCCGAGCAGCCGGTGGGCCGCGACGGCGCCATCTCGGTGCCCTATGCCGGCCGCATCAAGGTCGCCGGCCGCCGCACCCAGGACGTGCAGACCCTCATCGAGAGCGAACTCGCCGGCAAGGCCATCCAGCCCCAGGTGCTGGTCTCGGTCACCCGCCCGATCAGCCAGGCGGTGACCGTCACCGGCGAGGGCGCCGCCGGCGCCCGCCTGCCGCTCTCCGGCCACGGCGACCGCATCCTCGACGTCATCGCGGCCGCCGGCGGCAACCGCTCGCCGGTCAACGAGACCTTCGTGCGGCTCTCCCGCGGGCCGGTCACCGCCACGGTGCCGCTGACCACGGTGGTGTCCAACCCCAAGGAGAACATCTTCCTGCGGCCCAACGACGTGCTCACCCTGGTGCGCGACCCGCAGACCTTCATCGCGGTCGGCGCGCTGGGCAACAGCACCGAACTGCCGTTCCAGGCCGACGGCATCACCCTGGCCCAGGCGCTCGCCAAGGCGCGCGGCCTCTCGGACTTCGCCGCCGACCCGGCCGGCACCTTCATCTTCCGCTTCGAGCCCGCCAGCGTGGTGCGCCGCCTCTATCCCGGCTCAAGGCTGCTCGGCACGCCCCTGGTGCCGGTGGTCTACCGCATCGACATGCGCGACCCCAACAGCCTGTTCGTCTCCCAGGCCTTCCGCATGCGCAACCGGGACCTCGTCTACGTCTCCAACGCCCCCTTCACCGAAGTCTCCAAGGTGCTCGCCGCCTTCAACGGCGTCACAGGACCCCTCGCCTCCGCGGCAACCGCGTACGCCTACGCGAAATAGGCCCCGTCGCCGGTTCCGGGCCGGCGATCAGCGCGGCGCCGGCCCCGCTGGGGCTTGCGCCGCCGCGGCGGAATCGGACCGCAGCAGGCATCGCCCGGTCATCCCGGCGACGCGCCACCGAGCCCGGGCCTCCGACTGGTGGACGCGCCAGCGGCTAGCCCGACGGCACATCCCCGGCGTGCGGACCCGTCTCCGCTGCTTTTCCACGGCCGGAGTGAGCATCCAGTCCGCGCCAGGTCCTCTCCGACCACGCCGCCCCGGATCACCCGGATCCACGCGCCGCGAGAGGACGCGCTGCGTCGAGCGAAGCTTTCGATCCGACGCCGGTTCGCCGCCGATGCCCGTAGCCTGAACGCAAATCGGGCGCGGATGTCATCCGCGCCCGATCGCCCTGCATCATACTGCTCGGTGGCTCCGGGGCCTGCGGCCCCGGTTCGATCAGAGCCTTCGATCAGACCCTTCGATCAGACCCGCTTGGCCAGCAGCTGCTCGATCAGCGAGCCGCCCTTGTCGATGGCCGCCAACTCCTCGGCCACCGCGTTCACGGTGTCGCGGATCTGGTCGGGCGTGTGCTCGGAGGTCAGGAAGAAGCGCAGGCGCGAAGCCCGCTCCGGCACCGCCGGGTGGATGATCGGCTGCACGTTGATGCCCCGGCGGAACAGCCGGTCCGACAGGGTCACGGCCTTCAGTGAGTCGCCGACGATGATCGGCACCACCGCGAGCCCGAGGCTGAAGCCGGTGTCGAGGCCGAGCTTCTTGGCGGTGGCCAGGAACAGGGTGCCGTTCTGGCGCAGGCGCTCGACCCGCTCCGGCTCGGCATGCATCACGGCGAGGGCCGCCTCGGCCGCGGCGGCGAGCGGCGGCGACATGCCGACGCTGTACACGAAGCCGCCGGCCGTATGCTTCAGGTACTCGATCAGCGCGATCGGGCCGCAGATGTAGCCGCCGCAAGTCGAGAGCGTCTTCGACAGCGTGCCCATCCAGATGTCGACCTCCCGGGGGTCGACACCGCAATGCTCGAACAGGCCCGCGCCGGTGCGGCCGGTGACGCCGAGGCCGTGCGCCTCGTCGACCATCAGCCACGCGTCGTAGCGTTTCTTGAGGGCGACGAGCCCCGCGAGGTCCGGCGCGTCGCCGTCCATGCTGTAGAGGCCCTCGACCACGATCAGCGCCCGGCGATGCTCGTGACGGGTCGACTGGAGCAGGGTCTCCAGGGCGTCGAGGTCGTTGTGCGCGAAGGAGCGCCGCTGGGCACCCGAGAGCTGCGCGCCCGTGACGATGCTGTTGTGGGACAGGGCGTCGTGGAAGATCACGTCGCCGGCTTCCAGAAGGGCGCCGATGGTCGTGACGTTGGTGGCGTGCCCGCTCACCATCACGATACAGCCCTCGGACTGGTAGTGCTTGGCCAGAGCCTGCTCGAGGCTGATATGGCCGGGCCGCTCGCCCGCCACCACCCGGCTCGCCGACGCGGAGGTGCCGTAGGCGTCGATCGCCTCGCGCGCCGCGTTGCTTACCCGCGGGTGGCCGTTCAGGCCGAGATAATCGTAGGACGAGAAGTTGGTGAAGCTCTTCTGGTCGATCCGCGTCGTGGCGCCGGCCTTGGCGTCATGGACGCGGAAGAACGGGTTGCCCAGACCGATCAGCTCGGCCGCCTGACGTTGCAGCTTCAGTTCGCGGTAGCCGGGCAGGTTCTCGAAGTTCTGCGCCGCCGACTTGCCGGCCGGCGACGCCGCCTTGACGGGGGCCGGGCGCGGCGTCGCGCGCCCGAGCCGGTTGGTCACGAAGCCGGCGAGCGCCGCGCGCCCGCCATCCGGCCGTGCCGTGTCGGTCATGAGTGAGTCTCTTTGATACCGATGGATGTCTGCTCGATGAGTTCCTTGAGAGGCGCGATCATCTGCGCATCGACCTCACCGCCGACATGCTTCGAGACGAGGCTCATCGCGACGCCGGCCGTCTCGTCCATGGGCGCGGAAACCGCCTGAATTAAGGACTCGGACAGTTCGTTGACGGTCATGCCCGACGACAGGCCTGCCGGCGGCGCGTCGAGGGCGAAGCGCTCCTGCAGGCTGGCCCCCAGCTCGACACCCATCAGCGAATCGAGGCCGATCTCCGAGAGCTGGCGCACGCGGCTGATGTCGTCCTTCGGCAGGCGCAGGATGCGGGCGATGTCCTCGACGATCGCGTCCGACACGGTCTTGCGGGCCGCATCGAGGTCGCCGCCCTTGAGCAGGGCGCCGATGTTGATCGCCTGAACGCCGCCGGCCTCGGCCTGCTGGTCCGACCCGAGTTCCGCGTAGCTCGGCGAGCGCATGGTGGCGAGCCGCTCACGCGCCTTGCCCCAGTGCATCGCGGCGATACCGATCACCGCCTCGTCCGGAGACGTGCCCTGGCTCTCCAGCGCCTCGGCCATCAGGTCCAGGCAGCGGCGCGCCTCCATCGGGGTGACGCCGACGCGGCCCGCGAGGCCTTCCATGACGGCCCTGTTGCGGGCGAGCATGCCGACGTCTCCGATCGCGCCCCAGGCCACCGCCAGGGCCGGCAGGCCGCGGCGGCGGCGCTGCCGCGCGAGTCCTTCCATGAAGCCGTTGGCGGCCACGTAGGAGCCCTGGCCCGGATTGCCGATGAAGGTCGTCGCCGAGGAGAACAGGACGAAGTAGTCGAGGCTCCGGTCGCGGGTGGCGGCGTCCAGGTGCTGGGCGCCGATCACCTTCGGGCCGATCACCGCGTCGAGTGCCGCGGCGTCGATGTTGGAGATCAGGCCGTCCTGAAGCACCGCGGCGGCGTGGAGCACGCCCGCGAGCTTCTTACCGCCCTGCTCGATGCCGGCGATCAGGCGGTCCACCGACGAGCGGCTGGTGATATCGACGGCCTTCGCCTCGACCGTCACGCCCCGTCCGGCGAGTTCCGCGACGATGGCCTTGGCCTCGTCGGTGGCCGCACCCTTGCGGCCGGCGAGCACGAGGTGCTTCGCGCCCCGGTCGATGAGCCAGCGCGCCGCCTCCAGGCCGAAGCCGCCGAGGCCGCCGGTGAGCAGGTGGACCCCGGTGTCCGAGACCGTGAACGACCGGCCGGTCTCCTTCATGATCGTGCCGGCCTTCGGCGGGCTGATCACGATCTTCCCGATATGCCCGGATTGCTGCATCAGCCGGAACGCGTCCGAGGTCTCGGCCGCCGTGAAGGGCTGGTAGGGCAGCGGCTTCAGGCCGCCGTCGTTGAACAGGGCCATGACTTCGCGGAACATCCGCGCGCCGTCATCGCCCTGGTGCTGGATCACCTGATCGAGGTCGACGCCGAAGTAGCTCAGGTTCCGCCGGAACGGGCGCAGGCCGATATGGGTGTTGGCGACGTAGTCGCGCTTGCCCAGCTCGACGAAGCGGCCGAACGGCCGCAGCGCGTTGAGCGAGCGCTCCATGGCCTCGCCGAACAGGCTGTTCAGCACGATGTCGACGCCGTCGCCGGTGATCGCCCGGACCTCGTCCACGAAGGCGAGCGAGCGGGAGTCGAGCACGTGCTCGGCGCCCAGCGCCTTCACGAGCGCCCGCTTCTCGCGGGAGCCGGCGGTGGCGATAACCCGCGCGCCCTTCAGCTTGGCGATCTGCAGGGCCGCGAGGCCGACACCGCCCGCGCCGCCATGGACCAGCACCCACTCGCCGCGCCGCATCCGGGCGCAGGAGACGAGGCCGTAATAGGCGGTGAGGAAGGCGACCGGCACGGTGGCCGCCGCCATCGGGTCGAGGCCCTGCGGCATCGGCGCGACGACGAGGTCGGGCACGACGATGTGCGTCGCGAAGCCCGACTGGGCGAAGGCGACCACCGGATCGCCGACCTTGAAGCCCTTCACGCCCGGTCCGACGGCCGTGACGCGGCCGGCGCATTCGAGGCCGAGGCGCGGACCGGCGAAGCCGTCCTCCAGGATCTCCTCGGGGAGCATCGAGAGCGCCCAGAGAACGTCGCGGAAGTTGAGGCCGGTGGCCTCGACCGCGATTTCCATCTCGCCCTTGCCGGGGGTGCGGCGCTCGGCCGGTCCCCAGATCATCTCGCTGAGGCCGCCGGTGTTGCTGCGCTCCAGCCGCGCGGCCTCGGCCGGGACGGCGTCCGCCGGATCCCGGTGCTTCGGCCGGCCGGCATGGAAGCGCACCACCTGGGTCCGCTCGTCGTCCAGCACGATCTCGGTCTCCGGCGTGCCGGAAAGGATCAGGTCGCGCAGGCGCTCGGAGGCGCGCTTGGACGACATCTCGGGCGAGAGGTCGATGCGGCGGATGTCGAGGTTCGGGGCCTCGTTGGCGAGCGTGCGGGAGAAGGCCCACACGCCGGCCTCGATGTTGGTGGTCTGGCCACCACGGTCCCGGGTGGCGCCCGGCGCCACGACCCAGAGGCGGGTCTGGCGGGCGCCGAGATGCTCGGTGCAGCGCTTCAGGCTGAGGCAGCGGTCGCGCAGCCGCTCGGCCGCCTCGCCGCCGCGGGTGAAGGCGCCGGCCAGGAACACCACCGTGTCGGGGGTCTCCCGCTCCAGCTCCATCAGGGAGGTCTCGGAGTCGAGGATGATCGAGACGTGCACGCCGCCCGCGACCAGCAGGGTCGCGAGGGAGGAGGCGGTCTCGGCCGCGAACTCGTCGTCCGAGCCGATGATGAAGGCGAAGCTCTGCGCCGGCGCGGGTCCGGGCCGGACCGGCGCCTCGGCGGTCAGCAGCAGATCGTTGCCGTTGGCGGACGCGGCCCGCTCGACCTCGACCTTGACGAGGCCATGGGCGCTGAGCGTGCGCTGCCAGCCCTCGATATCCTCGAGCCGGCCCACGGGCATGCCGCCCACCGCCTCCTCGAACCAGCCCGCCGAGAGGCCGAAGACGAGGTCGCGGAACAGGGAGGCGCTGGGCTCCACGGCCACCAGGAGGCCGCCGGTGGCGAGTGCCCCGGCGAGCTGGCCCGGCAGGGCCCGGTCGCCGCGATGCAGGCTGCCGGAGGCCAGGATCAGGTCGAAGCTGCCGGGCGCCAGTTCATCGGCCGCCTCGATGACGGCGGCGGCACGGCCCAGGGACAGGCGGGCGCGCTCGGCGAGCCTGCGGTCGGTCTCGAACACCGTGAGCCGGGCTTCGGCGGCGGCCGCGAAAGTCGCGGCCTGGGCCGAGAGCGGGCCGAACCCGACCTGAAGGATCCGGAGCGCCCGCTCCTTCGGGAGTTGCGCACGGCTCCGTTCGATCAGGTTCGCGACGACGTCGGCGCCGTGGCGCGCGGTGGCCGAGCGAAGCGCGAAGGCGTCGATGGCACCCTGCGGCAGGCTCGGCGCGTCCGTCAGCTCGCCCGCGAGGAGACGGTCGACCATGGCGCCGACGTCGGCGATCAGCACGAGTTCGGCGGAGAGATCCGGGTGGTCGCCCGCGATCCAGCGCATGATCTCGTCGGGCGCCGGCAGGGCGGAGCCGTCGCCCAGCGACCAGTTCTGGCCGACCCGGTCGGCGAGGCCGCTGCTCTCGAGGGCGTAGAGGGCATTCAGCAGCCAGGGACGCAGGGTCTCGGGCACGCGCCGGTCGGCGGACGAGACGGTCTCACCCTCCGCCAGCCCGGAGGCGAGGCGGTAGGCCAGCGAGGTCGCCCAGCCTTCCAGGAGGAGATGCCCCGGCGACAGGGCCGCGTCGGCCGGCCCCTTCGCCTCGGCAGCCAGCGGCCGCAGGCGTGCGGCGACGCTCGGCCGGCGCTCCATCGGGATAGCGGTCGGCTCGGTTGCCAATTCCGGCATCTGCGAGATCGCGAAGGCGGCGAGGTCCCCGCCGGCCTTCGCGCGCAGGGCCTGGAACCGCCCTTCGCGGATCGTCGCGACGATGCCGCCCTCGGCGTCGAGCAGGGTGAAATCCGCCAGGATCGAGCGCTCGTTGCAGCGACGGGTGCGGATGATCGAGCGGGCGATCACGGCGCCGGGGCGCAGCAGGCGCACCTCGCCGAAGCGCACCGGGATATAGGCCTTGCCGCCGTTCTCGCCGAGGAGGTCGGCGAAGAGCAGGATCAGCCCGTGGAAGCAGGCGTCGAGCCGGTTCGGCACCAGGGCGTAGCGGGTGTCGGGCTGGGCCGGCAGCAGGTCGGACACGATGGTGCTGTCATCCAGCCGGGCGCTCATCGCCACCTGCTGGAAGCTCGGGCCGAAGCCCAGGCCGGAGGCGAGGGCGCGGGCGTAGAGCGCATCGCCGGTCAGCACATGGTCGCCGGCGGTCTCGAAGCTGAAGCCGTTCAGGTCGGGCGCCTTCGGGGCGGAGAAGCTGCCCTCGACGATCTTGGCCTGGGCATGGAGTTGCCACGGCGTCTGCGTCAGGCGGGGGCGGCTGAGAACCTGGATGCCGTTGCCGGATCCCGACAGGCGCACCGCGACCTCGCGCAGGGCCTCCTCGGTGAAGACCATCGGCGCCACGATCTCGAAATCGGCCAGCACGACCTCGTCGTCGCGCAGGGCCTCGCGGACGCAGGCGAGGGCCATCTCGACGAAGCCGGCGCCCGGCATGATCACCTGGCCGTCGACCTTGTGGTCCTCCAGCTCGGGCACGGTCGCCGGGTCGACGAAGCCGTTCCATTCCAGCCCGTCGAAGGTCGTGCGCGAGCCGATCAGCGGGTGGTAGGGACGGGCGCTCATGGCACCGACGCCCTCGGTGGTGTCCGCGAGTCGGAACGGGCGGCGCTGCCAGGGATAGGTCGGCAGGCGCACGTCGCCCTTCGGCGCGTCGCCGAACAGCAGGCTCTCGTCGACCTGCGCGCCCTGGACCAGGGCGGCGCTGACCGCCTTGGCGATCGGATCGCCGCCGGAGGCCTTCCGGTGCATCACGCCGACCGTGGCGGTCTCGATGCCCAGTGGCTCGACCGCGTCGCCGACATGGGACATCAGGGTCGCGCGCGGGCCGACCTCGACGAAGACGCGGGCGCCGCGACGGGTGGCGTCCTGCACGGCCTCGCAGAAGCGCACCGGCTCGCGGATGTTGCGCCACCAGTAGCCGGCGCCGAAATGGGTCCCGTCCAGCACCGAGCCCGTGACGGTGGAGACCATCGCGGTGGTGCCGGCCTTGGCCTTCAACCCGGCGAGGTCGCGCAGCAGCGGCTTCTCGGTCGGATCCATCAGCCTTCCGTGGAAGGCGTAGGCGAGGTCGAGCTTGCGGCCGCGGCGGCGCTTGCGCGACAGGGCCTTGAGGGCCGCGTCGATATCGGCCACCGGCCCGGCGACCGTCACGGCCTTCGGGCTGTTGTAGGCG
>Ga0160427_10002570_pt1 | contig 10923 bp, 10 predicted proteins | sample SolpanmetagenomL_FD_108194 | JGI IMG/M metagenome (GOLD analysis project Ga0160427, IMG submission 108194) | Solar panel surface microbial communities from Lawrence Berkeley National Laboratory, California, USA - L | ecosystem: Engineered > Built environment > Solar panel > Unclassified ...
AGGCCGGACCGGGCGAGGAACGCCCAGGATCCGAGGAAGGCCAGGGTGCCGATGGCGCCGAGGGCCAGGCTGCGGTGCAGCGGCAGGGGCTGGCGGGAGGCGATCATGCCGCCCCCCGCAGCTGCGCCCAGCCGATCGCCCGGCGCTCGGCCATCCCCAGCAGCGCGGTGCTGCCGGCACCGAGCACGCCGACGGCCGCCATGCCGACGAGGATCATCCCTGGGTAGAGGTCCTGCTGCGCGACGTTCAGCACGTAGCCGAGCCCCGCGAGCGAGCCGACGAGCTCGGCCGCGACCAGGGTGGTCCAGCTCGCTTGGAGCGCCAGCCGCAGCCCCGTGAAGATCATCGGCGCCGCCGCCGGCGCCAGCACGTCGGTGACGAAGCGCAGCCGCGGGGTGCCGAGCATCTGCGCCGCCTCGACGATCTGCGGCGGCACGCCCCGCACGCCGGCCTGGGTGCTGATCACCGCCGGCGGCAGCGCCGCGATGACGATGACCATCACCTTGGCCCCGTCGCCCAGGCCGAGCCACAGGATGGCGAGCGGGATCCAGGCGAGGGGCGGGATCGGACGCAGCAGCAGGAAGACCGGGTTGATGAGAGCCTCGGCCGTGCGGTTCCAGCCCATCAGCAGGCCGAGGGGAACGCCGAGCGTCACCGAGACGAGAAAGCCCAAGGCAACGAGCCGCAGCGAATGCAGGACGTGGACGAGGAGCGTCGTGTCGGGATAGCCCCGAACGAAGGCTTGGACCGCCGCCGTTTCCACGTCGCTCGGCGCCGGAAACCGCCCCGCCGAGATCAGGCCGAGGCCGGTGGTCGCGACGTACCAGAAGGCGGCGATGACGACGAGCGTCGCCATGCCGACGCACATGCGGCGGCTGAACTTCACGGCGTTTCCTCGCGCAGCGATGGTCGTCTTGTCGCGACTCACCGCATGAGCATTCAATGAATGCGCTTTCATTGTGCGCGTCGGAGAAGGCTTGTCAACTCTCGGTACGATAGTCACCGCGGTGACGGCCGCACGCGCCGATGTTCTGCGGCGCACGGCTCGGCGCGGGCGTTGCGTTTTCTTGAATGCGCATTCATCACTGCGCGAAACGAGCTTCGGCCGAGAGTGACTTGCCGTGAAACGTCAGCAGCGCGCGACATTGCAGGCGGTTGCCCAACGGGCGGGCGTCTCGCCGGCGACCGCCTCGCGCGCGATGGCCGGCGCCTCGATTGTCCATCCGGACACGATCCGCCGGGTGCGCGCGGCGGCCGAAGCCCTCGGTTACCTGCCCGGTGGCCCGGCCCAGGCCCTGGCATCGGGCCGGACGTACACGATCGGAGCCATCATCCCGACGCTCGATCACTCGATCTTCGCCCGCGCGATCCAGGCCCTGCAGACGACCCTGGCCCGTAACGGCTATCAACTCCTGATCGCCGCACACGAATACTCGGCCGTGGAGGAAGGCGCCCTCGTCCGGTCCATGCTCGGTCGCGGGGTCGACGCCCTGATGCTGGTCGGCGCAGACCATCTTCCCGAGACCTGGGCACTCGTCACCGAAACGCTGATCCCGGTGGTGCTGACGTGGTCGTTCGATGACCGGCTCGACTCGATCGGCTTCGACAACGCGGCGGCCGGCTATCTCGCGGCCCGGCACCTGCTCGCGAAGGGCCACCGCCGCTTCGGCATGGTCTCAGGCTTCACCCAGGCCAACGACCGTGCGCGCCTGCGCATCGACGGCGTGAGGCGAGCCCTCGCGGCGGAGGGACTCGAGCTCTCCAACGCCCGCGTATCGCAGCAGCCCTTCTCTCTCGCCGGCGGCCGGGCGGGCCTCTTGCAACTCTTAGGTCTTGCTGAGCCCCCGACGGCCGTGGTGTGCGGGAACGATCTCCTTGCCGTCGGCGTGCTTCTTGAGGCCGAGCAACGCGGCCTGAACGTTCCCCGCGATCTGTCGGTCGTCGGGATCGACAATCTCGAGATCGCGAGCCACATCGCGCCATCCCTGACAACGATCCATCTTCCGACCGCGGAGCTCGGACGGGAAGTCGCCGAGCACCTGCTAGCCCGCCTGCGCGGGGAGCTACGCGCGAGCCGGACGGAGATGCCGATCGAGCTGATTGAGCGTCGTTCGTCCGGACCGCTGTCGACGGCCCATCAATCGGCCCATCCCGTGGCTTCCGCGCGGCGTCAAACCGGTGCGCAGTGACGACGGAGTTCGCTTTCGAAGGCTGCCGTGCCTATGCCGGATCGGGCTTCGACGTCTCTGCCCTCCCGATGCGCCCCTCTTCCGCCTCGTGAATGTACCGCTGCGCGACGAGCCAACCCTTGGAAAGTACGCAGGGGCAGCGTGCGGGCAATCAGTACGATCGGTCAGGACGTGACCGCGTGAACCCACCAGTCGACGACGACGCGCAAGGGCTCGGGTTTCGCTGAGCCACGCAAAGCGAAGCACCTCGCAACCAGGACATACGCGGGGATTCCCGCCCCTCCGGGGGTGTTTTCGACCGCGTCCGGGATTGGAGGCCCCGCGCGGTCTGCGGCGGCGCCGCACCCGGTACGCATCCACGATCGCTCGGGAGGCGTCGGCCGGAACGGCCGAATCATCCGGTTCGACCTGGCTCTACGGTGTCCGATCCAGCAGCCGGATCGGACAAGGGTCACGCAGGCCTTCCGGGGACAGGGCCTCCCTGTCGTTTCGCGCGGCGGGCCGTGACGACGGCATCGATGGCTCTGAGGATCTCGTGCCCGGCATCGATACGGCCGAATGCCTCGGCGATCTCAGTGGCTCGGCGGCGGAAATCTGGCTCGTCGAGCACGCGCGAAATCGACGTGCGCAGGAGGTCGACGGTCGGCATATCCGTCGCGAGATCAATCCCGACTCCCGACCAGCCGATCCGCGCGCCGACTTCAGCCTTGTCCTCGGTTCGACCCGCCGAGACGATCGGCACGCCGGCAGCGAGCGCCTGCGAGACGCTGCCATAGCCGCCATTGGTCACGAGCAGGTCCACCTTGGGCAACAGGGTGTCGAAAGGCAGGAAGCTCGCAACCCGAGCGTTGGGCGGCAGGCTTCCACGAAGGGCGTTGACGGGGCGTCCACCGGTGGTAGCGACGACGAGCAGATCGTCCCGGTCGGCGAGGGCCGCCAGAGCCGGTTCGACCAGCGATCCGAAATCGCCATTGGCGAGTGTGCCCTGCGTCACCAGAACGACGCGTTTGCCCCCGTCGAGTTCATGCCACCAGTCGGGCAGCGGCATTTCGACATGCGGGCTGGGCAGCAGACCGACAAAGCGCAGACCGGGCGGCGGCGTCCCGAAATCATACTCAAAGGGCTGGACCGTCGGCTGAAGGAAGAGGTCCGGCAGTACGACGATCGAGTGCGGGAGCGAGGCCGGCAACGGCGGCAGCCCCAGTCCTGCAAGAAGCAGATCGGTGTGCGCACGCACGGGATTGACGAAGGCCGCGTCGGTACTGGCCTTCAAGGCCGCGTAACGCAGCCGCTCGGCCTCGTCCTTGGCGGGCGGGAGCCCGACTCCTACCGGTGCGTGATCAGGCCGGTCGAGGAAGAGGAAGCTCACGTTCAGGACGGCAATCGGGGGCCGCGGTTGAATGTCCAGGAGCAGGGGCAATACACCGAGGAACAGGCTGCCGGCGATGACGACATCGGGCTGATGCTCCGCAATCAGCCGTCGCAGGCCTGCGGCCTGGCCCGGCATGCCGTTGATGAAGCGTCGCTCAAACTCGTGCCGCCACCGTTCCGGTCCGGGCGGCAAATCGGCATCCAAGTAGGCCGCGGCGCCTCCATCATTGCAGGGCGCGAAACGCAGCCCTGCTGCCTCGATCCGGGCCTGGAAGGTTTCGGCTGTGGTGAACAACACGTCGTCGCCCCGGGCACGCAGTCGGTGACCGATGGCCAGCAGCGGATTGACATGTCCCGTCAGGGCGGACGCTGCGATCAGGATCCTCATCTCGGATCTGCCTCCCTTTGGATGAGACAGGCACACCAGCGCGAAGTCATGGACCCTGCCTCGAGTTGTGGCGTCCGCGTTTGGAGAAGACCGAGCGGGAACGCTGATTGCGTCGGCGCAGGCGATCGGACATGTCGGCGACGGCGATGGCGCCGGGTGTCATTTCTCGAGCAACCCCAGCGAAAATTATCGCGAATTTCGAATATGGATGTATTCAGCATCCGGGACAAACCCCTCACGATTTGGCATCCGGACCTGCGCCAGATTTTCTTTCGAAAGAACGAAATCTTCCGGGATGATGGCATTCAGGCTGAGGATATACGCCGTGACCGCATAGGTTTCGTCCGCTGTCAGGCTGCCGGGATCTGGATAGGGCATCGCTCGCCGGATGTAGTCGAACAGGCTTGTGGCGTACGGCCAGAAGCTGCCTACCGTCTTGACCGGCTTCGCAGAGGCGAGCGTACCCTGGCCGCCGACCAGCCGATCCTTGGCTCCCCCCTGCCCACCTGCGCCATGGCAGGCCGCGCAGGTCTGCTCAAAAATCACCTGTCCTCGCGCTGCCGTCCCACCGCCGATCGGCAAACCTCGACCATCGGGCCGGACGTCGATGTCCCAAAGCGCGATCTCTTCCTGGCTCGCCGCGCGACCGAATTCGGCAGCCTGCGTCGACGAAGATGCGGCCGTCACCAGGATGGTGCCGAGAACGAGGTTACGCCAAAACATTGCGCACATGCCCTGCCTCGTCGATGCCCCAGGTTTGCTGAGCGCTATAGTGGAATAGAGCATTCGTGCCGACCTGAGCGATGAAGCTGGCGCGGTCAGGCTGAACGTTGCCCTGCTCGTCCGTCGAGCGGCTCACGATCTTCGTCGGCCGGCCGTCCCACACCCAGTCGTGCTGGAAGCGGGCCTGCGCCTTCGGAAGAACCGGGCCGGTCAGGGCCGCGACGGCCCAGGTGGCGCCGCCATCGGCACTCACCTCCACCCGGGTAATCCGCCCGTGCCCGCTCCAGGCAAGCCCGGTGATCCGGTTGGAGCCGGGTTTGATCCGCATCATCCCGGAGGGCGCGGTGATGACGGAGTTGACGTCCTGCTTGAGTTGGAACTGGCGCGCTTTGCCGTCTGGCCGCAATTGCGTGTAACGCGCCGTTTCCCAACGCGTCATGAAGGGTTGATCGCCGAACTTCAGCCGCCGCAACCACTTGATGTTGAGGTTACCCTCGAAGCCCGGCAGGAACAGCCGAACCGGAAAGCCGTGCGCCGGCCTGAGCGGCTCGCCGTTCTGACCGTAAGCCAAAATCCCTTCGGCGATGATCTCGTCGGTCAGCGGGATGCTGCGCGCAACGGCAGCACCGTCGTCGCCTTCCGCAAGCATCCAAGTGGAGGCGCGGTCCACGCCGACAAGGTCGATCAGGAAGGAGAGCGGGACGCCGGTCCACTCATGCGTGCTGACGAGGCCATGCGTGTTCTGCACGGTGACGGTGTCGGGAGCGGATTTCCAGTTTTCCCATCCGTTACCCGTGCATTCCAGGAATGCGATACGCGAGATCGACGGCATCGCTCGGAGATCATCCAGCGTTAGTACGAGCGGTTGCTTCACCATGCCGTGGACAAGCACACGGTGCTTGCTCGGGTCGAGATTGGGAACACCGGAGTGGCTGCGTTCGTAGTGAAGGTCCGTCGGGGTGATCGTTCCCACGAACTTGTCGAGCGGCGACTTCGAATTGATCGCGGCGCTCGGGTCCACGTTGCGTTGTCCCGGAGCCGCTTCGGGGATGCGGGCGATTTGCACGTAGGGTGAGCGAGGGCTGTATGCGCCGAGGTCGTCGCCGGGCCCCCGCGGCGGCACGTCCGCCAGCGTGTCGGCCGTCGCGGGAGCCGCAATGACGCCACCGGCCGTTGCGGCCGTCGCGGTCAGGAAGCGTCTTCGTGACAGACGATCCGGGTCGGAGAACCTCTTCAGCATGGCTGCCTCCCTTGGCGTTCACCGCGGCTATCCGGTGGGACCGTGCTCCGGTCATGCTTCGGCCGTTCAGGGGGCGGCGGCCGAAGCTGAGACCGCCTCTGCGATGACCTTGCCGGCTGGCGCCAGACGTTCGGCCATCCCGGCAGGAAGGTCGTGCTTACCGTCGAGGGTCTTCGCCGCGTTGTAGACCACCAAGGCGCGACCACTCTCGTCCTCACGGACGAGAACCCGAAGGGGAAGTTCCAGCGCGAAGTCCGGGGCCGCGAGCATCAACGGCGTTCCGCCTCGCGGATTGCCGAAGACCAGGACAGTGGTCGGCGGCATAGCGAGCCCGACCGATTGAGCCGCAGAACGGTGGTCGATCACGGCAAAGATCGTGAATCCCGTGACTTCCAACGCAGATCGCAGACGCTTGAGCGTCTCTTCAAAGCCGAATGCACTCTGGATGCGGACAGCCTCCACGTCCTGATGTGTCATCTCCGCACCATCGACTTTCATGCGTGTGAGGTAATTAACGATCTTCGGGATGTCGGAGGGATCCACCGGCGCCTTGTAGGCATGGATCATCTTCTCGATCTCAGCCTGCCATTCCGTCCGCGTGAGACGAGGCTGCGTGAGCACCATGCCGGCCGAGTGGCAGGCCAAGCAGTTGCTGTTGATCGCCTCGGCCTCCTGCCCGCCCGGGAACGATCGGTCTCCCATAGGCAGTTCCACCGTCACGGAACGGAACGGCATGGGCTCCGCAGCGGAGGTTGTGGCGAGCCCGGCCAGGACTGTGGCAAGTGGCAGGATGCGCGTCACACCAGCCTCCTAGGTGGCCGTCACGGAAAGGGTTTCGACTTCGCCGCGCATGAAGCCGTTCGGGTTCCAGGTTGGCTCCAGCGGCTGGACCACGCCCTGCGCATTCGTGCAGCGGACCATCAGGCTGAGTTCGCCGACAGCCGGCATGGGCAGCACGACCTCGAAACGCCGGAAGCTGTAGCGACCCTCGTCGGTGCCGAGCCGCGCGGGCAGCCAAGTCCGCCCGCCGTCTCCGGACAGTGTCACGGCCTTGACCCCGCAATCGCCGCCGAAGGCGATGCCACGCAGCGCGAGCGGTGATCCGGCCTCGACGGTGTCGCCCGGCGCCACATTCGTCAGAAAGGCGCGCGGCACCATCCGGCTGATCGGGACGGTTGGATAGCCGGTCTGCCCAGGACGAACGCTGCCTCCGAGCGTGTCCGGGACGCGGTAGGCCGTCTTCATCCAGAATTGCTCGTCCGCCTGATCGAGCACCTCGATGTCGGAGAGCATCTTCACCCAGTAAGTTGAGTACCAGCCCGGCACAACGAGGCGCAGCGGAAAGCCGTTCAGAAGCGGAAGCTGATCGCCGTTCATGGCATAGGCGACCATTACTTCGTCGGTGCGGGCGTGATCGATGTCGAGCGACTTGCGAAAATCCGGGGCTCCCGGGACAACAGGCTCGTCCAGCCCATCGAAGCGCACCTGCGCGGCGCCGGCGCGCACCCCCGCCCGGTCGAGGATGTCCTTGAGCCTCACGCCCGTCCAACGCGCGTTGCCCATCGACCCGTGAGCCCATTGAGCGCCAGGCACCCGAGGCTCGAACAGGCCGCGCGAGTTGCCGGAGCATTGATTGACGGCAACAATTTCAACCTGCGGCAGTCGGGCGATTTCATCGAGCGAGAGCGACAGCGCGCGCTCGACGAGCCCGTGCACGCGCAGTCGGAAGGCGGCGGCGTCGATCTCGGTCGGGATCACGGCCCAGTGCCAGCGCACGAAGAAGCGGTCGTTGGGGGTGAGGACGCTGTGATCAAACACCTCCAGCGGCGTCTCCAGCAATGGCGGCCGCGCGCGCTGAAGGATCATAGAGCCTTTACCCGGGAAGGCGGTGGTAAGTGCTCGCTGCCTGGGGTTACTGCGAAATGGAAGCTGGATCTCCGGTGAGGCGGTGGCGTCGATGGGCAGGCCCCCCACGGTCGCAAGGAAACTACCCAGGACGGCGCGACGGCTCAAAAACATGCTTGGGCGCGACATGACGATCGGTTCCCCGAGCTGCAATTTTCCTTGCGATCGAGCTTGGATTTAAAGGCAATACTTGATCGACAATGCGTGGCCTGTATTCGGCTTCCCATACTCGCCCCCGGGTCCGACGCCGGTGGATGGACCTGCGAGACGGCGACGGGGCCAAACTACGGAGCTGGGCGATCCCGCGCGATCTCCGAGCGGCTCAGCCTGATGACCGAGCGGATCAATCCGGGATACTGTGATCGCTCAGCCTACCCCATAGCGGAAGCTGCCCAAAGCCGATCCCGGCCCACCGCGAAAGGATTTCTTCGGGCTTGCGGTGGGCGACCGGAGTCGAAGGCTTCGTATGATCGGCTTCAGATCGATGGTCTAAACTCACATCTTCAAATATACTTCGCCAACAAGCCGACATCGTCTCGACCGCTTCGAACATCTAGGGCGCGTAGTGCGTAAAGACAAAATCATTGTTTTTCGCTTCGCGGGCGTGGCACGGCGCGCAGGTTTTCATCAGGTCCTCGCTCGCATTGGCCTTGCCATGCTCGAATTGGCCGTATCCCCAGCCACCCGTCTCCGCGTATTTCTTGGAGTCTTTGACGCTAAATTGAACATTAGTCGGTGAACCAGGAACGAAGGACTGGATTTGTCCAAAAATCGCATTGTTCTCAGGTGAAGGCACATACTCCCAAGCCAGTCGCGCGATGATCGCGCCATCCGGGAAAGGGCGCGTTCCGTCTCGATAGGCCTGTATCGCGATATCATTTCCGAGAACGGCGCGGATGTCGTTGAGGCTGCCGGCTTCGTGAGCCACACTGATCATCTGCCACTCGCGATACCCGGCAGGAAGTCTGATGCCGAAGACCGGCGACGCATTGTCGTCAGCCCCTCCGACCGCGAAGGGAGTGAAGACGCCGATGCAGGCGCCCACGACGCGGGCCCCCAACCGGATAGATGCCGTCCTCATGGCGCCCTCCTGCCCTCGGACTCAAGTACAGAACCATTCCTTCATCGAAACGCGCCCGTGGCAATTGCCAACCGGTCCGTTCCAACGGCGTCGGCAGGGCCGCCGCGCTTCAACCGAGAACGCGCCGCGCGGGTTCGTCGCGTCGGTTCCGGCAGCCCCCCGGACTCAGCGGCCGCCGATGCTGCGATCGAGGAAATCGCCGATCAGCGGCGCCATGACGTCGAGCTTGTCCTCGAGCGCGAAGTGCCCGGTATCCAGCAGATGCAGTTCGGCGTCGGGCAGGTCTCGGAGATACGGATGCGCGCCGTCGGCCGGGAAGATCGTGTCGTTCCGGCCCCAGACGATCAGCGTCGGCGGCGTGCGCTCGCGGAAGAAGGCCTGAAATTGCGGGTAGAGCGGTACGTTGGTGCCGTAATCGCGGAAGAGGTCGAGCTGAATATCCTTATTGCCCGGCCTGTCGAGGAGCACTTGGTCGTGCAGCCAGTTATCCGGATCGATCCGGGAAACGTCGGCCACGCCGTCGACATACTGAAACCTCGTCGTTTCCGGTGCGACGAGGAACTCGAGGGCCTCCCGTCGCTCGGGGGTCTCTTCGCGCCAGTAGGCCTTGATGGGATCCCAGAACGCCTTCAGCCCCTCCTCGTACGCGTTCCCGTTCTGGACGATCAGCGCGCTGACGCGATCGGGATGCTTGAGGGCGAGCCGGTAGCCGACCGGAGCACCGTAATCCATCACGTACATCGCGTAACGGTCCGCCCCCAACCGGGAGAGCAGGCCGTCGATCAGGTCGGCGTAATGCGCGAACGTGTACGCGAATGCCCGGTGATCGGGTGCGTCGCTGCCGCCGAAGCCGGGATAGTCGGGTGCGATGACGCGGTAGCGGTCGGCCAGGAGCGGGATGAGGTTGCGGAACATGTGCGACGAGGTCGGGAAGCCGTGCAACAGCAAGACGACCGGGGCCCGCGGCGGGCCCGCCTCCCGGTAGAAAATTCCCACCTCCTCGACTTTGGCGGTGCGGTAATGGATCACCGGAATGCTGGCGGGATCAATCATGCAGCCCCCTTCGCATCGAACCGTTCGGTCGAAGTTACCGTATTGTGATCGGAACCAGAATGCCTAAGCTGCGCAATCCTTGATTTCGCGGGGCGGAACAATGATCGACCGTCTCGACGCGATGCGGGTGTTCGTCGTCGCTCTGGACGAGGGGAGCCTCGCCTCCGCCGGTCGACGGCTCAATCGCTCGCCGGCCGCCGTGACCCGGGCCGTCGCCGCTCTGGAGAACCATGTCGGCGTGCGGCTGCTGCATCGGACGACACGACGGTTGCAGTTGACCGAGGCGGGCGAGCGGTACGCCGCCGTCTGCCGCCGGGTGCTGACGGACTTGGACGAAGCCGACCTCGCCGTCGCCGGGAACCGGGCTGCCCCCCGGGGCGTCCTCACCGTCACCGCGCCCGTGATGTTCGGGACACGCGTTCTACGCCCGGTCGTGGGCGCCTTCCTGAGAGCGTATCCAGCGATGCAGGTCCGCTACCTGCTGCTCAATCGGATGACGAACCTCGTCGATGAAGGCATCGATGTCGCGCTCCGGATTGCCCCCTTGCAGGAGTCCAACCAGATCGCGGTACGCATCGGCACGGTGCGCCGCGTCCTGTGTGCATCACCGACGTATCTGGCTGGCCGACCGCCGATCGAGTCCCTGTCCGATCTGGCCCATCACGCCTGCATCGGGATCGAGCCGACAAGCCCGAACGATATCTGGAGCTTCCCGCCCGCACCCGGCGGCAGGATCGCCCGCACGGTTCGCGTCAAGCCGCGCCTGATGGTCAACACCGACGAGGCCGCCGTCAGCGCGGCGGTCGACGGCGAAGGCATCGTCCGGATCTTCTCCTACAAGATCCAGCGTGAAGTCGCGGGCGGCAGCTTGGTCGTCCTGCTTCCCGCGGACGAGCCGCCGCCGGTGCCCGTGCACCTCGTCACGGTGCCCGACCGCCTATCTCTCGCCAAAGTGCGAGCCTTCATCGATTTC
>Ga0160427_10002571_pt1 | contig 10920 bp, 4 predicted proteins | sample SolpanmetagenomL_FD_108194 | JGI IMG/M metagenome (GOLD analysis project Ga0160427, IMG submission 108194) | Solar panel surface microbial communities from Lawrence Berkeley National Laboratory, California, USA - L | ecosystem: Engineered > Built environment > Solar panel > Unclassified ...
CGATGATACCAACTTGAGGGTTTATATCCGTGCAACCATCAAGATCAGCCGTCAAGAACGGAATCGCCAACACACGCGATGCAACGATGGTACCATTTTTGGCGTCTATCTTGTACACAGTGTTTTGTGTCGTGCCGACATACAAATACTGTCTAGAACTACCATATGGTGTATAGACAAGCGGTTGAGAGAATACTTGTTCAGCACTACACACATGTATTAATGACAAACTCAAGTTACTATCTTCGGAGCGTGTGATACTTACACATTTCCATATTTCCCTGGCAAATTTAATGTCCAAAGCTTGTCAAAATTGCTAGAGCCGACCACTGAAGGGTCCATATTATGGTTTCTGCAAACATATGTTTGTTAGCTTTAATACTGTAGAATGTATACACTTGGATGAACAGACGTTTGGTATCCACTTCGAGAAATATCACCACCACTGGTGATTGTGTCTGTGGCTCCAAGACCATGGACTGTGGTCAAAGAAAGAAAACATAATATCGCAGATTGAAGGTACATCATCTTCAAGTCTAGGGAGCTTTCACAAAAGCAACGAGCGACTAAAAATTTGAAGTATAGCGAATGTTGATTTGATCTTTTAAAATGGCGGTGGGATTGATGCTCTTATATCCAAGATCTCTAAAAATATATGCCATTTTGCTAGCTCCCCCTATACCATATCATGCTAAGGTTTTGATATGATCCATGGGTCATTGGGTGCTTGCGTCTCTATGAGATTGCCTCATCATAGAGGCAAGTCGTAACAGAATTTCTTTTTTTTCTCTGATTTTATATTGTTTGATCGTCTATTCCTTGGTAACTATCCCTACCGTATTCTAAGATTCTTTTGGCAGTCGCATCTTTGTGTATGTGTATACGTACAGTTGTAGCCCAACAAAGTTTAGCGGGTGTGCAATGCACGAGGGTAAATCCAGGGTATTTTGATGTACCCTAGTGAGTCCAAGCTGCAGTGCTTGATGGGAATCGCTCTTTGCCTTAAACATTTGATCAACTTTTCAGATATCGGTTCCATTCTACAGTATTCCGTCGTGTGTGTGCTGTAGTTGCTTTACCTTCTGTTCCAGACATTATTCAGTGGGGAAGATTGGGGTCTGGTGTTTAGTTTCTCCTTTCGTCAATTTTCCTTTTTTTCGCGAGTCTTGGGAGCTGACCTCAATCGGGCTCTGGTCAGACAACGAGCATTAGGCCAAGGCTCTGCCTGCGATCCCCGAATCCCACTACGGGGCGACTAAGTGGGTCAACGTGGACAATTGCAAAAAATAATGGTTAATTTACAACAAGTGTGCTCTTGCCGAGCCCCCAATCATCTTTTCGATCTCTGGTCAGGAGAAGAGATATTTATCTCATTTGAGTTTTACAATCGAGGGAGCGCGCCGAGAGCTGAGAAAGAAAATATTTTGTTGCGCACTAAACGATAAAATTGGAAGATTAAAACATAAATGCTTACAGTTTTTACAGATTGAGGTCTTCAACTATACCCGGTTCTGATTTTTTCCTCTATTTTTTCTTCATTTTCATAATTTTTGAAACGTTTAAGTTTCTCCTCCGGAACTGTTTGCCTTCTCCATGAATACAAAGCGAGGCGCACTGTGCAGCATAGCATATGAATGTCGACAGATGTTAGTCCCAAGGTAGCAAGGCAAATAATATACAAATCCGGCAACAAAATCTGAGACCTCCATAGGAATTAATGGAATGACGATGATTGATTCAGTTCATGATTTCATCTCAAGAATAAAATTTTCCAAATACATTTCCTCAACTAGCCATGAAGATGATATTACTAGCTCAGATTTATTCATGTATGACCCGTACTATCCCTTCAACACAAGATTATAAAGTTTCGCTTCTTGCTGGCACTGTTGAAGCGCTAGAATCAAAGTATGTAGATTACAAAAAGATTGATATATTTTTGAGGAAATCGGAGAATTAAAATTAAAGCGTTTCTATTCTAGTGCCTTTTAAATTTGAGTTAAGCGGTATCTTATCAATTGTGAGACTTCACCATTAGTCCAAATTAGGTGTGTCTTCCTGCAAAATCCGTTTCAACAGTAGGCAGGTTTTTTCTTGTCTCAGAGAGTTTTAAAATAGTCCGACCTTGGCTTGTACAGCCTTGGTGATGTAGTACTTACTACTACATTCTAAGTATTTCATGCATAGACAGTTTGGCATGTTTATGTAATGTGTGTTCTCTCATGATCGGCTTTGCAATTGAGGACACTTTTGTTTACCTTCGCGCCCTCGTCAGCTTCACGGATTTACCCTTGTAATGCAATCTCAAATATAGATACCAGCGGTATAGTAGACACGATTGAGTGTAAGATCTTGCAGCTTGTGGGTGAGCACGACGGCTCGTAAATTTGTTAAGCCTCAGCCGGCATTACCATATTTTGCACACACTTAATACACACACCTATTAAACCTCTAAACCTTAAGTCTGGGCACGCGAGATCTCTAGGAAAAGGAATAATCAATTTTACTTCTTAAATCCCATCATAAATACGATTATTGCAGTAGGTGACGTAAGGAAATTAATTGACACATAAATCTCAACTGATCCTTCTCTCGACTCAGGGAAATGCTCTTAGCGAACAATTGAACACTTGGATATTGGCATGTGTAACAGGATAAACCGGGTTTTGAGGACATCTTGCACTTTTCAAAAATCCATTGTGCGCATGCCAAAAAAATGAGTATCATCATTATTGTTAACGATGTCTCCCTATTGTGCTGTGTTCCATTGATTTAAAGTATGGTATAAAGCGGGGTGATCATGAGTCCTCCTGTTCACGAGCTGTAGATCTGCCAATATGATAAACCATGTTAAACATCACGGATATTGTAACAGTATATGTAATTAAATGAGCTAAAGCAAGACATGGATTCTAAATGATGTGGAGTGATATCGTGGTAAACCAGGTCAGGCCTTTAGGTTGCAGGCCGCAGGTACAATCTCTATAAACAAGAAAACAATCTGATCACGTTCTATGAATACATGTTGACGGTTGTGGATGTTCCACTACCTGCCAGCATGCTTTCTACCCATGTCCAAATTAAATTGTTGAAATGTCTACATGCATGGATATGGATATGAATAAAACTGATTGATCAATTGATCATGACGTTACATTCAAAACTTTCGTCTCCTTGCCATCGACACAGAATTTGAAATCGTATTGTATTTTATTGTACTACACTATTATAAGAAGACTAGTTTTAAATGAGCTGCATACGAGTACTACATATATTGTCTTGCTTACACTAATACCTCAGCAAAGTCTATTGACATATTTTATGCCAAGTCATTGGCAATCTACTTTGCTTTAGTTTTTGGACTAATATTTCAGACTTCTTAGCTTTGGATAGAGTGTGGCCAAAATACTTCCACGAGCCTTAAGGTTATTCGAGCAAAGTACTGGTCTGCCATGCACTAATTGAGGCTGATCGGCAGGGGCGAGACGAAAATGACAAGACTAAGAAAATTTGAAAACTCTGTCAGCATTTTGAGTTTGCTGCATTAGCGTGAATAATCCTCTTTCGTAACACTGGCTAATCTCCGTTCTAGGCTATTCCTGCAGTAGCTGTACAAAATGTTGTAGGAGTCTGGAAGAATCGCAAAATGACAATACCAGTCAACCAACAAATCGCACTGGTCTGACCGAGGCCTAACAAAAACACGAGTCTTTGACTGATCAGTGCAGCATAATTTGTCGAATAGGGTCAACTGAAATAATGGACCATTTCGCGCCATAATACAATACTTTAATATATGAGAAAAAAAGAGAACGTCTGTTTTACATTACGGCTGCAATACCTGAAGCTACCACAATCAAAACCTCGCATCATGTCTCGTCTCAGTTTTTCAGGGAAAGAAACTTGAAAAGACCTTGTCATCCAGGAAGCTTGACGAGCTGAGTCAACGGATAGGTAACGGCCATTTATCAACCCAATTAAATGAGTATGGGAATATTGTGATTCAAAACACAAATTGTCGGTATCTTCAACCCAGCTCGGGTGCAAAAGACTAGGAGTGGCATGAATAGATAAGGCCTGAGAAATGCGCTGTAAGGCTTCCGAGCTGGGTGTGCATTCCGCGAGAAACTTCTGCAATTAGACATGGGTACAAGGGTCTTTTGCTGTTCAGTGCGAGCTTGTTCATGATGATCGCGGGTGCAGTGTCTTATTAGGGTAATATTCAAGGATACCAGGATTAAGTTCGTGCAGGCTGCTCTCCCAAAATATCAAAACGAGCTCTTTAATGCAGCCTTACAAATGCCTCAGCTGCGCGAGCTTTGGTCATGATGCTTTCTGTTTCTTCTAGGATGTGCTTGCAAGGCTGCATTCAAAACTGAGCAACGCGCGAAGATTATGCATGTTTGTATCGATACGTTTGTCCTGTAAACGAGATAAGAAAAGGAAGATGCAACTTTGCTTACGCTGAAGCCTGAAATGAAATTTTAATATAAGGTGTCTTGATATTCTTTACATCCTCTTTGTATAATCTGCATAAGCACTTCATTGACGATTAGGCTAAGTGCGAGGAAATCAAGTTTATCTGATTTGTCGCTGATCCTCCGCAATGTCATTCCAGTGAAGAAAATTTCTTCTTTGCCATCAAAGCTTTTACATGATTAAGATATAATTCATGCAGAAATAATATATTCTGAAACAAAAAGTGGAAAATTGGCTGTCGTGAAGATAAAGTTAGCTCATGAGCTCATGAAAATTTGTGAAAATTTTGATGCTTAAGATTTTTCTATGGTTATCATACAAATTACGTGGCAAGCGATGTTCGAACATGCATAGCGATGCTGGCCATTGCATTAGTATGCTGCTCCTTACATCCGTTGATGTTCAGACCAGCAATATGGACATGTAGTAGATTGCCATTTATGATTTATGCCACGAAACCTTCTGGACTCCTTTCCATATCCGTCGACTTGGGTATCCGGAGCAAACAGGCATGCCCTTCCGTGTGACAAACAAATCCATCAAGTGCATGTTTAGTGTATCGCGCTGTTTCAAACTGTTTGTAGCGAGATATGGAGAAGTGTTCACTCACACACATGACTGTAATGATGCCTTTTTGTTTCACGCGTTCGGGTAGCATCATACAATGTCTTTCCTTCGGCCAACAATAATCATAAACCGGTTTGCCGTGCAAGACACCCCACGTCGCCGTAATGACATTTTCCCACTCTAAATATTGATCAGAGCGCCAAAGCTAAAGCTCTATTCTGCTCAAATTACATTGTCACAGGTCTCCTCTCATAGGCTGTGACTTATCATCTATTCATATCTTGGTTCGCCCAGAAGTCAATTTACATTATGTAAGACAAGTTCAGAGATAGTGCGTAGATGCTAATTACGACACTTTTGGATCTGAATTATGGTGATGTTGATGCCGTTCTCTCTACCTGGCCTAGAACCACGACTGAACATCATTACCAACCATTTTTATTTCTCTTGGAATAAGTTATATTGGAATGTGGCCGCTATGGGTTTGAGCGTTTTTGCACGCAGAATTCTTACATCATGCATATGTTTGTCATTCTGGTGTACGTGATATAATGTATACGTGTAGAGTCGTGATCGTCATACATCATAATTTTCACCTCGCATTTCCACTAAGCCACCAATTAAATTACCCTTCGATGGGTGAATTCTGTTGACTGATCCTGTATCGACATATTGAATCAAGATGAACTGTAAAAATTAAGACCAACCAGCCACTGCACTGTCAATCGATGGTCAGAGAGTGTTGACATCATCACAGACTCAGGATGCTTGAAACGTGTCTTGAATAAATAGGTAAGCAACAGGTAACCTCAAGTGGCTGTGATTATTGCCAATTTGACCATAGCACCAATGGTAGGACGAGATCATGTCATTGTATATGATACTAGGCCACACTCATGAAGAGGCTCTAGATTTACGATCGGCACCTTTATCCATACACTATTAACGCCTTGATTAGATCATATACGTCTTAAATTTTATTCAAATTTCAAGCACGACGAAGATATACAAACACTTAGATATGTGTGTACGATGGTCAGAATGGTCGGTCCTTGGTCTTCGAAAAAGTAATCACTTTGCTGAATGTGTTTCCTATTCCGTCCATCTACTGCTATTATCACTTGAAACTATACTTTTACGACGATACAACAGTAGAGGTAATACATTTACATCTCGGTAATATCATATAGTAATAACACTACCTACTATGACTGAATTTAATCACTCTACAATCAAATTATGGGAGTATTCAATTAAGTACATAGATGAAACGCAATATCGATAACCAAATAAAGTAGGAGTATGACATAGCAGAAATACTATATACCTATATTTGAGCCTGCTGATAAGCTATCTTTCTTTCCACGATCTATGTGAATATGCTATATTACCTATAATACACAATATACTGTATTATGCCAGACTTACCAAGGGGATGCCATATTTTAAAGATTCTTCTTCTTGTATACCTGCTATATATTTAAAGTTATATATTGAGCTTGACTTATAGTTAACTAAGGCCGTGTTATGGTTAAACTACAATATTCTTGAGACGTTACTCTAATAATATCAACTTGTATCACACTTATATTACAGTCACGTCACAGCGCAATACGCAATCGTATTAGTACGGTGATATTATAACAGTAGTATGATCTTGGAGGTGGGCAGGAAAATGTGTAGTCAGACGTAACAAACGCGCGTTTTGATCAACCTGTTTTTTCCTCAATAAAATCAACTGTTTCGAATTCTTTTAATTTTGATTTATAGGTCTAATTATCTCGTCCATCATACACATACGTGAGTGAGAACAGCTTTTGGTAAGCTATATACAGTCATCAGTCCGTAGGTCGATGGTTGGACGAATATGATTTAAATAATAAACCAAAGAAGAAAACTATAAAAGGACATTGCTCCCTCACAAAGAAGGATTTCTTTCTTTCTTCTTCTCATCAATCAGCTTTCAGCCAATGGTGAAGTAAGTGTGTTGGTAAGTATTCAGGGACTACCATACGTATATGATACATGTCCGGCCTTGATCGATATGGTTGAAATTCATGTAGCTTGCTTATGCAAATGTGTTATATGATCTCTTTAGATTCGAGACGATTCGAGACGATTCGAGACTGAAGACTTTTTCCCCCTATGATGAACTCTCAAGTAAATCAACACCAGCATCGTTCCTACGTATAAAGCAGAAATTTGGGTTACTGATGTTCCCACCACCAATGAACGAATTGAGACCACTCTGTAACTTCGGCGTGAGATATTTACAGGATGTTTACATCTAGAGATATAGAATATTGTGTTAGCATATTAGATATACATGTATAAGACAACCTTATTACTTAGTTGTTTACTCGTCACAACCCAAGCATAGCTAGGCATGATGATGAACCATGACACGTTTGCTAAAACTGGCAGATCTCCTATTTCGTCAAGAGTACCGTGATCAAAGAGGGTGATTGTTGTATTATCAATTGAAGTGCCATGATTCACGATACGATGTTTGAAAATCATATAGATTGAATCGAATGGCAAGAAGATGGTAGTCCATCTTGCTTAGGTTGACCATGGTAGGATGATATCTTGTTCAGACTTCCACCCGTACCCAAATACACTCTGGAGTGCTTTAATAAAATCAATGTCGCTTCTGATAAGGCTAACAAGATACCCTTCAAATTTCGTTGTGTAGAATTTCCCTTATACGTCCTCACCCAACTCTAAATTTTTAACTCTGTGGCTTAAGGGATTGTTTCGAACAGTAATATGGTGAACATCACAATTACACTCTAGATTAGAGGTGAGACATGGGCAGTGAGGGCTTTTCCCATCTCCTGGGCGTCAGCCTTGCTATGTTGGATGTGAAAGCAGTATCTCCATTTTCTCTCTGCTTGGAGGTTTGATGTCTTTTGTTATTGATATATAATCGGAAACTGCCCTAGGACAATCCATTGTGCAGGAGGACTTGTGGTTTTCTGCACCCTACCACCACTCTCTAAGGTTATCGATACTCCTAGCTTCTTCTGGTTGCGAAATCTGAATATCATCTGGAAGATTTTTCGGAGATGGACCACATCTTCCTCAAGGAGAACTGTTATTCGATTTTGGTTTTGGTGCTGTATTTCCATTATCTATGACGATGTTGTTGTGTTTTTGGACTGTGACATTGATTGATGTGATGCCTACATAGCGTCATGTAATATGTACCATTTTGCTGAATGTGTGATTTATACTGTGCAATAGCAGGACCGGGAGGTGACTTGTATAACTTCTATTCTATTTTCGGAACCCCTAAGAGCTTCTTTCTAACAAGCCAGATCTGATGAATAAGTAAAGTGTTTTATAGCGAGAGCCTAGGTCGTTTGAACTATGTCGTGGTGAATATAGCTTTGTCTAATTTGGACTTGAGTTTGAGTTTGAGCTTGGATTTGGGTTCAGTGCTGGCGAGAGAGAAAGGACGACCGGTGGTACTTAACTTGCAACCTTGACAATTGACGTTGGTGAATAGAAAAGGAAGAAAGAATATTGAGAAGGGTAGGGTTCTCAGTTCTTATAGAACCTTTCTTATTGGTTTTCTATTCTAGTCGTTTGGATTCATATGAGTGGTTGTGTGATTATCATTACTTACAATGAGCACATTTATTTGTCTTTCGATATTTATTGAGGACTGTTTTTTGTTAAAATAAAAAAATACAAGATAAAAATAATTAAAGGTATGAGAAGCTAGCACATATTATCATCAAGATAACACAATTCGTTAGCTTAAATGCTCATAAACTATTTAAACTCATATGTATTACACATACTCTTTCATGTTTTGTGTCCCGTGTCTCATCCTTTGTAGGTAAGTATGTTTTCACATCATCTCAACTTGATGAAGCAAGCGTTACATGTCGCGTGTCGTACCTTCGAAATCGTCTATCGCAATCAACGACAATTGAGTTTATAATTATTGATCCATAATTCCACGAAATTATAAAATGCAATATTGTCCTCACTCACTGAAACAACGAGTGAGCCCCTCAGCTGATTATCTACTATAACTTCTTCGTTCCAGAATTGCCTCAGCCTTATATTCAGCCTTCACCTTTGTTTACTAAACTGTCTCAGTATGTTGACTTGAATTCATGCAACTGTATACAAGGTCTAAATTACATGTTATTGTGTCGAGACTGTTGACGCTAATAGTCTTTTTGGGTTTCCTATGAATAAGAACAATAAAGCAATAGGAGAAAGCCTAAAACTAGTGTTTCAATACGGCACAAATGACCATGTACCCTTCTTTCGTAAGAATATGTCAGATTATCAAAGCGAAGGCCATTTATAAATTCATGGGTTTTTTCAGGTCATTCTTATAATGTCAAAAGATCGAATAAACATCAAATTTTATGACATATATATTATATACAATTCTAAATGATGAGAGGAAAGGGTTTTACTTGTAACAACTATCACAAGAAACGACTCTCAAAACTTGGTGTATCAAGGGCGCACGAACCCTTTGCTTTTTAATTTTAGGTTGAGTTGAGCTTATCGATATATCTTAATATGTGAATTTCTTGTCCTTTGAAGCAGGAATGTACATGTAGGTGTTTCCGAAAACAAGCATGAATTCACTGTCGAAAGACCAAATGAACAATTTGTTTTGCTAATCTGAGTATATGAGAGCGTGTCTTTGGTCGTATTCAAGAAAAATAAGAAAATGTAAACATCACATGAAGTCATTACGAGCCAAAATCTGGTGATTTGCCGAAATCGTGAAATATATGTATGGAGAATTATATTTATCTATAAGTAAGTATGTTCTCTCTGAATTCCACCACCATATCCTTTGTGAAGATACTCACTTAGTAACTGAGTAGTTCCGTGTTTGATGGTCTCCAGAGTAACTTTGATCGTTCATCTGAAGGAGCTGCATCTTGAATTGATCGCTGAGTTGCCACCGTCTTCGATCAAATTATCTCAGCAGATGAATTAAGAGTAGGATTTTGAACAGATGGTCATACATACGCATACTAACGAACACGGTACAGATGAAAGCAATCAAACGTCTAAATCAGATGAAGAAATCACAAAGTTGAGCGCACTGTATTCTGGGCATTCGAAACAATGGATTTAGTGACAGAAATTAAGACGCTGACACCTTGATCTTTAAAGGGATATTGAAACAAGGATTGAAACGTATTGCTCCATCACATTGCTTTATTCAAATACTTTGTATAATATACACTGCACACAATATAACACGAAAATTTAGAATGTTCTTGCTGACTACAGTTAAGTTCCTAGTTACACAATGCAAGTTTAAGAACATATTGTTGCCAGTTGCTAGTAAGATTGTTGTTTGATTTCCGAGATCACTGATTTGAAGTTCCTAGTCTCCAGAACACAGGATCTGTATGTTAGGGCCTCGAGAATGGATGTTTGTAAAATCTTACGAACTTAGAAGCCCCTGTTGTCATACGTACTTAGTATGCATTCACTGCTCGGACCTCTCCGTGTCAAATCAAAACCACAGCCTTATCCGTCTAATCTGACCAATCGTAACGAAAAGCGTTGACACATCTTCTACATATGCATGTATAACGAGTAACAGAATGAAGACATTAGCAAATACAGTAACTCAGAACTTTAATAAGCTCATTTATTACAATAGATCTCTAGAGAGAGGGGCTTCGTTAATTCTATGCCAAGTATGCCTCCTGTATACGAAGCTTACGTATGCGCAGCCAATTTTTTCTTTTGTGAAAGTCCATTTCGCCGATACTTACGAACTCATGCGCATGCATAGATGGAAGAATGTTCAAATTTTAGTATGTGGCGCCTTGCAGAATTGAACTGTTGAATCGTTTTGATAAAATGTAAGTGTAA
>Ga0160427_10002572_pt1 | contig 10920 bp, 8 predicted proteins | sample SolpanmetagenomL_FD_108194 | JGI IMG/M metagenome (GOLD analysis project Ga0160427, IMG submission 108194) | Solar panel surface microbial communities from Lawrence Berkeley National Laboratory, California, USA - L | ecosystem: Engineered > Built environment > Solar panel > Unclassified ...
AAACGGGCACGAAATAATAAAGGTACGCTTAGAGCAAAGCGTAAGAAGGGTACCGCCAAGGTAAAGGCCCTAGTAAAGGTAAAGATACCACTTGTATTAGTTGACGTGCCAGGTCGTGGTCGTCGATTTATATTGGTATAATTAGCTTATACATCGTATATTTAGGCAGCTACTAAAATTAAGAATACTAGGTATAAGGTTACTTATTATTATACTCGTTGTATAATAAATAGTCTTCGCTATATTTAGTCGGCCTAAACGAGGAGTAGGAAATATAGTCAGTATATTTAGACTACTAACAGTAAGAACCCATGTAATTTCAGTAAGTTTGTTTATTACGGTCGATCTATTTTCTTTTACTAATGTATTTATAGTTATAACAATCACAAATCCGGACGGGATAATATCGACCGTTATTATAGTAACGCCCCTACGACTTATAATTAATTAGAACGGGCAGCGCTAGGTACTACCAGGTACACGATATCCTAATACACACGCCTCTATCCCGGCTATACCGACCTATTAATTAGTAATAAACTATCTAAATAGTATTATACTAACCAATTCACAAGGTCAATAAATCGTTGGGCCTCCTTTATAGGTAGCACTAGTTCTTCTAGTAGTGGTACTAGCTGCAGCTAGCGCTCTAGTTCCGGTCGTAACTTACGACCTATATATTATAAGCGAATAAGTGGTTGGGCGGCTCGAGCGTGTCGAGGAAAGTATTAGTGAGCTCCGCAAGCTCCTGAATAAGAGGAAAGAGGTAGAGATTGCTGCAGGGGCTGCTCTTAGTAGCCCTAAAACTGGTGGAGAAGGGAAGAATAATAATAGAGAGGATAGCTCGAGTAGCTCGAGTAAATCTGATCACGATGATAATCTATTAGGTGTTCGTGCTACATCACCACCTCACAAGACTCCAAGTCTAAGAAGATCGCCAACTCCAGACCGGGCACCGACGCCAGGAAGAGCTCCAACTCTAGAGAGGGTTCCAACACCGAAGAAGGCTCCGATACCGAAGAAGGCTCCGATACCGAAGAAGACTCCGACACCTAAGGGAGCAGCGATACCAGAGAGAGCGGTGACACCGAAGAAGGTGTCACTAAAGAAGGCGATACTAAAGAAGGTGACTTCTTTGCTGAAGAGGCCTTCAGGTATTACTCAGCCTGATTCTCTACCCTGGGTCGCTAATGGCGAGGTAGTGCTATTAACTTATAACTATATTAGTTATAGAGGGATAATTTCTTCGTATTTAGCGTTTAATTTCTTTCTTAACGTGTTTAAGGCTATTTAAGGGTAGCCTCTGTATCGGTCTTATTAAGTTATATCTAGTATAGAGCGAAGGGCTCTTTACGAGAATATCGACTTAGACGAGGTTATTACGTCCTTATAGAATAATATAGATTAAAAGGGCGAGCTTAAGGAGTTTCCTGTTGATATAGGCTATTACAGTCAATATAACAGTTAGTATTCTGATTCATCCTATTAGAATAATTAGGTCTCTAGGCGAGGAACTATCGGTGGGAAGTGTAACTGTGGTAAGGACCATACTTAGATTAATCACGCCGAGGGTAACACTGAGCCTCGATTTAGAAGGATGATTTATTATTGTTGGTGTAGACTTTAAATTAGTCGTGACTCTTTCGCTCTAATATCTCTAGAAGTTACTAAGGTTGAGGGGTATAAGGTAACTTATATCCCCTATCTAAGGTAAAATATTAAGGGAATGCTTCCTCCTGGTTAGGATTAGTCTGAAAGGGCTATTTGTTGTAGAGCATGCTTTAAAAGAGTGCTACTTCTTAACCTCTTAGAGTTGGACTACTTTATGTCTGTGACTTGTGGATATATTGTTTATAGTAAGTATTTAGTAAAGCGAGAGGCCAAGTGTCCTCGTTGTCGCCGAACCACCCTAAGAGATCTCTTAAGCCAGGATTAACTCAACTACTTTAGTTTATTTAGTTAGGTATATTATTATAAGTATTTCCCTTCTCCCGGTATTTATAGTTATTATAGTGTCTGTTATCGGTCGTGGCTTAAGCTGAGTGGTAGAATTAAAAGACTACTTCTAGTCAAACGCCAGCAGATAATTAATTGTACAGGAAGGTTCGTCTGCGCCGACTGTAAGAGTGAAGTATCTGTCTAGGTAAAGCGTAGTCGTGAGGCTGCTATTGCCTGGTATGATAAGCAGAAGAAGGAACTAGAGCCAGTACCAGAGCTAGCGCTAGAGCCAGCCGAGGACCTCGACGATACCGAGACAGTTGATAAGCCTATCGATATTAGTGGTTATATTTCTAACGAGGCCCCTACCGACATAGTTAAGAAGGTAATAAAGAAGTAGATCCGTTAGAGGAGTATAGAGAACTATACTAAATCTCTCTTTATAGTATATAAAGCGGTAATTATGGAGGCGCGCGAGTTTACTGCTATATATTCTAATAAGTATTATCTTAAGGTAATCGATATTACTATTATTAAGAGAGATGCTTGTATTGCTGAGCGAGGACGGGTGAAGTTAAGATACGAGCTAACTACCGAAGAGATAAAGTTAGTCGTTGTTTCCAACCCTGTGGCTCCAGCTCCTAGACCTAATCTAGTCGACACTACCGAGCTAGTAAAGGAGGCTGAAGGGAAGAAGTTGGTCGTCGTTTCTAACCCTGTGGTTCCAGCTCTAAAGGCTGATCTAGTCGATACTACCGAACCAGTAAAGGAGACTAAAGAGAAGGGTTATGAAGAGGGTCCAGATGTGGTCGATCTTCTTAGTGATGATGGGGAAGATATTGGTAAGAGCGATTTAGTAATAAAAGCTTATGTATAAGGTTTTACTAATATTTTATAATTATAGTTCGTGGTACTGACGTGGTCGATGCTGTTGACCCGGCCGATTCTGCTGATAAATCGGATTCTGCGAGTTCTTCTGACTCTAAAGGTTCTAATGTTGACCCTGGTATGGCTGCTTATCTTCTGGCAGTGGAAAGGGTAAAGGCTGATAGAACTGCTGCAGAGAAGAGAGCTGCGGAGTATGATGCAGTAAGAAAGGCTAGAGTTGAGATAGACGAGTAAGCTAAGCGTGAGGCAGATCGAAAGTCGGTGGTTGAGGCAGTAAAGAGAGCTGGAGATAAGGCGGCGAAGAAGACCAAGGATGAGGCAGAGAGGAAAGCCAAGGATAAGGCAGCGAAGAAGACCAAGGGGAAGGATGACGGTATACTAATCCTATATTCTAAACGTTGTCCTCGTGGTTGGTGTAAAGTAGCATACAGTCGTTTAGTTACTTATAATACTGCTAAAGCTTATCACATTACTACTTCTCCCCTTATATATTATATTCTCTATTAAACTACTTATTTAATACTGGTAAAGTGTCCGCCTTACTGTTACCGATGCAAGAATTACTATAATAAGGATAAACCTTACGAGAGATATTAAGTGAAGTCGTATCTTTCCCTTTATAATTTAGTTTTATTCGTTGTCAGCGAGTCTTATTTGGTTTAGTTTAATTTATACTAGAATTTTGATTTCTTCTATCTATCTAGCAGTAAATTTAATATCGTTTTGCTATTATACATATATTCTCCGGCTTAAGTCGCTGAGACCGAGTTTAGTAATGTGTTTTTAATGTGTGACTCGTTACAGTGACTTAGTAAAGATATCTATAGTTATATTATCTGTTTGTTTATATTTAAGATACAGCTCGTCGTTCTTGAACTTTTCTCTTATCTAGAAGTATTTAATATTATAGTGTTTTATCTTCTGTTAGTTTCTAGCCTTAGTAGTAATAATATTTAAGCTCTTATTATTACTAAAGAGTTTAGTAGCGTCGAGCCTTGTTATCCTAGGTAAGAAGAATACTGTAAGACTAAGCAAGAGTTATCGGAGCTAAACACCTTCTCTACCAGCGTGATTTATTGCTATGATTTCGGCTTTAGTACTCGACTAAGTAACAGTACTTTGGATCTTGCTTGACTAGGTAACAGATACACCAGCTATCTACCAAGTATAACCAGAAGTAGATCGATAAAACAGAGGTAGTAGTAACATTAATTAACCATAGTCGGCGTCAGTAAATCCATGGAAATTAATTTCTTTGTTGCCTCTATATATGATACCGAGGTAGACTGTGCCTACGAGGTATCTAAAGGCCTAGTTTATTACTTCCCAGTGTTTACTCGTTAGGTACGAGGCGAATTATCTAAGTTTTCTAACTGTAAAGGCAATATTAGGTCTAGTGCCGAGTGCTGCATATATAAGACTTCTAAGTATGCATATATATAGCTAACAGTTATCAGGACTAAGTAGTTCTGCTATATATTCGTCCACATCAATTAATTTACCTAGTTAAAGTCCCGGTTTTATTAGTGTGTCTCTTGATTTAGTTTCCTAAAGACTAAATCTCTCGATTATTATCTTGCAGTATTCTTCTTGATTAATTGTTAAGGTTTATTCCTGTTAATCCCTTGTAATTCGAAAACTAAGGAACTTCTTTGCTTCTCCGAGGTCTTTTATCTTGTAAGTTGCCATTAACGCTTCTTTTACTTTATTGATGATTTCTATATCCTTTAAGAAAAGCAGGATATTATCTATATAGATGGCGACAATAATTTTATTAGAGACATATAGATATTCGTCTATATCGGAGCAGACGAGTTTAACAGGGAATATTTTCGCTGTTAGTATCTTGTATAAGTATCTATTCTACAGGAGTAGTACTTATTTTAACCCATAGAGTAACTTAAGTAAGAGAAGGGTAATGGTTGACTTGATTGAGGGTGTGTAGCCTTGTGGAAGTTCTATGTATGTCTGTTCATGTTTTAGAAGATCAGAATTTAAAAAGGCTGTGGTGACATCCATTTAATAAAGTTCTAAATTGTACTTAGTAGTAAGAGCGAGTAAGGATCGTATAGTCCGAAGGTTTATTATAGGTGCATAGGTTTCTGTATAGTAAATACTAAACCGCTGTTTATAACCCTTTATAACTAATTAAACCTTATATCTAATACTTCCGTCTGCTTCCACTTTTGCTTTGAACATCTATCTTAATCCTATTAGTTTTCGATTGGTGGGAAATAAGTTGACCTCTGCGAATGTTCTATTTCTCTTCTGTGATTCTAGTTTGTTATATATAGCGGCGAACTATTTATTAGAGTTAGGTCTTGATATAGCTTCTATAAAGTTGGCTGGGTTAGTAGTAACCTGTGTAACTAGTTTAGACCTATTATACTACGCTGCTGCGGCCCGGGCGAAGTAAGTCTTTAACCTAACGTGCTGTTTAGGTCGGTGGTGTCGACTATGTTGTAGGGCAGGCTCGTCTAATATCGCTTCACCGTTTAGCTCCGGCTTAATTAAGTTAGGTGTTGGCTCGGTATTATCGACGCTACTTTCTTTATTGTTTGCTTCCTTAGTTGCAGACAATAAGTAGTAGATAGGTATACTATACAAGAGAAGTCGTTTAAGTTTCTTTGCCTCGGTGAGTGTCTTATTGAGTGTTACGGCTTTAATAATATTCTCTTTAAGTGGTATATCCCTATCTATAATTATATCACTACTGTAAGGTCGTTTCTAGTGAGGAAAGTAGGTGTCGAAGTGTTGCCTGGCTGGTATAATGCTTTTAATAACTCGGATATCTCGAGCTACGGAGATAACCTTTCTTTAAATATCCTAGACACGATATTATTTGTCTATTCTTATGTATCTAACGATAATACCTTTCTATACTCTATATTATATAAGTAATTTAACTCGCTTCTCTTGAGGGGTAGTGATATATACGGCGCTGCTAAACGGGACTAAGTGCTAATAGGTAGGCTTCTTATTGAAGTATCTCTTATAAGGTGTAAGATACTCGTGCTTATCGAGTTTCTTATTAGGTGAAGTAGGTCGATCAATACGAGGTCTTAGGTGTGGAAAGTTATCGTCTTGGACGAGCTTTCTTCGTGTTGGATACTGGTTCCTCGTGTAGGTGGCTGTTCGAGCTACCTCGGCCTAGAAGGCCTTAGGTAGACCTAATTTAATAAGGATTGATAAAGTTATTTCAGTAATAGTTTGGTTAGCACGCTCTATAGTTCTATTTTATTCGTGTATATATAGTACTAAGGTATTATATATAATCCCTTATACGTTATAAACATCTTTTATATCTTTACTAATAAATTCTTTAGCATTATCCAATTTAATTCATCTGACACGAAGATTAAGTAACTCGTTTTAGACCATTATAATAAACTAAATAAACAGGATTCTAAACTAATCTCTAGTAGAGTAGAAACGTGTTCATATAAATCCAGAGAAGTCGTCGATAATAGTGAGCATGTACTTCGAGCTGGGCGAATTATGGTTGACAGTGCCAGTAAACCTTCCTCCGAGGAATAGTATTTACTAAGGTCTATTTCTGTCGATGTAAATAAGCTCTAGAGGTACTCTAGCTCTAAAGTTAGAAGAAGAATAGTTTAGTTTCGATATCTACTTTCTAAATATACATAGTTCGCAGTAAAATAGTTACTTAACGTATATCTCGTCGTGTACACCGAGTATCTTTATAATAGATTTTACCCCTTTAATATAAAGATAGCCTAATCTCTTATACCATCTTAATTAGGTTACGGTAACTATTTACTCTACTACTTCTCGTTTAGAAGAGTAAACGAGTTTTCTGCTAGCTAGGATATATAAGACGTGGTTTGATACCAGCGACTATATTAGTAGTAGTTCAATCTCTTCGATCCTATTTAAGCTAATACTTTTATCTATATAGGCACGAGCCAGAAGTTCGCTATCGGAAAACCTTGTAATTTCCGTTCCTTTAGGTAAGAATATAACCTTTACACCCCTCCTATTTATGCTTAGCACTAATACGAGGTTTAATCCTAGACTTAGTATATACAGTACTTCGATAATAACGAGTATATAAGTTAGTGTCTTTATATATGTAGAACCATAGCCTAATATCATAATCACCGAGTTGTCCGCCATCTGGATTTCTCTTAGGACTTGAAACTGGTAGAAATCATATAGTTTGTAATAATCTTTAGAGAACTAATCGGTTGCGCCTAAGTTGAGGTACTAAGATTTATCGCTTTTATAAGTGGCGGATGTAATTGTGGTTTTATATGTTTGGTACTGATGACTTATGCTGGTCTTACTAGGTAGGTAGGAAAGAGAAGCTTTTAGTTTATTGCTATCTAAAGTAGGTCTATTTATATTCTCGTTGGTTCGGTTTAGGCGAAGCTCTGGATAAAGCTTATAGTACTTATTAGTATTATAGCCCTTAATCCTACAGCCGTCCTTTCCGTTATATATTTTACCATTATCTAGTCTTAACTTCTTACTAACCCTATCTGCTATTAATACTGGTGAGCGCCTTTATTTCTGAGTTGCTACAGCAGCCCTAGATTTACCGTGGTAGTTGTTGTTACTTCGGCCCTCACGAGCCTTAGTATTATTTCTACCATTGTATCCCTTATAAGACTTAGCAGCCCTACTATCTTCCAGTTTAATATCCTCTTCTTCTTATTTATTAGTGAGGAGTATTATCTCGAGCCACGTCCGGAGTCTGGAGAAGGTGTACTCGGTGTTATCGATATTATTTCCCTTCCAGACGGCAAGGTAGATAGAAAGATCGGGATAGTCGAGCCTTTTAAATACTTTAAGTATGTTATAAAGAAGAAGATATTTATTAAAGTTGGACCTATCCAGCGCATGTCTTTCTATCTATAGGCTCTCGACTTATCTGAAGTATTTAGTGACTGAGTCGTGTACATGAGACATTTTAGTCGCTCTAAGCGCGCCGAGTCTGCTTTTGAGAACGGTGATAGCGCTGGAATTGGATGGTTGGAATAGTGTACGGAAGTATTCTATGATAAGATAAGGTTCTATCGATTTAATAGGTTCTCGAAGAACCGGGTTAACTGTATATATAAGAAAGTCCCGCATAAATGCCCGCGCAACATCCTATTTCTAAGCAGGTGTTAAAGAATATAGTAACGACTCGGTGGTATTAAGTGTCTGTGTGGACGAGATATTAGAGGATGCTAGGGTTGCTGGTTGTATGATAACTTCTAGAGGTCTTACTAGCGGTGGAGTCGTTAGGAACGAGCCTAGAATATAGCCTTGATATACGTTACTCCCGAGTCTTTATACGACTTCGAATCTTTATACTATGTAAGAGCTTTCGTTCGACTTTAACTTAGTGATATTAAAGTATAGTGACAAGTTATTCATGGTTCGGGATCATCGAACTTTAGTTAAAGTCGCGCTTTTTTCTTCAAATTTGACCGGATTGATTGGACCGACTGTGATTTGATATTCAGGGGTAACTTCTGAAACGTAACTTTATAGTCTCCGTTTTTATAATGTATTGTAATCGGTTAGTCACAGCGAATCACTTAGTAAAAAATATCTCGGTCGTTAAATTAAGCAGGTTGCTTAGTTAACTTTAATTATTGACGTACCAGGGTTTACTTATATTACTGCGGTAACCGACCTAACTAAGCAGAGACTCGGTGAACCCTAGTAGTAAACTTTAGTACACGATAACCTTAGGTTACACTACAACAATAATTTCCTCTTCATAGATAAAAGGCTCACGAACATCCATAGTAAGCTTTTCGAGTCTATCGTACACCGGAGAACCTAAAACCCTTTCGTTGAAAAAGACATCCCTTTTATAAACAATTTTTACTTTAATTAAGTTGTATAAACGCTACATATTCTAAAAGTCAGAATATCCTATAAAAAGTACTGGAGCGGATCTCGATTTAAATTTCTTACGTTTATTATCTATAATACGGAACCAGGCTTAACAACTAAAAATCTTCAGATACCTAAGTCGTGGTTTGAAACCATGAATTACCTTATAGGGACTTATTTTTAGATTGTGCCGGGAATAAGGTAAACGGTTTAATAAGTAGTTAGTAGTTAAAACTACCTCACCCTAAAAACGCAACAGTAAATTAGCTTAGTACAGCAAAAAATTCGCGCGGTGTGTTAAAGACTGAATTAGGCGTTCTATAAGTCCGTTTTAATTAGGAGTGTACGCTTGAGTATACGTAAAAAGAATACCATTTTTCTGACACCAATTTTTAAAGTTGTTGCTGTCTAACTCCCCAGCACTATCCATATATAGTTTCTTAACGGTAGCATTAAATTACTTTTCGACTATTATTCTCTACGTAATAAGTATTTTCAGAGCTTCGTGTTTGTTCCTGTGTAAATAAGTCTATGTAGCACGTGAAAATTCGTCTACCAAAACAAAAAAATAATAATTTCTATTAATATCTAGATAACGTATTTTTCTAGAGGTATCAATATAAACTCGTTCTAAAATTTTTGTAGTAGGTGTGCGTTCTATATATGAAGGAGAAGCTTTATATTTTACTTGTATATATAGAGAATAAATATCTTATATAGAAGATTTTCCTTTAAATAATACTCTAACTACCGTATTTTCTAGGTATTTAAGAACCCTATAATTTAGATAAGCTGCTCTTTTATACTAGAGTTAAAAACTTTTGTCGGAAACTTAGATAGTAATATTTCTTGTAAATAAATTTAATTAGGTAAATGTATTAATAATATAAGTAGTGTAAGTAATAATAGTTACTGTTAAAAGAAGCTCTTTAGTGTCTTTTTTAAATATATAGTATCTATCTAAAAGAAGTATATAAGTATTCTTCTCCTCTACTTTAATTGTTGAGAATAAATTTAGTCCTTATAATTCTGGAATATAGTAAACTTCGGATAATTCGAGAGGATAAGTAGAATTATTTCTTTGATAATGAATAATAAATCTGCCCTTTCTAGTAGCGTGAATAAAACCCTTCCTAAGTTTAATAGTAATTAGAGGGATTAGTTTAAAATCGAGAATTTCCGATTTATTATGAGAGAAATAATGCGATGTACCCGAATTAATTATCTAGTTATTATAATTAACTATAGTATTATAAATAGTATAGCGTATAAAAAAACGTTTACTTAGAATAAATATTTTAGAATTTATTATTTATAGTAAAGAATACCAGGTTCGTATTAAAGATTGAGATAGTAGAGATAATAAAGTGGTTTGTTGTTGTAAGATCAAGAGATTAAAAAAAACGTCAGATTAAAAAAAACGTAGTATAGAGCGAGAAAGTTACAATATAAATTAATAAAGCTTTATAGTATAATATATAATATAGTATATAGGAATACTATATAATTTTCTTTTATAATAAAGAGCTAAAATATGTACTTAACAGACAAAAAAATTAAATTTTTATGTCAGATAGAATAAACAGTAATAAATAAAGAGCACATAGCTTAGAAGAATATATATTCTAAGAATTAAGAAAAAAATTATAAGTAAAGGACAAAGCTCGACAATAATAAAGAGTATAAGATAAAGCTTAATATAGAATAGGGCATTAATAAAACCTAAAATATATTATTTTAAAGAGAATTATAATGTGACCATGGATTAAACTAAGATATGTTGTCAACAATAACTTCTTCTTATATCTGAGATACGATCTTATTTTCGGAATTCCCAGAAGCCACTTTAGCAGTAAACTTTTCTCGACGTTCAGGATATAGGGTGAAGTAATTCTTCAAGTCATAGCCCTTTCTTTTACACAGCTGACACTAAGGTTTACCATCAACTATTTCTTAAGGAATAGTGCCTATATTTATTTTATAGAACTTAACGATATCCGAAGAAGGTTTATTATCAGCCTTTCGTTAGTCCGTGGAATTATTTTTAGAAGACTGATTTAGTTTGCTGTATAGATATAAACAGAAACAATTATTAGAATTTATAGATACCTTAAAAATAGTATAATTACTAGAATTTAATATAGGACGTGGATACTTATCCTTTAATCTTTCCTTATATAATTATATAATAAGTACTAAACCATCCATATCAACCTTTTTTAAATTTGCCCTAAGATATCC
>Ga0160427_10002573_pt1 | contig 10919 bp, 1 predicted proteins | sample SolpanmetagenomL_FD_108194 | JGI IMG/M metagenome (GOLD analysis project Ga0160427, IMG submission 108194) | Solar panel surface microbial communities from Lawrence Berkeley National Laboratory, California, USA - L | ecosystem: Engineered > Built environment > Solar panel > Unclassified ...
CGAAAGAGGTCTAATATTTACTACTTTATCCTTCTCCGCTATATTATTATTCGTAGTAAGTTCCCTTATCTATAATATATATACGGGTTTACTAATTATTTATTAATAGTTCTTCCGATACTTCAATAGGATAAAGTATACGATTATTACCGCATAAGATAAGGTTAATAAACGTAATAGGATCGTCGAGACGTTCATAGAACCTAATAACCGAAAATATTACGACTAGCTCGTAAGCACCAACTAGCTAATAGTGTCAAATGGGAGACACATAATAACCTAATAGAACGTTATCCCAATGGGTATCGATACGTCATTCGAGAAAGGGGCAAAAGGGGCTAGGCTATTAAGGCATTTTCGTGCCGTGTTAAAACAGTGGTTTTATGGCTCGATATCAGGTAAAATATAGGTTGAAATATTGGATGAAAAACCTGTTTGTTCATTGCGTTCTAATATAAATTACACACTCCTTTTATAGATAACAATTCAAGCTTCTCTTTATTACACTTATACGTCCCCTCCTATATAGTAGAGCCCTTACTATTTATTTTATATCGGTTGGTTTTTATAGTGACCTAACTAGGGGGTGTAAGTATTTATAGTCGACAAGGACCTTCCGTAGAGCCTATTCAGAGAGGTAAGTAACTACGTCATTAAAGTACTAATTAGTTATAGAGCGAAGCACTAAGCTATTTAAAACGACACCTCCGTATTATAACGGATCACCTATTTTACATTCGTCTAAGAGATATTATCTTAAGTACTTTCTATTCATACATTGTGAACGACAATACATATTTATATACCCCTTCCCCTTTATCTTTTGAATTCACATTTCACACACCTTCTACACCATACGAAACTATATATATATATATACCTATTGAATAGGACGTTATTGGTTCAATAATAGTACTATCTTCCTATAGGTCGGAGTCGTAATCGAGCTCTACTACCGAGCGTAATATAGATAACGATTATACTATTAGGTTCTCTCTTTCTAGAGCCTAATATAAAATTAAGCTATGCTTTTACGGCAGATAGGATAGTAGCGAGGATCCCGAAGACTATCTTAATAATATTAAGATAAAAATATATAGCATTAGGGGATATACTAATTAATATAAGATGGTTATTTTTCGGTAGGGGTTGCGTGATGCAGCTCAACGTTGGTTTACATCCTTTCCTAGAGATATTCGGACTAAGAGCTACTCTAAGCTTAAGGAGCTCTTTATAGAGGATTTTAAAATACACCATCGCCCGTTAGATCTTATCCGACAAATCGTATTGCTCGAATAGGGCAATCGGTCTATTAAATAGTATTTAAAGGAGGCGATATCCTTGTCCCATCTCGTAAAGGAATAATATTTATAAATTCTAACTAATAGATTGATTATCGGGATGACTGACAAAGCTAATACTTAGCTTATTCGGTTAATTCTTCTTCGGGACATAGAGCCCTCTTTTAAGCAAGTCATTAATATAATTAAGTTACTTTATTAGATAGACAACGACAAAACCCTATAGAGTACATCTGGCTTATTATAGAGTATCTTAAATCGCCCGAACGAGGCTGTTACTATACTCACTCAACGTAGTAATTAGGATATTTCGGTAACTACTAATAGAGACGACGATACATTAACGGTCGGAGTAGTACGTACTTTATTATAGGAGTCTATTAGATAGCTTAGACGCCAATAAAACAATTCCGTACCTCGTAATAATAATGCATTACCTACCGCACTAGCTTAGGCTTAGGCTAATAATAGTAACGGTTATACTACTTAGTAGAATAGTTATATCTAGGATCGCACCGGAAGAACTCGCCAGCCTAGTAATCCTATTATATACTTCGGCTGCAATAAAGTCGGATATATTATTACGAAATATCCGCACCGGTAAGGGTCTACCGGTAACAATAGGTCTATAGCTAATACTTCTAGTTAAGTTATAGCTAATGCTTTTGTTATCGACGAGACGTATAAGCCCTTAAAGCCGATAAAGATTCTTCGTCGTATAATGGAAGACCTTAATAGTGAAAGATATATCTTAGAGATATAGATTCCGACAGCCGAGTTAGGTAAGAACTAATTTACTACCGACGAATAGCGCCCGGTTTTTATACCGACTAAGCCAGTATCCGATATAGAGCTTATTAATATTAAAGATATAATCACTTCGGTGGCATTATTAGAACGACTCCAATTATATGACGAACCCCTAATAAGTACTTTAGTTAAGGCTTAGTAGAAGGTTACCGATTTAGAATAGGAAGATTACTTTATATCTACTACAGCCGGGCCGAAACGCGCTCGTATTAAGGATGCGGATAATAAAGACGACATGCGATTTAAGGAAGTACCTATTTAACCTAAGCCTCGTCGGGGTAAGGGTATAAAGATACTTCGTGTTCCTAATACTAAGATTATTGAATTCCCTCCACCGATTAAGATAATAGAGAGTTTAAAGCGTTTTGATCTAACACCCGATACTATAGGTAATGTGACTTTATCTATGGCCTAATTACTTAATATTTTACCTATACTCCGAAGGAGTCTTACGAATAACTTATAAAGTAGTATTACGCGTAGGAGGTAGAAGCCTACCCGGGTTAATACGAATGCATCTATCGTCGATTATAATTAATATATTATCGACTACAGCTTAGTTATACCGAATATATTAAGGCCGCCTCGAATTAAGTGCGTTACCGAAGACTCAGGAAATGTATAGGATATTTACTATATTATTGCGTGGGTTACGGGTTATTCTGTTAAGAAGATATTAGTAGATTCTAGTTTAGTAATCGAGCTTATTTCTTAGCGTATCGTGACGGCCATAAACCTTCGTATATACGACTTACTAACCCCATTGGGCATGCGCCTTACAAATTAATAACTTTATAGGGTTCGAACTTTTATAAAGGTTCCTATGAATGTTCGTGGTATTTTAATAATTATAAACGCGTTTATAATATAGGGTGAAGCGGTATATAAAATGCTACTTAGTAGGAACTGGATATACCGCGTTCGTTGCATTTATAATTATAGGAATAATACCATTAGTATTTAAGGTCCTAATAGTAAGCTATACTAGTTAATATATAAGCCGATCGAAGACAAGAAGAACGGCGTAAAATCAATCTAATAGGCGGGAGACGTTTAAAGCGACAATAGCGACGATAAGGAATCTTTATAGAGCGATAAGGCTTCTTCAGATTTTACGATTTTAGATTCTTCGAGCGAGAAAGAGTAGTACGCGGATAAGGTATACCGTAGATTAACCTCGTAGTTAAATAATATAGGTTTTTCTTAGGATCAGCTTAGTAAGTTATCGAAGAAGGGAAAAGGAGTACGCAATTGATAGAGCAAGCTATTAATTTGCGCGATAATGCAAATCTTAGTAAAAAGGTGAAATTTCTACTTCCTAGAAGTGGCGATGCGGCAGTTCCGGATTTAAATAGTAGTTAGGATAAGGCTAAAGTAGCTTCTAAGCGTCCGCTTAGGAGCTCGGTCTAATAAACGAAGTACGGAACCATTCCGCCCGGAGTTTTAGTTAAGGATATAATATATAAGGATGATTTTGTTCAGCTATTGCGGGATATTTAAACAAGCGACTTCGATACTTTACGATCTTATTATACGGCGGATTAGGCTTTCTAGAACTAGGAGGATCGGCGCTTAGGTATAGTTGTCTCGACGATGTCGGCTAATACTATTAATATTTAAGATACGTTTAATAAAATAGAAGTTAAGCTAGAGCGGAGGATTAGTTAAGATAGTATAAGATAGTTAATTTACGATCGGACGAGTATAATACGTCGACGATTCGAGCGGGGTATATAAGTTAAGAGGTAAGAGTATATTATAGCTAGAGTAAGATTAATAGAGGAAGGAGAGTACATTTAATAGGAGGAATAGAATAATACTATAATAATGCGGTCGGCGACTTAGTTCCCGATATAAAGGCGCCCGTAGAGAAGGCCCATTTCGGATACATATATAGATAAGGTAGATACTTAGTTTAAAAAGAGCGGGATTATAATCGGAGCTATTACGGATATACCGAAAAGAGTTACTTTAGCGCGAAGGTTGTACTACACCTAAAGGGAGGCATTTATCTCGAAGCTATCGCAGCTCGGAGGAATAGATATTATCTATTACACAATTAAATCATTAGCGGATGCGATTCCCGTCAAGCACAAAACTCGGAAGTATTCTCCTACTTAAAGAGAATTTACGGGTAAACTCATTCTAGACATAGAGGCTTCTAGAATCTTAATAAAGGGTAATTTAGAATAGGGAGCAGCATGTTAGTTTCCACCAAAGAAGCCTAGATTATTGGAGTTTCAAATAGTTAATGATTTCCGGGGGATTAATACCGTCACGATTAAATCGGCCTACCTAATATATTTTATAGACGTCGTTATCTATACGGTTGTCTAGGATAAGTTTCGAGTATACTTTACTGCGGATACGGCTAATGATTATTAGGCTATACTAATATAGGTTCCGCATATTTATAAGACAGGCATTATTGCTCTAGATAGGTAATACCTATATCGTCGTATAGGTTAGGGTTTAAAGGGTTCTTTATATATATATTATCAATTCACCGATATAATCTTTGGATAGATACCGGCTTCTAAGACGGAACCCGTACGTACTACGTTTATCGGAGATTATAGGAATTATATATTCTTACCGTTCGTTAATAACTACAATAGTACTGCGAGAGACTTCGAGTTAATATTTAACATACTCTATATAGAGTACTTTCTAAGAGTTATTTAGGGACCGGTCTACCTATAGGGTAAGAAGTCTAGTTTCTTTATAGATAATTCAGATTTCATCGGCTTCACAGGAAGCATTAATAGATTACGACCTTCTATTAAATATCGTAATTATATTTTTAACTAGCCTGTACCGACGAAGAGAGAAGAGCTTAATATATTCCTATACCTACTTCCCTTTCTAAGATGGTTTATTCCTAGACGAGCTAAATATACGTTAATTATAAAGGAGGCTTATCGCAAGTTATAGAATATTATACTCCCGAGCGGGAAGGAGTTAATACGTACGATTTAGGTAGATACCGATACTTTCATTTGGGGAGATAATTAGAATAATTCCTTTAAGATTGTCAAGATAGCCATTCGCAATAATGCCATATACAGTCCGGATTATAATAAGGCGTTTTATCTTACTACGGATGGAAGCGGTAAGAGTATTAGAGGTATTTTATTTTAGCTTCTAGATGAGGATTAGGATCGAGAGGTTACTAACAAGGACATGCCCAATATTCGAATTATTATATTCATGTTATTCTCATTAGAGGACCGAGAAATTCGATATTTAAACCCGGAGAAAGAATACTTAGCTATAGTTCGTCTCCTAGCTAAAGTTAAATAGATTATCTAGAGTAGTAAGTTTAAGCTACATTTATATACCGATTATATTACTCTAAAGAGTATTTTAGAGAAAGGCACCGAAGCCACCAGCAGAATATAGGGGTAGAGGGATCGTTTAGGTAAGTATGAGTTTGTTATTTATCATCGTCCGGGAAAGAGTAACATTATAGGTATTCCCGATAGGTTAAGTAGAATACTACTATTATATCGGAGTATAGCTTATACGAAAGATTTAGAAAGATTTAAAGGCATTGAGATTGCTACTACCGTAATAAATGAGAAAGAACCCGTAGTTAATATTCTAATAATATTATAAGAAGATAAGAGCAAATATGCGACTATTAAAGATCACCCCGATTTAGACCTAATGTCCATTAATAGCCGAGAGGAGGAGGGAGGTAGTAGTAATAATAATAATCTATTATTAAGCGATTTAGACGTCGATATAGAGAATAGTGGTATAGGCACACGTAGTACCTACGGTATTTTACCGAATGGGCGTACTTTTTAAAGACTAGAACGTAGCAAGTTCTATATACGTGTTCCACGTAGTAACTTTATTAATTATAAAGCTATTCGTCGAGACATTCGAGAACGTAAAGAGAAGGAGAAAAATGATCCTAATGCAAAGCTTGTGCTTCCGTTATATAATATTCCGATAGTTCCTATAAAGTAGCCTAAGCTAAACGGGTTAAATATATATTAGAGCCCCGACATATCTATTCCGGATAGAATATAACCTTATCTAGATTCCTCGGAGTATAGACTAATTATAGCTTTCCTTCTATTCGGCCAGAAGGCAATCGATAATATAAGCTTTACTCCTTCCCAGAAAAAGTATACTGCAGGGTTATCACGTAATTACCAACTTTCCCGAATAATACTACTATATAAAGAAAAATCTAGTAAATAGGTAAGCTATATTCTGTTTTCGAAGCGAAAAGATGTTCTAAAAGAGATTCATAATCTATATAGTTATTTTATAAGTAATATTACCACTGAACGAGCTCGTAGTAAATATTAGTGGCCAACACGCACGAAGGATATTTAGGATTAGTGTGCAAATTGTCTATCGTATAAAAGGACCAATAAAGCTGAACCAAAGTCTCGTCTTTTATACGTTTAGACGTTTAGGCCGATGTCGGTTATTTATGTCGATTTTCTAGGTCCTATTTCTCCTCGATATACAGCAATAGGATAGTATTATATTCTAATTATTATTAATTATTTTAGTAAGTTTATATGGCTGTATAGCTACAAAGCTGCGACAGCAGAGATAGTTATCTCTTATTTATAAGACATGATCTACCCAGCTTTCGGATATCCTACTATTTTATACATAGATCCCGGAGCTCACATAATTAACTATAACATTAGACGTCTTTATACCGAGAAGGGCATCGATCATTAAGTCATATCTATAGGAAGGTATAAGTCTATTAGACTAGCAGAAAGAGGAGTTTAAATGGTTATTAGTTAATTAAGAAAGTAGTATTTAGATTACGCCGGGCCTGCTGCTGCTTAATAGGGAAGAGCTATACCTAACGTTATACATAATATTAATACTAGGTTTATTCGCATTTATAGATTCACCCCGTCTAAAATTATACTAGGCTATCTTTCTAGGTCGGAGGACGTAATAGGTTTAGATCCACCATATGAAGCAGTCGATTTCAATACTACTATTAAAACCCCATTAATCCTTAGACAGTATATTAACCTCCGTACTAATATAAGGAGCTAATAGGAATATACGTAAATAGTTACAAATACTATACTAGATAAGAGAGAGTTATCGAAGTAGGTTCGTACCCGTGTACCGAAGGTTAGTGATTTAGTTTTAGAGAGATATACTTAGTTCGATACCTTAAAGGATCGAAAGCTTAAGCCTCGTTAGTCTACTCCGCAAAGGGTTATTAGAATAAGTAATAGCATATCGTATTAGATATTGCCGTTACATAGAGAACATTAAGCTAGAAAGATTTATTTCAATGATTTAAAAGTCCTTTATCAAAGGAGACCATATCCGTCGAAGAAGCGCATCGAGATAGACACTTCATTGGCTGTACTCGAGCGTTTAATACCGTTTACTACTTAACGTTAGGCAAACGGTTATAAATAAACTAATAGTTATATTATAACTATATAGGATTTAGATAATATATATATAGGTAGGGGGATTCGTGCAGATAATAGCAGTGTTAATCTAGATTTTATATTAGATTATCCGGAGCATAGTGCCATGTGGTAGAGACGTTAGTATCGATTAAATACTAGTCTATAGAGTTAGGCTTATAAGAGCTTAACCGTTAATAAGGCTTAGTAAGGTAGGCACTAAGAGGGAGGAAGGGTATTACAACAATATGCCTTCATAGGGGGTTGAAGTTTATTAAGCTAATTCAATAAGCTAGTTATTCTTTATTTATAAACGTGCGTTGGTTTGTTCGTTGTTTTTGCCTTTATCCTATGCGTTCTATTTAAGAAAAGAATAAAGAGAAGTACCCAAAAACAAGGCCTCTACGCTTGGCGTTTATAGCCGCCTTAATTAATATTTTCGTGCTTTAACGCGTTCTAATTTCATCCCTTCTATATACCGAGTTTTTTGCGTTTTATTTAAAGTTTTCTATTTATTTTCTTTCGCGATAGCTGTTTTACACTTATTTAAGCAAGTAGTACTAGTTTTACTATATATTGACGTCCGCCGCTTAGAGGCATAACCTAGATTATATATTTTCCCCCTTTTCTAATACATTTTCGAAGTTAGACATCACCTAAAAATGTTAGATTAACAGCTTGCTATCCGCGAGCCTATAAGTATAGTAATTTTAACCTTCCTTACTAAATATAGAGTTACTAGTATCGCTAAGTATATAGAGTACATAGAAGTTAATAGAGCCACTATTAAGGATTACTACGCTACGTATATAGAGCTTATAGAGCTATATACTAGACTAGTTAGGGAGGGTTAAATTGGTTAAGATACTAAAGATCTCTTTATATAGAACGAGAAGTACCGCTTCATTAAGAAGGGTATAGCCGATCCAGTCGAGTACGCCGAAAGGTCTAAGATTATTTATAGAATTATTAAGGAGCGTCAGGAGTAAACAGCTTAAGTTAAGGAACGAATAGAGGGAATCGCCAACATCTAGGGTTAAGAGACTATCTCTATAATCGTCGAAAGTAAAATACCTAGTAATCTATTAATAAATTTTAGGAAGCTTACTATTATAGCATCCAATAACAAAATAGACATCGATCTAGATAGGTTTTTCCTTACTATACATGCACTAAACGAAGCTCTCTATAATAGGCTTTATAATAAGTACTAAGGATAGGAGGGTACGAAATTCGGTTATAAAACTAAGAAATAGATCTCCGGTGACATAGATGTCGCCTATAATAATATTATTAATAAAACCGTCGACACATCAGCTATTAATAAGGAGATACTCGAAATCCTTAGCCTGCGTAGGGGTTATCTCGGTATTATTACCGATACCTCCGAAGATTAAGATAGATTAATATAGGGTTATCGTTTCGGGTTTCCTAAAGCTCGTTAAGCTTAAACGTAAGCTCCTAAGCGTCCGCTTAGAAGCTTAATTTAGGGTCTAGAAATTAACCTATTATAATTAATCGCGGTAGTAGTTCCGACCGGAATAAAACGTAAAGCGTATAATAATATTTCTAACGCTTTCGACGAAGGCGGTATCGTAAAGCGCCTTAGAGATTATAGTACTACCCTATCGTACGCGGAAGGTTAAGAAGATAATAAAGAAGACTTAGACGAAAATAATATTAATTAGATTATTTAACGAGATAACGAATTAGAGGAAGAAGCTGAAGAAGAGGAAGAAGAGGTTATTAAGTCTAGATGTACCTGCCCTTCCGAAGTTACTAGAAGCTTTAAGACAGCTATTTTTAATAGTAAGAAGCTCGTCCCGGAGTTACTTCGCGTAATAACTATTTAATTCCTAAAGTACTATTATAAGAGTAAGCCTATCTGCTATTAGTATCTAAAGAACCTAGCTACTAGTCTTTATATTCTATCTACCGTATAGAAGGATGCGGAGCTTCGTCGTAAAGTTATATACGTCTATATTAACTACAATAATATAGGTACTTTAATAATAGCCGACGACACCTATAAGTGGTTTTACTAATTAGCTCGTCCTATCCGCCCTACTAACGCTCTAGGTCCGTACCGTTTCTTTTCCGCCGATAGTAAAAGCGGCCTTATTTTAAACCTCTCTAAGCCATCTACTAAGCGTATCTTAAACCTAATATAGCCTAAGCGCAATATGCTCGGTGTCTTTACTAAGAATGGGACCGTTAATTTACCCATATTCGACTAGATCTAGGAGAAAGATAAGGAGGGGAGATATATTAGAGAAGTAATGCGTGAAGAGTTCGATATATACGAATATTACAATCGTCGCACTTAGTAGGATGTACGTAGATAGCTTCGTGCTATATATTACTCTCTTTCTTAGTAGCTTATCTAATATAATATTAGGTACTACCTTACGTACGTGTGTCTACGTCCTAATCGTAATATCTATCTAGTATCTCTTCCTTATTACGCCAAGTACGCTAAGCCTAGAGATTATACTAGATTTAGGCACATCGATATCAACATCGCTAATCTAGCTAAAACCAATACCGGTATTAATATTATTTAGGGTTCTATCTTATTAGATAATAAGAATAATAAGAATTGCACGATACTAGTACTAAAAATACATCGCTACCTTCGTGAATGGCATACTCGTCTAGAGTTACGTGGTATTAATAATACTAATTTAGTCGAGAAGATTAGTGAGGAGAACCTTTCTAGTACTAATATAAAGCACTTTAACACCGAATAGACTTACGCTCTATGTAAACGCGGAGTAGCTCGCATTACTTACCCGGGTATTCCTTATAGTTCTATACCCGATACGTCTATTATTCGTTGTACTATTCTTTCTTAGTACGTAGGTCTATAGCCCGATATATAGTATTTTAACCTTACCGAAACCGGTACTTAGGATAAAATAGTAAAGGCGTATCTTAACTTAGCCGTACCTCTTTAGACCTCTTTGGGTATAAAGAATAGGTACACCCGACCTCCCTACCTATTCCCTACTACGGTTTAGGTAGAATACCCTTTATATATTTCCGAAGTAGTTACCTATAAGCGTAAGTGGTCGGACCCTTTCGTACGTAATGAGTTTATACACATTTCGTTATTTAAAATAGAGAAAGAAATAAACGACTACCTTACTATAGACTATGAAAAATAGAGGGTTTATTTCTAGGCAGTATGGGATATTATTAAAAAGGTCGAGTAAGAGACCTATAGAGACCGCTCCTACTTTACTACTACTGCGATCGGAATGCCTATTTTAGATAACTTTGTCGACACCGATTCTACTATACTAAATATAGAAGAAGCTACTGTAGAGACTAGTACTGTTATTAAACCTAATACAGCCTCTAGTAATATTATTAATTCTGGTTCTAGTTC
>Ga0160427_10002576_pt1 | contig 10908 bp, 9 predicted proteins | sample SolpanmetagenomL_FD_108194 | JGI IMG/M metagenome (GOLD analysis project Ga0160427, IMG submission 108194) | Solar panel surface microbial communities from Lawrence Berkeley National Laboratory, California, USA - L | ecosystem: Engineered > Built environment > Solar panel > Unclassified ...
CAGAGGCCCGGAAGCCACCCACTGGCGGCGATCAGACCGAGATACATTGCGCGTCACTTTTCTGCCGTAGGCTGAGGGCGGTTCAAGCTCAGCACATCGGCGTTCAGTTCTCACGGTTGGCAGGCCAGAGGCTGCCTGCCCGTTCAGGAGGGGCTTTCTCGTGACCCACTTTCCAGCACCCAGACCACCATCCAACCAGCCCCAGGCCCCCGAAGCAACCATCACCGTGAACGGCGTCGCCCTGCCAGGGCTGGTCGGCGAATACGTCGTGGACGCGCTCAACCGCTTCCAGACTGAATTGCCGCAGGTGTGCTACCACCAGCAGCTCGGCCCGATCCAGACCTGCGACACCTGCATCGTCGAGATCGACGGCCAACTCGTGCGCGCCTGCGCCACCAAGGTGCAGGCCGGCCAGGTAATCCGCACCGAGATCGCCGCCGCCAAGACCGCCCGCGAGGAGGCCTATGACCGCATTCTGGGCAACCACCAGCTGTACTGCACGGTGTGCGACAACAACAACGGCAACTGTACCGTTCACAACACGGTCGCCCTGATCGGCGTCGAGCACCAGCAGCGCCCCTTCATGCCCAAGCCCTACGAGATCGACAGTTCCAATCCGTTCTACCGCTACGACCCCGACCAGTGCATTCTGTGCGGGCGCTGCGTGGAAGCGTGCCAGAACCTGCAGGTCAACGAGACGCTGAGCATCAACTGGGAAGACCAGAACCCACGCGTGCTGTGGGACGGGGGCAAGCCGATCGGCGACAGCAGCTGCGTGTCGTGCGGCCACTGCGTGACAGTGTGCCCCTGCAACGCGCTTCAGGAGAAGAGCATGCTGCACGAAGCGGGCATGTTCACCGGCATTCCGCTGCCGATGTTCAACAGCGCCGTGGCCGTGGTGAAGAACGTCGAGCCGAGCATCGGGTACACGCCGATCCTGGGCCTGTCGGAGATCGAGGCGGCGGGCCGTGAGGGCTACATCGAGAAGAGCAAGACGGTCTGCACGTACTGCGGCGTCGGATGCAGCTTCGAGGTCTGGACGAAGGATCGGCACATCCTGAAGATCGAGCCGACGCACGGCCCGGCCAACGGCGTCAGCACCTGCGTGAAGGGCAAGTTCGGCTGGGAGTACACCACCTCGCAGGACCGCCTGACCACACCACTGATCAGGGAGGGCGAGCGTTTCCGCGAGGCCAGCTGGGCCGAGGCCATCGAGCTGATCTCCAGCAAGATGCGCCAGATCAAGGCCGACCACGGCCCCGACGCGCTGGCCTTCGTGATCTCGAGCAAGGGCACCAACGAGGAGAGCTTCCTGAAGCAGAAGCTGGCCCGGCAGGTGATCGGCACCAACAACGTCGACAACTGCTCGCGCTACTGCCAGTCGCCCGCCACCGTGGGCCTGTGGCGCACCGTCGGGTACGGCGGCGACAGCGGCACCATCAAGGACATCGAGGCTGCCCGCCTCGTGATCGGGGTGGGCACCAACACTGCCGAGAGCCACCCGGTGCTCGCCACCCGAGTGAAGCGCGCCCACAAGCTGCACGGCCAGGAGCTGATCGTGGTCGACCTGCGCGAGCACGAGATGGCCGAGCGCGCCGACCTGTTCCTGCGACCCAAGTCGGGCAGCGACTTCGTGTGGCTGAACGCGGTCAGCAAGCTGATTCTCGACGAGGGCCGCGCCAGTACCGAGTTCCTGGAGCAGTGGGTCAACGGCATGGACGAGTTCCGTGACAGCATCAAGGACTACACGCTCGAATACGCGGTACAGGAGACCGGCCTGAGCGAGGCGCAGCTGCGCGACCTCGCCGACCGCATCGTGCGCGCCAGCGACCGCAGCAAGGAAGGCGGCGTGTGCGTGCTGTGGGCGATGGGCGTGACGCAGCAGATGGGCGGCAGCGAGACGAGCACCGCCATCAGCAACCTGCTGCTCGTGACCGGCAACTACATGCGCACCGGCACCGGGGCTTACCCGCTGCGCGTCCACAACAACGTGCAGGGCGTCTCGGACTTCGGGGCGATGCCCGACATGATGCCCGGCTACCAGAAGCTCGCCGACCAGGACGTGCGTGACAAGTTCGGAGCGGCCTGGAAGTGCCAGATGCGTCCCGAGCGCGGCTTAGATAACACCCAGATGATCGACGCGGCCAACGAGGGGACGCTGAAGCTGCTGTACCTGACCGGCGAGGAGATGAGCCTCACCGACGCCAACTCGAACCATGTGGCCGCCGGCTACGGCAACCTGGAGTTCTTCATCGTGCAGGACGTGGTGTTCAGCAACACCGCCGCCTATGCCGACGTGGTGCTGCCGGCCAGCCCTTCGCTGGAGAAGGAAGGCACGTTTACCAGCACCGAGCGCCGCATCCAGCGCCTCTATCAGGCGATGGAGCCGCTCGCGGGCAGCAAGCCCGACTGGCAGATCTACCAGCTGATCGCGCAGGCGCTGGGAGCCGACTGGAACTACGCGCACCCCAGCGAGGTCATGGCCGAGGCCGCTGGTCTGACGCCGCTCATCGCGGGTGTGACCTACGAGCGCCTGGAAGGCTTCAACAGCCTGTGCTGGCCGGTGGCCGCCGACGGCACCGACACCCCGCTGCTGTACACCGACGGCTTCCACTTTCCCGACAAGAAGGCCCGCCTGTACCCGGCCAAGTACGCTCCGCCAGTGCACGCGCCGACCCAGGAGTACGACCTGCAGCTCAACTCGGGCCGCATGCTCGAGCACCTGCACGAGGGCAACATGACCTTCCGCACGCCGGGCATCGCCGCCCTGGTGCCCGACGCCTTCGTCGAGGTCAGCCCGGAACTGGCCACCGAACGAGGACTGCAGGACGGCAGCTTCGTGCGGCTCGTCTCGCCCAACGGCGCCATCAAGCTGCGCGCCCTGGTCACCAAGCGGGTCTTCGGCAACCAGATCTACGTGCCGATGAACGCCAAGAAGGCCGAGGACGCGGTGAATCACCTGACCGGCCAGAACCGGGACGTGAACACGAACACGCCCGCCTACAAGGACACCGTGGTGCGCATGGAGGTGCTGGGCGAGGTGGGCCAGCCGGCCCTGCCATACACCAACCACCGCTACGCCACGCGCACACCCCAGAACGGCGTCGAGGTGCAGCGCAAGTGGGCTCGGCCCGACTACGTCTACCCTGGCGCGGGCCTGGGCCTGCTAGAAGGCGCAAGCCTCAACCGGCGGGCGGATGGACTGGGCGTCAGCGCGGACGACTGATCAGCGCTGGTCCGTGGCCTGACGAACCGGCCACAGCAGAAAGGCCATGCCCGACCTGCCACCACGTTCGACGAGCTTCTCCCGGAGGTCTTATGGCACAACGAATCACCTACACGCCGCGCGTTAAGACGCCGGAAGAAACCCTAGCCGCGGCCCAGAACGAGAGCAACGCCGCGCTGATCGAGGGGCTGGCTCTGCTGCGGGAACTTCATGAAGCGGGGGTACTCGACACACTCGTCAAGCTGACGCGCGGCGCGGAGGGTCTGCTCGGAAAGCTGCTGCACACGCTTGAGGGCGACAGCGCCACCCGGCTCATCCGGAACGTGCTGGAACTCTCGCGCACCGCCTCAGAACTCGATCCCGACGCCCTCGGCTCGCTGGGCCGCGCGGCCAACGCCGGCCTGATCGAAGGCAGCAAGCGGGTGCAGAAGGGCGAGGGCGTGGGCCTGGGCGAACTGCTCGGCCTGCTGAAGGACCGGGACGTGCAGGTGGCCCTGGGCGCCCTGTTCGGCACGCTGAAGGGCTTCGGCCGCTCGCTGCGCGACTCTCGGGGCGAGACCGAGGAACTGCCGACCCAGCGCCGCGCCGAGCAGCCGCTCAACGAGAACCGCAAACGCCGGACGGGCGCCAAGGGCTGACGCGGCAGACGGTGAGGTCAGGGTGTCGAGGTGACGCCCGGAAGAGTGGCCACCAAGAGTGCAGATCAACCAGCGGGGCCGCCAGATCAGATGGCGACCCCGCTGCTCTTGTGAGTTGCCGCCGTCAGGGCAGCCGTTCACCGGCCCGCACAGGAACACTCAGCCAGTTGCTGGCCGGAGGCAGCGGGCAGGTCCAGCCTTCCCCGTAAGCGCAGTACGGATGGTAGGCCAGATTGAAGTCGAGGCTCACCCACGGCCGCCCATCTTGCGTGAACACCGGCGCGTCGAGGTAACGGCCCGCGCCGTAGCTCTCGGACCCGCTGCCCGCGTCCCGGAACGGCACGAACAGGCTGGCCGGCGAGGTCTGTCCCGGCTGGGCGTACAGGGTCAGCGTCACCGGCGGCGAGAACGGCAGCGTCACCGCGCCGTAGTCCTGCATCTGGCGCAGCTCCCCGGTGCTGGTCTGAAGCGTGGTCTCCTCGCCCGTGCCCGGTTCGACCGGCAGCCGGAACACCAGGGCCGGATCGGGCGGATAGTAGCTCAGGCCCGAGAACGAGTCGAGGGCCGAGCCGTGAATCGGACCGCGCCCAGTGGCGAAGAACGCGTCCTTGCGGCGCCTGAACTCGCTCAGGCTGGCCGTAAACGCAGCGTCGGCGTCGGTCACGCTCAGAACTCCACCGTGTGCTCGCGGCCGTCGAGCACGACCTTGTCGCCGCGCCGGATCTTCTTGCGGCGGCGCGTCTCGACCTCGCCATTCAGGCGCACCTCACCGGTCTGAATGAGAAACTTGGCTTCACCGCCGGTATCGACCAGTCCGGCGAACTTTAGGTAGTCCTGCAGGTCGATCACGTCGTCGGGCGCAGCGCGGGCGGGCTGGAAAGTCGGGTCGGTCATGGCAACTTATACTGGGCGCTGAACAGCTCGACATCAAGGTCGTCCACACGTCCGTCGTTGTTCAGGTCGCCGCGCGTGTTGCCGCCGCTCTGCCCGAAATTGCCCATCAGCAGCGCCAGATCGTCGGTGTCGATCTTGCCGTCGCCGTTCAGGTCGGCCCCCGAGAAGCGCAGCTGGGCAGCCTCCGGGGTCAGGGCGCTCAGGCCCAGTTCCTTCTGCACCTCGGTTTCCACCGCTTCCTTCAGACTCACCGGCCCGCGCGGATTGAATTCCACGCGCTTTCCACCCAGGCCGGTCAGGGTGCGCGACGACACGTCTGGATTGAAGGCCACGCCGCTGGCCGTCAGCACGTCTCCGGAGACGTTTCCTGCCGACGAGGCCAGAGGCAGGCTGCCAGCGGGGACTCCGGCGGCAGGCACGGCCGACCCCGGCAAGCCGGTACCGGTACCCGGAAGCCCACCGGTGGCCGGCAAGCCTGTGACGGGCGACCCTGTGACGGGCGGCGTGACCGTGACCGTACCCGCCGTGCCGCCCACCGGCACCGTCACCGGCAGGGGTGTCGGTGACGTCACCGTGTCGGAGAGCACGAAGACGGTGCCCGATGACTTGTCGAGCGTGAGGGGCAGGGTGCTGCTCGACAGCCGCTTGAGCAGATCGACGATGATGCCCTCTATCTGCGGCGACTGTGGCCTCAACTTGACGCTCACCGCCTGGGCGGGCAGCAGCCCCAGGCCCAACAGCGCCAGGGCGGCGAGCCGCACGCGAACAGCCTTCGCCAGCCCGCTCACTTGCCCGCCCGGGCCGCGACGATGGCGGCCTTCAGTTCAGCAGGCGTCCGGATGGTGCCGAGCACCCCATTGACCACGGGAGTCGAGGTGACGGAGGCCGGCGCGGTGCTGGTCCCCGGAGCGGCAGTCGTCGGGCCCGTTTCGGCCGTCCCGGTGCCCGGGGTGCCAGTGGCCCCAGCCGCAGAGGTGCCCGCGCCTGGAGTTCCGGTCGCGGCCGAAGATGCTCCCGCCGCGACCGGAGCAGGCGTGGTCGCCGCGAGAGGCGCCGTCGCCGGAAGGCTTCCGGTCGGCACCGCCGTTCCGGCCACGGTCGTGCTGACGCCCGGAGCAGTGGTCGCAGGGTTCAGGGCCGCCGCTCTGGCCGCCGCCTGGTTGCTCGCCGCCGCGCTGGCGTCCGAGGCTGTTCCGGGCACCGTCGAGGCCGTAGGGGTGGTCGGAATGGCCGTCTGGCCCGATTCCCGTCCGCTTGCAGGCGGCGTGTACCCTTGAGGAGCGGGCTGCACCGGCGACTGCGGCTGGCCGGGCACACCGTTTCCCGTCGTCACCGGGGGCGTTCCAGCCGCCAGCGGCGACACCAGCGGACTAACCAGCCCGCCTGAGATCAGGTACGCGCCCTGGTTGTACCCGACCAGAGGGCTGTCGAGGCGTCCCTTGTACAGCAGCAGCACCGCCTCCTGGCCCGCCTGGAAGGTCGGAGCCGAATCGACGCCGCTCAGCACGTACAGCGCGGGCCCGTTGCCGCCCTGGCTCCCGACGGTCTGCGGCAGCGTGGCAGCGTCTCCGGCCAGCGTCTCGCTCACCTTCAACGGATACACCGCGTACGTCTGCCCGCCCTCGGTCGCCGTGGTCGGTGTGCCGATGGTGGCCTGCACGATCACGTCGGCCTTCTTGGCCTGCTGGGCCAGCGTGAGCGTCTGAAAAATCGTGGCCTGCCCCGCACCGCCGAGCAGCAGCGAGACCAGCGCCAGTCGCAGCGGCCTCACTTGCCGCTCCCAGTGGAAGGCGACGTGGAAACCGGTGGCGTAGAACCTGGAGGCGTGACGGGAAGCGTGGTCGAAGGTGCCGTGGTGGGAAGCACAGTGCCCGCAGGAGTCGCCGTCCCCGTCGAAGGCGAACCGGCCGGCGCAACGCTGCTGCCGGGGGTCGGGGTCGCTCCGGGCAGCGCCTGCGTCTGCAGGACCACGCCGTCTCCCCCCACGGCTCGAAATCCCATCGACGGGCTCTGCAGCGTGACCGGCGTGCTCGGCTTGACCGTCACCAGGGCCAGCCGGTCACCGGTCGCCACCGCCGTCCGGAAGCCCATGTCGAGCGTCAGCAGGCCGCCGGTCATCTTCCAGTAGGCCACGGCGCGGGTATCGACCGGCGTCACGCGCGTCACGCTCACGCCCGCTGGCAAGGTCCATTGCAGCCGGAAGGCCCGCATGCCTCTGGGGGCGGTCACGGTCAGGGGCAGCCGGGTCTCGCCGCGAATCTCACCCGGCGGCAGCGTGAAGGCCAGGCTGAGTGGAGGCAGCGCCGCCACCGTCAGGCTCACCGACTGGCTCTTGGTCGAGAGCGAGGCGTCCGAGGCTTCCAGCGTGAAGGTGTACAGGCCCGCCGTGGTGGGCTTGCCGCTGAGCGTGGTGTTGTTGAGCGTCAGCCCATCGGGCAGCTTGCCGCTCGCCAGCCGCAGGCTGTACGGCCCCACGCCTCCGGCCACCTGAAGCGTGGTGGTGTACGGCTCGTTCACGTAGGCGACCGGAATGTTAGAACTGGGAAAATACAGCGCGTCCTTGACGCTGGTGCTGCTGGTGCTCGATGTCGAGGAGGTGCTCGACGATCCGCAGGCCGTCAGGGTCGCCAGCACCAGCGCAGGCAGCAGGACGACAGGCAACAGGGGTCGGGCAGTGGGCATGGCCCAAGTGTACGCAGCCACTCGGAGGGGCAGATGAGCCGCAGCGGGGTCGGGGCGGCGGCGCTAGGGCTTCACGCCCTCCTGCGGCAGCTGGCGCGGAATAAAGCGCCAGAGGGCGGCCAGACTCACGGCGGCCAGGGCCACCAGGGTCAGCAGGCCCCACTTCGGCCCCAGCGGGCCGCGCTGCGCGATCAGGTTGCTGGCGATCAATGCGCCCAGCGGCGCCGAGCCGACCAGCACCAGCGAGTACAGGCTCATCACGCGGCCGCGCAGCACGTTCGGCACGGTGAGCTGCACCGAACTGTTGGCCGAGATCAGGAAGGTGAGCATCGAGAAGCCGCAGCAGGCGAGCACCACGCCGGCCAGCACCGGGCTGTGCACCAGGGCCAGGGCTGTGCCGCTCACCAGCAGAAAGATGGCTCCCAGGCGTAGGTTTCGCAGCGGGTTGGGCCGGCTCGCCTGCCACAGCGCCCCAACCATCGCGCCGGCCCCGAAGGCGGCGTTGAGCGCCCCGAAGCCGCCTTCACGCAGCCCGTAGACCGCGCGGGCAAAGTACGGAATCAGCACGTTGAAGTTGATGATGGTCAGGCTCAGCAACCCGACCAGCATCAGGGTGTAGCGGATGGCCGGCGTCACGCGCACGTAGGCCAGCCCCTCCTTGATGTCGCTCAGCACGTCTCTGTGGCCACCGCGCTCGTGCTCCGGAAAGCGCAGCCGGGCGATCACCCAGATCACCACCACGAACGACGCCACGTTCAGGTAGAACGGAAAGGCCAGCCGGGACACGCTGTCGGCGTTGCCGCCACCCAGCAGCGAGACGCCGAGGGCGGCCACCACGCCGAACACCGCCTGTCCAAGCGTGCGCGACACGTTGAACGACAGACTGCCGAGCGCCACCGCGTTGGCGAAGTCCTCGCGCGGTACGAACTCGGCGGCCAGCGTCTGCCGGGCGGGCATGTCGAAGGCGTTGGCGACGCCGCTCACGAAGGCCAGCCCCATCACCAGCGGCAGGGTCACCAGTCCCAGCTGGGTGGTCACCGCCAGCGCCAGCGCGGTCGCCATCAGCACGCCCTGGGTGGTGAGCAGGATGCGTTTGCGCGACGAGCGGTCGATGATGGCGCCGGCGAACAGCGAGAGCAGCAGGCTAGGCGTGAACTGCGCCACCGTCACCCAGCCGAGCGCGGCGCTGTCGTTGCCGGTCAGTTCGAGCACCAGATACGACTGCGCGGTGGCCTGCATCCAGCTGCCGACCAGACTGAGCATCTGCGACAGCCAGTAACGGCGGTATTCCGGCCAGCGGAGCGCCCGGAAGGTCTCTTGGCGCCACCTGCGGGCCCGGTCCAACAGGCCGGGCGACGCCGGGCCTTCTGCACTCTTCATGGCCGCAGGATAGCGGCCACCCGGTCTGACATGACCACGCCACGCGAGAACGCACCGATGCTCCAGCCACAACGAGACGCGCAGCAGCAGCACTCTTTCAAGAACTTCCAGCCCCCATTTCGTCCCAGGACGTATCAGAAACAGGTCAGTCGTTTGTGAGATTTTATGGACACCACATTCAACTGTTCGTTCCCCTCGATCAAGCCCATCTTCTTGAATATTGCGTACTTGATCTGTATATCAGCAATACTGGTTCATAGAAACCGTTTTCTTTGGACATTAGTTGCTTACGTACACATGAAAGTCACATTGACTTCTCCCAAAGACCTCTTTACAATGCAGCATCTCTAAGACAGGACGCCGCAGACAGCGGGCCGCTAGAGGCTGGCAGTGTCATCATCTCGGAGGCTTCATGAAGAAATCCGGTCTTTCCATTCTGACTCTCGGCGCAGCAGTTCTGATCAGCGCGAGCCTCGGCAGTGCCAACGCCGCCACCGTCATCAAGATCGCCAGCATGTCTCCCCTCTCGGGCAGCAGCAGCGACCTGGGCCTTCAGATCCGCAACGCCACCGAACTGGCCATCAAGGACAACAAGGCCGCCTTCACGGCGCTGGGCTTCGACGTGCAGTTCGTGGCCTACGACGACCAGGCCGACCCCACCACCGGCACCGCCAACGCCCGCCGCATCGCGGCCGACTCGAGCATCCTGGCGATGGTCGGCACGCTCAACTCGGGCGTGGTCATTCCGAGCAGCGAGGTGCTGGCCCCGAGCCACGTCGCCGTCGTGTCGCCCGCCAACACCAACCCCAAGGTCACCGACCGTGGCCTGGCCAACATGAACCGCATCTGCGCCCGTGACGACTCGCAGGGCCCGGCCGGTGCCGATTACCTCGTGAACACCGTCAAGGCCAAGCGCGTGTACGTGCTGAACGACAAGACGCCGTACGGTCAGGGTCTGGCCGACGCCGCCGAGGCGTTCATGAAGACCAAGGGCGCGAGCGTCGTGGCCTCGGAAGGCACCGAGGAGAAGAGCGACTTCTCGAGCATCATCACCAAGATCAAGGCCTCCAAGGCCGACGCGGTGTACTTCGGCGGCCTGTACGGCCAGGTCGGCCCGTTCGCCAAGCAGCTGCTTGAAGCGGGCGTGAGCGTGCCCGTGATGGGCGGCGACGGCTTCGACAGCCCCGACCTGCTCAGCCTGGCCGGTGCCGGCGCCAAGGACGTATTTTTCACCACCGTCGCGCCCCCGCTGAACGCCGTGCCCGCTGCCCGCGTGCTGGCCGCCCGCTACAAGGCCGCCTACAAGAAAGACCTCGCCGGATTCGGCATCATGGGCTACGACAGCGCCAAGGTGGTCGTGGCGGGCGTGCTGAGCGCCATCAAGGCCAACGGCAACAAGCTGCCCACCCGCACGCAGGTCGAGACCGCGATCCGCAAGACCAACCTGACCTCGGGCACGCTGACCGGCACCATCGACTTCAACAGCATCGGCGACCGCACCAGCTCCAAGATGTACATCATCCAGGTCAAGAACGACGCTGGCGGCAAGCTGGATTTCAGCACCGCCGGGACCGTCACCATCAAGTCGAGCAAGCAGTAAGCACCCCGCACGACTGATGGGGCAGGCCGGAGGCAGAACTGCCGCTGGCCTGCCCCATTCGCCGTGTGACGCTCGGAACAGTCGACTTTTCCGTTTTGGGCGACCGGGCTCTCTTTGCGGCCACTTTCGCGTTCGGTGTGGACGTCTCCAGGCCTCTGGCCGGACCACAGCTCAGCAGGGTCGGTACGGTCCATGTGCAGAACCTGTACGCTGATGGAACCGGCCTTTCTCTGCGTTCTGCTGCTCTGTGACCAGGTGTTCAGACGCCGCCACACTGGGTTTTGAGATCCAGATCATTTCATTGTCGTGTCACTGTGAGGTCAAGCGTGGAAAATTTCGTCATCGGCGTTCTTGTCAACGGTCTGCTGATCGGCACCCTGTACGCGATCATCGCCCTGGGCTACACGATGGTGTACGGCGTGCTGCAGCTCATCAACTTCGCGCACTCCGAAGTGTTCCTGACCGGGGCCGTGGTGGCCTTCGAGATC
>Ga0160427_10002577_pt1 | contig 10905 bp, 6 predicted proteins | sample SolpanmetagenomL_FD_108194 | JGI IMG/M metagenome (GOLD analysis project Ga0160427, IMG submission 108194) | Solar panel surface microbial communities from Lawrence Berkeley National Laboratory, California, USA - L | ecosystem: Engineered > Built environment > Solar panel > Unclassified ...
GGAGTATCTCGATACTTCCCTTGCTAAGAATTAGATCCGTCATTCCACTAGCCCTGTAGAAGCGCCTATACTCTTCGTTCTAAAGAAAGATAGAAGCGTACGGCTTTACGTCGATTATCGTGCGCTTAATAAGATAACCATTAAGAATCGTTGCCCTCTCCCACTCATCAGCAAAACGCTCGATCGCTTATACGGGGCCTCCTTCTTTTTAAAGCTAGATCTAAAGGACGCTTGTTACCGTATTTGCATTAGAGAAGGAGACAAATAGAAGACTACGTTCCGCACGCGGTACGGCTGCTTTAAGTATAGAGTGATGCCGCTTGGTCTCACCAACGTTCCTACGACCACTTAGTCATACATTAATAAAGCCCTTTCGGGGCTTATTGACGTGATCTGTATTGTATATCTTAACGACATCCTTATCTACTCTAGAGCCGAGGAGGGACACGAGCGTAACACATGCGCTGCACTTGATCACCTCCCTCAGTTCCAACTATGTAGAAGTCTTAAAGAATACGAATTCGATGTTTTGAAAGTTGAGTTCCTTAGTTTCGTAGTTAGTATAGAGAGCGTTGCGATGGATGAGAGCACAGTCTCCGCAATTCGCGACTGGCTTATACCTACTACCTTAAGAGAGGTTTAGGGATTCCTTGGCTTCTACAACTTCTACCGCCGCTTCGTCTAAGGGTACTCCAATATTACAGCCCCTCTAATAAAACTAACAAAGGGGAGCAAAAATAGAAAAGCGACAGGGCCCCTTATTTAGATTGCAGCTGAAGAGCATGCTTTTCGAGCCCTCATTGACGCTTTTACCACTACGCCTATACTCCGCCATTTTAATCCTACGCTTTACATGCGTATTAAGAGCGATACGTTAGGCTCTACAATTACGGCCATCTTAACGCAGCTTTACAATGACGCTTAGTACCTAGTTGCATTCTTCTCACGTAAAATAATTCCTGCTAAATGCAACTATATAATATACGACTAAAAAATGCTCGCTATCGTTATAGCCCTAAAGTTATAGTGCTACTATTACGAGGGTGTAGCGCATACGATTAATATCCTCACCGACTACAATAACCTAAAAGGTTTTATAGGCTTAAAGACCCTCTCTAGCCAACAAGCATGCTGGGCTATAGCACTCTCTACTTACAATTTCGTAATTACGTATGGTTTAGGCAAAAGCAACCTAGTTAATATGCTGTTAAGGCGCCTAGATTATATACGCGATACGCAAGTTAAGGATATATTATCTACGTTATAGAGAAAACTCGCCCGGATGAACCTTATCGTAGGTATAACGCCTATAGTACGCAAGTCTTAGTTGGAACTAGTGAATTTTGTGCAGCAGTAGGGCGTTATATATACTGATTATCCGGCGATGACTGTAGACGATAGGCCTATAAACCCGAATGATAGTAAAGTACCTTATCAAGAGATACTTAACGCGTGCGACCCGATGGCGCACGACTACGCTATACGGTAGAGCATTTCCCGCGTATAATAAGTCTACTATCGCTATAAGAGACCTGGATATGTAACTGTAAAAGAATAATTCTTTCGTACAAGAGCAACGAAAGTAAAGGGAACGCCCGCTAAGAGCAGGCAAAAAGCGCACATAGCACTTCGACGAAGATAGCCTATTACTATATAACGAGGTAGTATACGTGCCGGACGAGGCGTTAGTACGCTTAGAAATTCTCCTACGCTACCACAATAACCCTATAGCCGGACACTTTAGCGTAGATAAAACGCAAGAGCTTATCACGCGATACTACTACTAGCCGACTATAGCGAAAGACATCAAAGAGTACATTCGATCCTATAATATTGGTCAGCGGGTACGAGCGCCGCGCCATCGACCATACGGCGATATATAGTTAATACCGTACCCCGAAGGGCTATAGTAGAAGCTTAGCTAGGACTTCGTTCCAGACCTACCGGCAAGCAAGCTAGGATCGAGCGTCTACGACGCTATCCTGGTTATCGTCGATCGTTATACCAAAATGTCACTCTATATCCCCTACACAACGAAAATGATAGTAGTTGAACTTGTCAATGTCTTCTTTAAGCATGTGGTCCGCAGGTTCGGCGCCCTAAAAGGAATTATATCCGACCGCGGATCGCTATTCACTAGTGAGTACTAGTCGGAGATCTACTACCAGTTATAGGTAAAGCGCAGGCTCAGCACAGCGTTCCATCCCTAAACCGACGGCCAAACCGAAATATAGAATTAGACTCTAGAACGGTACTTGCAAATGTACTATAACGATGAACAGGACAACCGGTCGAATCTCTTACCACTTATAGAGTTTGCGTATAATAACAGCGAATATAGTGCAACAAGCATGAGCCCTTTCTTTGCCCTGTAAAGATTCTATCCGACAATCCGTTTTGAGGCTAAGGATAGCCTCTATAAGGGGGGGTATAAGCTATAGTATATAGAGTAGAGAGCTTGTAGGAGACATATGAGACGCTCTTAAAGAGCTAGGAAACGGTATCGGGCCAGCAGACAAGGGCCTACAACAAGAAATATATTCTAAGTTAAGTGGGTAGGCTTTGCAGAAGAGTATAACACCTGGCTTTTTATGAGAGCTGCTTACAGACGTGCCCCCCTATAGCAACTCTAGAGCGAAGCTATTCCGAAGCCGCTACGCACAATGTCCTTCAAAGGATTGTATACGTATTTCTTCCTAGGTAGCAATTCGTTACGTATTAAATCTAGTCTACTACCTTTGAGTAAACTCCTTATTATATCTATATACCTCTTATAATTCGAATTGCTCTTAGTTCCCTCGGTAGATAGCCGGTTTATTCTGAAAATATCAAGTTTCTATCTATTACCAATATGGTACGAATAACTCGAACGAACGCTACAAACGTAGAGAGTAATCGTTTCTCGGACGATGCGGATATCCGTCCTACTTTCCCGATTTCTAGATTGAACGGTCTCTAGAACAATCGCGACGACATCGCCGCAATCTCGGATTAGCTTAGACTCCAGCGCTACTATTGCGGATCTAGGGTTGCTTAGAGAAGGTAACGCCCCCCCTAACCGTAACGATATAGGGCAGCCGTCACGCAGCTTTTCTACCGAGGCTCTTACCTTTAAGAAGAAGTAGGAGCGTGAGAAAGTGCGTGATATTAGCGAGCTAAACGAGCATGCTATAGAAGCGTACTTAAAGTAGCTTGAGCTGTATTATCGGCTTGCACTTGTACAAGGAGAGGTTAGTGACAATCCCGCTTTAGAGCAACGTCGTTCCTCTAGCGGATACTGGTATCGACCCAACACCTCCGTCATTACGACTCTTCTTAAGACTCCGACCCCTAAGTTTAAAGGTCGTACTACTAGGAATCAAACCACCTAGGTTGCGAACATTGAATAGGAGTTCTACCTGACTGGCGTCTCGGACTTAAAGGACCAAGAAGAAGACTCCAAGCGAGCTACTTGGGTTGTAAAAGGACTCGAGGGCGAAATCGAGAAACGATACAACACTCGTCGTAAAGATTTAATTAAGGATCACGGACCCAATGCGCTAACGTGAGACAACATTAAGACCCTCGTTTAGAACTACGTCTTAGACCCAGCGCTACGACAGGCTACTACTTTAATAAACTTCTTCCACACTAAACGGAGAAATAACTAGACCTTAGATATATTTTAGAGTTACGTCGAAGCTTAGGAGGAGGACTTCCCCTTCAAGCTTTTAGAGGACGCCCGCGTGTGGTTCTTCTACTCTCGCTTTTCGGAGACCCTTCGCTATCGCATGATTGAGAATAGCGATACGGAACGGTTTACTACGGTTTGCAATCTTATAGACAAGACAAAGACTTATGAATCAATTCATAGATAAAGGGATCTTAGGCTCGCTTCCTTGCTAAGGATCGATCGAAACTGTATTGTCAGATGGACCTTATAGCAACAGTCACTAATGGTACTAGCGTAAAGCGCATGAGTATATAACGGTTCTACGGGTCTGATTTTAGCACGTATGAACTCGTTCTTGGCATCCCTTAGATGAGGGAAAACAATCCACTCGTAGATTAGAGAACCGGGGAATTCACCTAGTCGACAGCGGGGACTCTACCGATGTTCTAGGTTCTTAATTCTAATACGTTTATCGTAAGCGTTTCTTTGGAGGAGATTGTTTATACTATATATCCCTTTTTGAGAGAGCCTGATTCATCCCCGGGGTCACCTTATAACGGTAAGGCGTTAGACCTTTAGGGCGGCGCTATTGTCGCGGATGATCCGCGTTCTGTTCTACCGGTATAGTAATTGAAATAGAAGTGTGTTTTCTTAGAAGAAAATGCTGGTATCTCGGCTCAACACCCCGAGTATGATCATGCAATTGATCTGGAGCCAAATATTAAGCGACCGGATCTCCTAATCTATAGTCTATTATAACCCGAGCTCGGCATTCTAAGGGACTACATCAAGAGTACCTTGAAGAAGAGTTGGATTTAAGAGAGCAAGAGCTATACCGGAGCTCCTATTCTGTTCGTTCCTAAACCTAACGGTTTAATGCGACTTTACGTTGACTATTGGGGGCTAAATAAAGTTACAGTGAAGAATAGATACCTGTTGCCACTTGTGGGGGAGCTTCTTAATCGCCTCTCCTAGGCTAAGATCTTTACTAAGCTTAATCTCCGTGACGCTTATTATCGGATACGTATTAAAGAGGGCGACGAGTAGAGGACCGCGTTCCGAACTCGGTATAGTCACTTTAAGTATAAGGTTATGCCTTTTACGTTGTCAAATGCTCCAGCAACTTTCCAAAACTACATTTATCATTGTTTAGAAGGCTTACTAATTCTCGGCTTCGTCGTTATAGTAGAAGGTATTAAAATAGACGCTGATCGCGTGAAGTCAATTCAGGAATGGTCTAGGCCAAAAGGGTATCATGATATCTAGGTGTTTATTGAGTTTACCAATTTCTATAGACGCTTTATAGAGGGTTACTTAAAGATCGCTGCACCTCTAAATAGACTCCTTGTAGGTTTCTAGAAAGATAAGAAAAAGGTTTGGGTCTAGCTCGAGGTCGCTAAGACTACGTTTTATACGTTGCGCGAAGCCTTCGTTAAAGCACCTGTGCTAATGCACTTCAACCCAAACCTTCTAATAATTACTATTATATAAGAGGGGTTAGGTGGGTGTTAAGAGTAGATTCGTATACGTATATATAATAGAAAAACGAATCGTTACGGAAGAGGGTTGAAAATCCATCGGGAAGAGTCTTTTGTGTGAACCCTAAAGCCAATCGGCCCGGTGGTTTCCCGGAGACATGCGCTCGACAACTTTCAGTCCGACGCATTCCCGAGACACGTAATACTTAACCCGCTAAGAGATAAGATACTGTTCCGCCTTGTCGGGATTACCTCGGGTAACCCGCGGGATAGTATCCCCGTCACATTCGCGGTGGGAGCAATCATTATATATTACGAATACTTCGGATTACGCTCTAGGGGGAATTCTCCTTTAGCTAAAGGGTAGAAGGGTCTAGCGCAACGATGATAACAAATAGGTGCACTGGCATCCTGTTACGTTTCTAAGCAAAAAGTTCACTGACGTAGACACTTGATGCAATACTTACAACAAGGAGCCTATAGTCATATAGGTCTCGTTAACGCACTAGCGTCACTACACCGAAGGCGTATAGTACAAGATACGAGTTCTAAGCGATAACTATAACCTAAGATACTTTATAACGACCAAAACGTTGAGTTTACGGCAAGTATACTAGGTAGAAGATCTGTCTGCGTATGATTTTGTTATTGAATACAAGAAGGGCGTAAAGAACCTAGCCGATGACCTATTACGTCGCTCGGACTACATGCGTGAGTCTGTGAAGCAAGTAAGCCTCGACTTAATATTACTAATACTATAATAGAAGCTACGTGTATCGGAGTCTTGAGCCTTAACCAACTTGAGCTCAACAAACGGTCGAGTCTCTAGCGCTGCTACGCCACCCCGTAAAACAAATCTCACTGGGCGATCTAATCAATTGGCCCCATTTCTCAAGGGCGTTGTCGCAAGTGTCGCAATTGTACCCTAAAAGGACCGATTTAGCGTATTAGAACTACTCGATGGACTTCATCACTGGCCTTGCTCCGTATAAGACACGTAAGGAGCGCGTTATCGACTCAATATTGGTCGTTATGGATCGGTTTACGAAATACATTTGGTACTTTGCAGTTTCGACTACGATTAATTTACCTGATCTCATAGAGCTTATCTACCGCAAATTTGTGTGTCGATTTAGTATTCTACAATCCTTCATAACTGATCGCGGTACGGTATTTACTAGTGGATTCTGGAGTGCGTTCACCTGTTACCTTTGTATAAAAAGAAGACTTAGTACTACTTTCTACGCTTAAACCGATAGGTAGACTAAGCGTTAGAACCAACTACTTGAGATGTTCCTAAGAATATCCACCTTATACAGACAAGAAGATTGGGCTAATTGGCTTGCGACTACGATGTTCGAGCACAACAGTAAAGAATACAGTACAACGAAGCGTTCTCCAATTGAGGTTGCTATAGATAATATTTCTTAGTACCCTAATAGGCTTAGACTCGAGGTCGAGTCCTAGAAGAAGAGAGATGAGACTACAATGGCCTCGGAGCCTACGGATCTCATTCCAGCCGCTACTGCTCGCGTGTAGAAGATGATTAAGGACCGCAAGTAGATTATTAAGAGCATTAAACACGCTTAGTAGTTATAGCGAGGCTATTATAATGCTACGTATAAACCGAAGTTCTACGCTGTTAGAGAGAGTGTACTACTCTCGATAAAGCATTTAACTTTAAAGAGACCTTATAAGAAGCTCGATGATAAGTTCGTAGGGCCCTTTAAAGTCCTTGAAAAGATTAGTGCCTAGGTATACAAGCTGGCGCTCACACAGAGATAGAATCTCATCCACAATGTTTTCTATATTAGTCTATTAGAACCGTACCATTCTTAGGACGGTTTCGAGCCAAGCACGTTAAGCGACGATAAATATCTAGAGAACCCTTTATAGGACATTAAGAAGACCGTAAATCAGAGGACTCGGAGGGACAAGGTTAAATGCCTTATCCGGTAGCTCGGATACTCAGCTACGCATAATTAATAGATCTCTTACGACAAGCTAGAGAACATCGACGAGACTATAGAGGCTTTTCTCAACGAGTAACGGGTAATAGCCCAACTACTTAGAGGGAAGAAGAGAGCACGAAACGATACTTCCGTAGAAGTAATAGGAGGTACGGCGGTATTAGTAAGAAGAAGTAAGAGAACGCGCAAGTAGCGCTTTACTATAGAGCCTACCTAGAAATTCCTATCTAGTATTCTACCTATATCCCTCACCTAACTAGAAGAGCCTCTTATCCGCAACGGACATTGCGTTAAAGAACGCTTTCTCTAGTAGGTGATCAACGACCGCATTAGCCGGCTTGTAGATACCAACTCCACCGTAACCACGCTAGTAACAATTACTCCAGGTAGGATGGTAGGTCTACCTCCCTAATAGGCGTATTGTTCCTACAAACAGGAGTGTTGAAGACGTTCCGACTAGGATACGCAGACGTCTTATCGTCGGTAGTGAAAAGCTTAGATATAATGAAGGCTAAACTAGAGTTAGATAAGAGTTGAAAACACGCAAGCGAGATAATTACCGGGAAATAAAGAGTAGAGCTAGAGCTTTAACTTTGAGATAAAGAGGAAAAGAATCAAATAGGTTGCAAACGAGATCTCATACCTCTGTACCGCGTCACGCGACGCAGATAAACGTTTTGATAGCAACGATTTCGATCTCCCAACGACTAACGCGCGGCATAACGCGTGCCCGCTACTAGATCTGTTTAAAATACAACAAATCTTTGCTATAGATCCAAACGAGCAGTTGCTTGGAAACGAAGTACCTAACAACGCCTCGCGACTTTAACGCCTCAAGCTCGTTGCAACACTTTCGCGAACGATATATATATGTAATGTACTTAACGGTTCTACTTTTAAGGTACTACAACGTTGGGATGACAGACGCACGCGGCCCTACTACAACACAAAGTCGTTATACTAGGCCTCCGGGCATGAGAACTCTTTTCTATTTTTCCCACGAGGTTTTTAAGGTTTTAGCAAGCTTATACAAGCCCAAAAAAGATATATTATTGATGCTCGGCAAGAAATGCCTTGGTGCCACTCTATCTTATTAGATTATAGACGAGGCTAATAGAGCCGAGGACGGCTCCTAGAAGGAGGTGGATAATTATGAGAGCTACTCACAGACGTGCCCCCCCCCTGTAGCAACTCTAGAGTGAAGCTATTCCGGAGCCGCTACATACAAGGTCCTTCAAAGGACTTGTATACGTATTTCTTCCTAGGTAGCAATTCGTTACGTATTGAATCTAGTCTACTACCATTGAGTAAACTCCCTTTTATATCTATACACCCCTTATACTTTTATAGAACGACCTAGATCACGCTAACGAGAAGCTACAGGCGTAGGATACGTAAGCGCCTATGAAGCGTAGACGTAGAGTAAAATAATCTTAAAGCTATAAAGGACTTTTCATTCTAATCTAAAAAATGCCTGTAGGTAAAGAAACAATAAAGCACAAGAAGTGCAAGTGTAGATCACTTCTCTATCCCCTCTCCCTTCTTACCCGGCTCGACTGGCCTATACTAAGCGACTATAGTCTCCTAGCTTTCAGTAGAGACCTAGCGCTCCTCCTCCCCTATACTAGGAAGCCTTACCTAGAAGAAGTTAGTAGAGAAGCATGATAGGAGTAAGAGATATACACTTATACTCTTATGGTGTTAAGAATTGCGATTAGGGTGCGCGAAATCTTAGTGAACCTAAGGACTAGAATCTCACCTTATCCTCCATCGACTATAGCTTAGAACGGCGCGTAATTAGGGCGTTAAGCTGGCGGACATACTTGTCAGTAACCTAGAAAGGAATTAGTAGTAAAGTATGCGGTACGCGTACGGACTTACATTAGGGTAAGGATGGCTCTAGCCCACGTAGTAACTGTAATTAGTGGACTTAGGTTTCTTTCAGTCTAGCGTACACTTCTAGGGCTCGTCTAGCGGGACGTTTACACGCTTCACGTAACGGAGGTTTTAGTAGGCGGGCCGGCCAAATGTTGAGCAATAGGAGTCTAGATAAGTTAGCTATATATTAGGAAAGTAAGCGAAGCGTAACTAACTGTAGGAGCTTATTTAGGAGGTGCTATAAAAAATCAATGAAGATAGAGAGAAAGGGAAAGATTGGAAGCTAGGGTTGAGGGATAGGCTTATATACCTAGCGCGGTAATATAAACTCGCTCCGCATATAAAGCGTAATAATACAACGGCTAGGTAGCCACATCTTTAATCCCCACTTTCGACGTCGCCGTTAACAACCGACGGTCCGCGCAATAATATTCGCACGCCGCGTACACGCTACGCCATCTACGCGCTTTATATAGAAGGTCGTTTATAATAGCGGAGACCGCTACTTAGAAGGGGAGGCAATTGTTATACCTAGGATAGAATAGTAAGGGGTAGAAGCATGGCGCTCCTAAGATTGGATATAGATATATAGTAGTGGTGTATAGCGCATGATGTACGCTACGGGTACGCATGTAAGTCTCTACCTTTCTCCTTCTGAGGAAGGTAAGGATTAGTTTACGTACCAAAACGACTTCTATTCCACACCATTTATATCTACCTCTAATAGAAGCGCTTTCACCTTATTAGGTCCGGTAAGGACTCTTATACTAAGGTATCTTTCTAGCGTAGCGGCAAGCGCCGTCGTTATACCAACTAGTAGGTCTATACGATAAGGACTAGGACGATAGCGAGGCTAGAAACAACCTAGGTGGAGATATTAACCCCTTAGACGAGTCGGAAGACGAGATTATCTACGACGTTAACCTGGGTCCCGAGTAGCGTATTATAAACCATAAGGTATAGTGAAGTTCTACCTAGCTTACATCGCTCTAACGTCTATAGGGTATATATAAGCTTAACCATTGCGATCCTACCCAAACCAGTAGAAATAAGGCTATCTATGATTATTAGCGCTCGGTAGAAATAGAACCAACGACTCCTCACCACACTAGGTTCTCTTAGGATATACTAGATAAAAGCCCAACGCTTGTTATGATCTCCATTAAGTATAGACGTATAACTATATACGCTATACGGCTTGTAAGAGTAAAGATTCTTACTAGACACGGTGGCCTCTATTTACTATAGGAAGAGGAAAATACGGATTAGCTTAAGAAATTCATCACGGGATGTTGGAGAGAAACTATTAAGCTATTTATCTATAACGGTCTACTTTCTTAGAGAGTTAACCCTTATATTGTTATTAAACCCATCGCTAAGATCGTTCGTTGAACTAGATAACGTACGATAAATCCTATAACGTATCACTAATACGTACTAAGGTCAATTACTTAAAACATTCTACTATAACTCTTACTATAGGTTATTTAAAGAAGTCTTACTTAACTACCTATACCTTTAGAACTCCTACCCCTTTAAGTGAGCCGTACTACCGATCTTAAAAAGCGCATCTATATCCGAGCTAGCTCTCTCATTTACTTTATTCTTTAGAAATATATATAACTATACTTTAACTTAGATTTATATGCTCTAGAAACGGTTATATATTATAAGAAAAGTATAGAATTAAAACCTAGGATTTGTACTATAAGTTAGTCTCTTTATACTTTTATTATAAGTATTCTTTTAAGTATAGCAACGACCCTTAATTAAAACGTCTACCGTAAAGTAATAGTTAATTTTACGTACCTACGTTTTCTATCTTTTAACCCTTTTACTCTTAGCTACGTTTTTAATAATATAGTTAATTGGATAGTATTACAATTCTCTAACTAAGCTCTGTTTCTATTATAATATCTACTATATA
>Ga0160427_10002578_pt1 | contig 10902 bp, 19 predicted proteins | sample SolpanmetagenomL_FD_108194 | JGI IMG/M metagenome (GOLD analysis project Ga0160427, IMG submission 108194) | Solar panel surface microbial communities from Lawrence Berkeley National Laboratory, California, USA - L | ecosystem: Engineered > Built environment > Solar panel > Unclassified ...
AGGCGGTCAGCGTGTCAGCATGAAGCAGGGCGGCCGTTCGGATTGTCACAGACCGAGATACCGCCCTTCATGCTGCTGTTTTGCGTCCTGGACGCCATTTTCACTGAAGTGTCAGCTGCTGAGCCCAGGTCCAACATACAAGCACGCTTTAGACATTTAACGTGCTGAGTGGTCACCACGAAGGTATGAAGTACTTTAGGACTGCAAAGCTTGTACGTAGGGAGGACTGATGACACGTCGAAAGATACTTGGGCCTGTTTTACTTTTAGTAGCTGTCGTGCTTCTCTACACACTCTTCAGTTATGTTAGATTTAAGAATGGACAGTTAAATGTAGAGTCTGAATACAGTGCTTCCGAAACATATAAATTTTGTAGAGATGCGTTTGTAAAGTTGCTTGATGACCCTATTAAGTACGATTTCGCCGCTGATAACTCTGTTGAGGATGTGACCATAAATCAACAGACTTCAGAAGCGACCTGGTACTCCTCTGTACAGGTAGAATCTATAAAAAATCGAAATATCAATGTGAATTTTACATGCGTTTACAATTATTCAAAAAGAACTGCCTCAATGAAACTGAAAATGTATTAAAGGGTTAATTTAATTACCTAATATATATAACGCAATAGATTCTTTAAATCACATAGTGAGATTTCGTGACTGCTCAGCACATCAAGCCTCGTTTATGTGCTGAGCAGTCACCAATCAATTACTTGACAGTAATAACTTGTGGTTGAGGAGACTTTGAATTACCAAACTTAGAGTTGTTGTTATCGAGATTACCGTAGGTGTATTCGTATCCAAAAATAGTATACTTCCCTGGAATAGTGAATTTTAAGCTAGTTTGATGCTTGAAGTTTCTAATTTCTCCAGGCGCAGCAGTGACCGCAACTGACGTGCTGAAGTGACCCCCATCATTAAATGCCACTCCAATCGGTAGTTGGTTTTGAGTAGCACAATCCTCGGATGCAACGTCACTGTATTTAAGTTCACCTACGTATACACATATTCCCGTACTGTTTACATAAGTTTGGGTTGGTGGTGGGAAGTTTTCATAGACCTTCACACTACTGAATGCTGTGACGTTCACTGTCCCACCAACAGGAACGGTGTTTAAATCCACGGCAACTGTGGGAATTCCTGATTTTGGAGGAACCACCCTGTATTGTTGACAACCAGTTAGAGAGACTGGTACAACGGTAAGAAGCAAATAGGCTAGGAACTGTACTTTTAGATATTTACTTTCTAGCATATTCTTCATCAGGGTTCTCCTAAATTGCTGCAACAACCTGTCAGACCTCAGACTAGCTAAACTACCAATTACGTATGGCTGGTGTCGAGTGGTCAGACTAAGGTAGTTTGAGGAATGTCACGACTGATTATGCCGGGAACAGTTTGCCTTGTTTGTGCTGCGTTGCTTTTCGCCACGGACCGTATCTCGCAGGCCATGATTTATGCAGCCTACAAATTTAGTGCGGCTGGTGAGGGCCACAACTTTGCCACTGAACTTTTAGGTTCTCTCTGGCCTGAGTACCTCTTTCTTTTAGCTGGGGCAATTTTGATAATCTGGGGACTTTCCTCAGAGCGTAAGAAAGTGGACCACGAGGAAAGAAGTAGGTAAACTCAAATATTTTCCGACTAAGCCTCTCCACCATCTTGAAGTGTTTTTATGTAGTCTGTGATCATAGCTTTAACCAGAGCCTCTGCTGTCTCAGAATGACTATCACTCATAGAGAATGTCCAATGCCATCCTCTTGGAACTGAATGATTGCCTACCTGGTTAAACGACAAGGCTGAGACAAGGATGGCCGGATCATTTGGATTGAGAGAAAAAACAAATTTAAGGCTGTAATCCAAAACCACTGAAAACGTTAAACCCTTTGCGTTACCGTCGAAGGGTACGCTGACCCTTCCAGTGAGGCGGTTAAACGGAGGGTCTTGGAACTTTGCAGCTTGAACAATCGTGAAACCCACTTCGTAGAATGCTGTGTCAAGTGCTCCTGGTACACCCTCGCTGTACTTCTGGGCCTCACTGAGCGTCCTCTGACGAGTTCTCACGGCGCTCAACAAAGCTTGGTCAAGTCGGTCTGGTGTCTCTGGCATGTACCTATCTTATTCCCAACGTGAGACGCAGCATCCTGACCCGATAGCACCCATCGAGGCTTCCCAAACTCCTCTACGGTTATCTACCTGGAGCTAGGTTTTGCCTGCTCAAGTTGCTAATTAGCATTATCAAATTACAGCTGACCGTTCAGACAGTGATAACCAGAAGGGCAAAACAACCCAGTGGCGGCAAGAACCTGAAAAATGCCCCAAATGCTAACATCCTCAAATGAACACACCCGAGGCATTCACCCTCGAAGTCAAAGAAAACGGAAGAATCTTCCTTCCAGTCGCCCTCCGTTCCCTCATGGGCATCCACTCCGGTGACCGCCTCATCGTCACTATCACCCAAAGAGGCAAAGCAGAACTCGTTACCGCTGAGCACGCCATCGCTTCAACACGCGGTATGTTCGCTTCACTCAAAACGGACGCCACCTCATTCACCGAAGAACTCAGCGCAGAGCGCCACAACGAAGCGGAACTCGAGTGAACGTCCTCGATACCTCCGCGCTCCTGGCCTGGCTCCAAGACGAACCCGGTGCAGACCAAGTCAGTACCGCACTTCTGAACGGCGCGACCATCCATACCGTCAGCTGGGCCGAAGTCCTCAGTCACCTCGCTGATCACGGCCTCAACGCTTCCCAGGTCACCCAGCAGCTCACCGCACGCGGCGTCCTCGATCAACTCCTCACCGTCGACCCAGGCCAACCTCAAGACGCCATTGCCGTCGCCGACCTGGGACGCGAAGGGCAACGGCTCGGCCTTTCACTCGGTGACCGCTACTGCCTCGCCCTCGCCCAGCGCCTGGCCGCACCCGTCCTCACCACCACCCCCACCTGGGCCTCACTCACCCTCCCGATCACCGTCGAGCTGGCCACTTGAGCCGAACAGCACTTCAGACACGCTGCGGAGCGCGTCGATTCGACGGTGGGGGCGCTTGAGTTTGAGAGGGGCAGTCAGCGTGTCAGCATGAAGCAGGGCGGTCGTTCGGATTGTCACAGACCGAGATACCGCCCTTCACACTGATTTTTTGCGTCCTAAACGCCACTTTCACCGAAGTGTCAGCTGCTGAGTCAATAAGCATATGGCCTCCTATCCAACTGCAGTTGCTGCGCTTAGTGAGTTTTTTTGAGTAAAGTTAGCTATGGATCAACCTGCTAGGCCCTCAAAGACGCTTGCAGAGATACATGAAGCCACCGTTGCCAACCGGCGGAACATCGCTGCTGCGCGTCACCACGTAGGGGCTGCAGGATTGGAACAGACGGCGGCACTCGAAGGAATGATCAGTGTGGGTCGGGGACAGAAAACCGTGACCCAGGCACTGGAGTCGCTTGGATACGCCTTACGGAATGAACATGCAGACGATACAGAGGCCCAAAAGAAAACTATGGCTGAGCTGCAAGTGGTCAGTGATGAGCAACTTGCTCTCGCCCATGAATTGGACGAGCTGATTGCGCTGACGCTCCATAACGTCACCGTGACGCCGCTCGAACAGATCAGCGTCATGGTCTTGAATGAGATCGGCGATGAAGTCAAGGAACAGATCGCCACTCTCGAAGCGTTGATCGAGCGGGCTCAAGACGGTTCTTCACCCAGACAGAAGGGGCTTTACCAGCGAGCCGAGGATGAAGCCCAGGCCGCTACCGTTCATCTCGATGCTGCAGATGCAGCCAAGGCTGGCGGCGAAGTTCATTCACTGAGTGCGACAGGGGAAGAAACCATCATGCAGATCACCGAGGTGAACGGTGCTTCTCCTGAGACACAGATCAATGCCCTGGAGCGGATGTCTGAGAAGGCTCAGGAACAGGCCGATATCATCAGAAATCAACAGGAGCTGCTCTGATAATGAGCGTTTCTCTAACCCCTAGCCGAGTGGTCTGCGGCTCTTGCGCTCCCGACAGCGGATGCTTGTGGAGGCGAGCACGCGGGCCACGCCGCCGGGCGGGCAGCTGGAGCTGAGCCGGAAGACCGCGAAGTAAGTCACGCTGAGGTCGTAGTCGCGCAGGATACGAACCTCGCAGAAAATGGGGGGCGGGCTGGGCGTGGGCTGACTCAGCAGCAGGGTGCCGAGCAGCAGCAGGATTGAGTTCATGGGCGCTCCTGGAATGCAAAAACCGCCCGGAGGCGGTTTGCGAATGAAGTGAACTGGGGGCTACGAAAGCGTGTTCAGCAGCTGCTGACCTTCGGGCATCAAGCGGTAGACGCGGAAGCCTCCCCTCCCGCGCTGACCTTCGAGAAAGCCAGCGGCGGTCAAGCGTCTGAGCGCCGTCCGGATGGTGAGATCGTCATAGCGCTTCAGGCCGCGTTCGACGGCCTTGAGCGTTAATTGCCATCGGGTCATGGGGCGGGCGGAGGCACTGGCCAGCAGCGCATGTTCGATGGAAGCCTTCCGGACAACGTGAGGTGGGCGGGGGGCACGCATTGTGCAAAGTATAAAAAACGTGGCCAGGCGGAGTTGAACCCGGCGTCAGTAAGTCCGCGGCAAGCGAATGCCCCGGCGTGGGCGAGGGCTGGGTGGGGCGTGGGTGGGCAATCACATTTACATCACGGCTTTGACCTGCACTGTGTTCTATGGACCTTCAAATCACTGTTTCGAATGGCACACCGATCCTTCAAGAAGGCGCACAGACACTGCGGGGGACACAACGCATCGACCGGTACATGCGCCCAGGGCGTTTGCGAAAGCCCCCCTGGGAAGTCGAGAAGTGGCGACTCGAAGATGGACGGCAGTTGAAGATTGGCAGACCGATTGGGAAAACCGAGTGGATCATCGAGGAATTGAAATGAACAAGCTGCCCTGGGGAAGCGAAAGCCCCCCACTTGCGCGAGGGCTGGAGATGGCGTGTCTGCTGGCTGATACCCAGAAGAATCAGCGTGGTATTGGGGTAAGGATTTGCAGCACCTGCTGGCCGTGTGGGGTCAGTTGATAATGGCGCAGCGAATTATCCCCCTGTCTGACCTCCAATAACCCGCTGCCCTTCAACCGTTTCAGCGCTGTTGCCACCGTCTGTTCGTCAAAGCGCGTCAAGCCATTCTGCACGGCGATGACCAGCAGCCGTCGGCGTGTTCTGGGTGTGTCCAACGAGGCACTGGTCAGCAGCGCGTGCTCGATTGAACCGCTCAGGACAACGTGTGATTTCCAGAGGGAGTCCATCGGCCACCAGTATAGGTAGCGCTGTTCCTACTGGCCGATAGCTACGAGTAGCAGAGAGCTTTCAGGGCAGTCAGGACCACTCCGGCAGCGGCCTGACCTGACCAGCGAGATGATGGGTGCAATCGGAGAGGAAGATGATCTCGCCCGGCTGAGCGCCGTTGCAGCCCACGAACGAATGGCAGCGGGTCTCGCCCTCGGCGTTCCCGCCGATGACCAGGCACGACGGCGACACGACCGGTTTCTCGGTGTCACCGTTCCAGGTCCACGCGCCGGGGTCTTTGACGATGACGGTGTGATACCCGCTGCAGCCCTCGCAGCGAAACGAGAGCCATGCCAGCCCATCGCCGTAATCGACAGCATGCGTTTCGTGTCCGAATCTCCTGACAAGCGAACGCCCCCGCGTGGAGCCGGGGGCTGAGGGTGACTCTGACGTGGCGTCGTGACGACCTGGTCACTGGTCGAAATCTAGGTCGTTCTGGTGACGCGTGTACGAAGACCAAGCGACGCTTGCACCCATCGCGATGAGCACAAAAAGTCCCGAGGTCACGCTCAACCACAGCGGTGCCTGCGACACGAGCAGCAATACCTTGACGGCGAGTACCGACAAGACGATCATCCACGCGCGCTTACGGAGACTGGTCAGCATACACATCCGAAGGTAGCGGTGACGGTCCATATCGCTATGAAATACGACACATTCGATTCATGGATTCATGGGTGATGAGGCCGCCAGAAAATGCGCCTGGACGCGAGAAACGCCGGAGGGTAGCAATGCCAATCAGGCTGGACGTTTAGCGAAGACCTTCAGAAGCTGCTCGCCTTGCGGGGTCAGGCGGTAATTGCGGATTGCGCCGCTATAGCCGCGACTCACTTGAAGTAACCCACTGGCCAGCAAGCGCCTCAAGGCCGTCGTCACCGTCTGATCGTCGTAAAGCCTCAGGCCACATTCAATGGCGATGACCAGCAACTGCTGACGTGTTCTTGAGAGATCTATCGAGGTGCTGGCCAGCAGCGCATGCTCGATTGAACCACTCAGGACAACGTGTGATTTCCAGGAGGGGGGCATCGGCTTGCAGTATAGAAAAACGCCGTGTTGGCTGGCCGATAGCGTGGGGAATCAGGTCGGTGGGTGGCCGTTCATCAACAGTGCAGTGCTGATACCCGCGATCAGCTGTGGGTGTAGCGTCGATAGGCTTCCCCTTCAAGCACCGCGCCCGCAGGCGTCGCCACCGTGGGCGCGGTGTAGTTGCCGAACAGTTGTGGGTACTGCTTCTTGCTTGAGGCCAGATACAGCGCCGGGCCTCCCTCCAGAGCCGTATTGCGTATCGCTGGCCTTCCTGCGCCTTTCGTCTCGCTGTACCCCACCTCCAGCGCATAGACAGGCGTGCCATCCGCCTGGGTGACGGCCTGTTTCATCCGCGTGGGCGGCCCTGCTGTGGCGTATTTCCAGTACGCCGAGGTGAAATAGGTCGCGGGTGGGGTGATGGAGGTGATGTCCACGCCGAGCGAGTGGTCCAGACCGCCAATCGGCAGGGTATCTGGGACGTACTGAATCAGTCGCTGGCTGCCCGTCAGGGTCAGCACGCCCGCCTGCACGATGCCTGACCCGCTCATTCGCACTGGCGTGGCTTCAATGGTCAGCGCCGCCCTCACCCGCGTTTCTCCCCCCTTGCAGCGATAGGTCAGTTTGACCGTCATCAGCGCCTGCACTGTGGGGTCGATGTAGTTGACGGCGCTGCTGCTGCCCGCCCGAGCTTTCAGGTACGTGATCAGGCTGGGGTAGCTCATGATCTCGTACTCATCGAGCACCGTGAGTTCTTCGGCGGTGTACGTCCCGGTACTTGCCACTGCCGCGCCATCCGCCGTGATCCGCAGCGTTTTTTGCCGCACCGCTGGGAACAGATCACCCGCCAGCGCCTCAATGCTGGGGGTAATCGTTGTGGTGTGCAGTGCCCCAGACACATGGGTCAGACTCCCGGTGATGGCGGCACTGCTTGGGTAGGTCCAACTCCCGTCCGTATTGACGGTGACGCTCTCCCGGCCAAACCTGACGGTGGTGGCACTCGGGATTTCCAACAGCACCCAGCGGATCGGCGTTCCCGCCGCGTCCTGCCATACGCTGCCGATGTCTTCCACCGTCAGCCCGTGGGCTGAGGCTGTGGTCACCAGTCGATGATAGGCATGCCCGTGATTGGCCCCGATGTAGGTGCTGGTGCCCAGGTGCTGCGGGGCTGGATCATCACCATTGCCACACAGCAACCCCGCTTCGGCTGCGCCAGCGAGGTTAGCGGCAGTGGTCGCCGCTGGCACAAACGAGAAGCCTGTCGGCTGGAAGACGTTGTGTTGCCCTGGCGCTTGAATCTCGATACGGCCCAGCAGGACCGGCGACGTAATATGTCCCAGCGTTCGCCGCGATCATCACGCCACTGCTGATCGCGGGCAGCACCGCCGTGACATCCGATGCGAGATCGGCCAGAGATACCGGGTATTTCGGGATGTCCTCAGCGCCGTTGAGATAGGTGCCGAGCGGATCAATCGTCGCCCCTGCCACTGCGGCCAGTTGGTCCACGTCATAGCTGATGGTTCCGCCGCCCGTTGGCCCGCAGCTCCATAGCATCAGGATCGCCCCCACCAACGGAGCACCAGTGATCGTCGCGGCAACCGGAATACCGTTGCGGGTGTAGCGGATGCCCACCCCGTCGTCCACAACGCTGACGGTGCCGCTGGCGAGCCCTGGGCTGAGGTAACTGGCGTTGCTGTTGGTGCTGACACCAAGCCAGACCCGGTCAGTGCTGGCAGATGTGCCCGACGTGGTGAGCGAGCCGCCGTAGCGTAGCGCCACCCAGATTTGCAGCGTGCCCTGGCCGCCGCCTCCACCCACAGCCGTAGACGGCACGCCGGTCAGGGTGTCCTTGAGAACACGGGCATGCACACTCATGGTTGGTGGACTACTGTCGCTCGGCGTGATGCCGAGGCTGGCGAGGTCGGCCAGCGTCACCACATTGGCCTCGCCCGTACCGGTACCGCGAAAGGGGTGCTAGACGCGGGCTGGGCCAGTTTCATCAATATCCTGTCCCTCAAAGCTGCGAACGCTGGAAGGACAGTTCTGGGGGTTGACCCCAAATATACGAGTCAGGATTGTTCCCAGTGCGGACATCGGCAGAAGGTCAAAATCGGCCATGCCTACATCTGCGCGAACTGCGGCATGGACATGCACCGTGATGTCAACGCCGCTGTGAACATCCTGAATCGGGGCAGGGATGCTGCCTTCTGCGAGAGCGTACAACCTACGGCGCTTGCTGACCAGAGAAGCCTCGCCCTTTAGGGCGGGGAGTCATCACGGTATGGGGCCTGCAGGACGCACCACATCCGGTAGCTGGCCTAAGCCGTCTTGTCCGCTTCAAGCAGATCCGCCTCGACGCGTTCAGCCTCGTCTTCGTCCTCGGCGATCCACAACTCGTCTGGGCTTGGCTCCCATGTCAGTACGTAGCCGACGACGTTGAGATCTCGCGGGAGGACGGTGGGCTGACCGTGCGGGAGATCCGCGCGGCCGCCCTCTGAGCATCCGCCTGTGCACCGCTGCCGCTTGGAGGTGATGTTCTGCGGTATCTTCAGAGAAATGAAGGCCCTATGAATCAACCTCAGGTGGTGGTAATCGGCGCGTCGGCTGGCGGCATCGAGGCCCTGCTCGAACTGGTGGCACACGTTCCGCCCGACTTCTCTGGAGCCATCTTCATCGTGATGCATCTCGCGCCCTATGCGGAGAGCCGCCTTGCTGAAATCCTCGGCCTTCACTGTCTTCTCCCGGTACGGCAACCGCAGGACGGCGAGCTGTTCCAGGCCGGGCACATCTACTGTGCCTGGCCGGACCACCACCTGCTGATCAATGGACCATGTGTGGCGGTCAAGAAAGGACCGCACGAGAACCGGTTCCGGCCGAGCATCGATGCGCTGTTTCGCTCGGCGGCCTACACGCATACGTCCCAGGTGATTGGTGTGGTGCTCTCCGGGCTGCTGGAGGACGGCACCTCTGGACTATGGACGATTCAGCAATTGGGTGGACGAACGATGGTCCAGGCACCGAGTGACGCTCTCCATGACAGCATGCCGCTGAGCGCCCTGAGCTCGGTCGACGTCGACGCGATTCTGCCAGCCCGTAGCATGGCGGCTCGCTTGACCGAATGGACGCAGCACCCGCCACCTCACCAGGCCGCCGGGCTTGACGAGGAACAAACCCGGCGGTTAAAACTGGAAGTCGGTACAGCCATGGACGGACACGCGTTTCAAAAAGGCATCCTGTCGACGGGCAAGCCCTCCATGTTTGCCTGTCCCGAGTGCCATGGTGTGCTGATGGAGATTGAAGAAGGATCGCTGAAACGCTACCGCTGTCACACCGGGCATGCGTACAGCGAGAGTGCCCTGCTTTCGGAAGTGACGGAAGCGGCCGAGAAGGCGCTGTGGGAAGGGGTCAGGGCCCTGGAGGAAGCCACGCTGCTGCTTCGCCAACGGGCACAGGCAGCCATGGCCCGCGGCGAAGCGCTGAAGGTGGAAGCGATGTTGAGCCAGGCCCAGACGTTGGAGGCGAGAAGCATCGCCTTGGTGGAGATGCTCAAAACCAATCAGGTGCTGAGCGCCGAGCAGGGGCCTCAAACGACAGCAGAGCATCCCGCGAATGACTGAAGCACTCGCTCCTACCTGACTGCCTTTGATGCTGACCAGTCGGGAGCAGCGAGCACTGTGGGGGAGGAACTCAGGTCTGTTGCCCAACAGATCGCAGTTTCCCAAACACTCTTAGCTCAAGACCAGTTGATAATGGCAAATACAGAAAAAGCGCTGGTGGCGTCCAGAGCCTTGATTGAGCGGGTCAACCCAAAAAAGGCCTTTTATTGGGTAGTGCTCCAGGAAATCCTTCAAGCGGCGTTGCGAGCTTTTGCCGTCTCAAGCAGCTTAGCCCAGGGACAGGCATAGCCCAAAGCGGAGTGCAGCCGAATGCGGTTGTACCAGCCCAAGAATCTGTCGGTTCCAGTACGCAACTCTTGAATCGAACGGAATTCTTCGCGGAAGACAAACTCATATTTCAGCGTGCGGTTGGTGCGCTCCAGGATTCCCATTCCGCCCCGCTGGGAGACTCTGGCCCGGATCCAGCCGCCGAGCGCTTGACAGGCATCCTGAAAAACGCCGGACGTGAAGTCCGAGCCGCCGTCCGTCATGATCAGAACCTTGTCGTGGATGCCTTGAGCACGCAACGTGGCAACACCCGCCCTGAGCGCGGTCACCGCGCTCAGGGCGGAAAGGCTCCGAAGCACATGAATGTTTAGGACGACGCGGGTCTCGACGTCGAGCACCAGGTAGGCCCAACACACGCCATCCGCGAGCGTGAAGCGGGTCGCGTCCATTTAGATCCGGCGACCCGCTGGCCACAGGGTTTCAGGTGCAGCAGGCAGCGCTTTTTTGCGGCCCTTTCGGGGCTGTGGTGGGTTGAGGCGGTAGTGCTCCAGGAAATCCTTCAAGCAGCGTTGCGAGCCTTCGCTGTCTCAAGCAGCTTAGCCCAGGGACAGGCATAGCCCAAGGCGGAGTGCAGCCGAATGCGGTTGTACCAGCCCAAAAATCTGTCGGCTCCATCCCTTAATTCTTGAATCGAACA
>Ga0160427_10002579_pt1 | contig 10898 bp, 9 predicted proteins | sample SolpanmetagenomL_FD_108194 | JGI IMG/M metagenome (GOLD analysis project Ga0160427, IMG submission 108194) | Solar panel surface microbial communities from Lawrence Berkeley National Laboratory, California, USA - L | ecosystem: Engineered > Built environment > Solar panel > Unclassified ...
ATGTGTATAATGAAGTACTCAGTGGTGCATGTTGTGTAGTCAACCCTCAATGAATCAGTCCGTCATTCGGTACCTGAATCCATTATTATCATCATCATCACGATCTTGATGCAAGATTCGCATCGGTCGCGTACTTGATAGGGTAGCACAATCAGAAAGACGCTCGGGTCCATTCCACGATATTTTGAGCTAGCCCCATCAACACTGATGTCACCCGTGTGCAGCATACACCTTCGTTTACTATATACCTAGGTATATGATGTATGACTATCACCTGTATTTTTGTCCCTGGAATATCGTGAACTCTTAGTTTATAACAAGACTCTTGCATCCATATAAATTGCATAATATAAAATGGTCATGACTGCAAACATTATTGTGCTTGCTGCAATACTTGTATACTGTACATGAGCGTACCTGAATTTAGTCTGTGAGCATCGATTTGAGGGAAAACGGCTGGAGAAAGAACGCCACAGATTTGTAAGATCTCAAGAACGACAACCTGAACACAATAAAACTTCGTATGAAATTTCTGTTCTTTCTTCAGATGCAAATATATCATGAAACATTATACTAATATCGATATATCATGCATTCTTCTGTTCTTGCACAAAAGTTGTGATGCCGTGAATTGTATTTATCGATATACCAGTGTCTGCATGATCTCAGCACTAGGTAGATTTCTGTGGCTTATTCTCCCAGCATTTACCTCAGTTCATGATCCCCACCACTCGGCGTATTCTACATCCATTTTCAATCCATCCCACCCCCATCCCAATCTACATCCGCAGATCTAGATATCTACCTGTCAACAACTAAAAAGTCATCTTCGTTCTACGCCCCGCCTGTATTCAAACTCAAGATCCTGCCACCACGAGATCCTCTCGAGAATAGCAATATGCAAAGCTTGGACTGGCATATCATCCTCGATACTCCAGTCAACATTCGTTTACGCACATTGTAAGTGCAGCCAGTTGCTTTCTGGAACCTACCCCCGACAAGGACGGAAGCTAATGTGAAGCAATATCGAAAGACTGCATGACTAGTGCATTTTTGCACAATTCAATCATTGAATCGACCAACTGCCTTATATTACCATTATTACGACTACTACAATCACGATGGCTTCAGTAGCTCAACTAAGCAGCCGTAAACGTTTGTCACACAGCCTCGAGTGAAGATGCGACCCGCTGATGATTGATTGATTGGTAGGAGAATTATCCGTTTTGAACCAACAAGCTTGGGGAGGAAAGACTGGTATGCGCAAGGTCGTGAGAAGCTTGAAAAAAACTTGCATCAATTGACAAGAGTAGATGTTTTTCAAATCAAACCACCTCTCGACACTTCATTCAAGAAGAATACGGCAGTGATCAAACGCCTACGAACCTCACTCACTTCCGAAAATTTGACATCCATTCTCAAAGATATCGCCACAGTATCTTTGGAGAAATACTTGTCGGAAGTGATCTCAGCCATTACCGAAGGTCTGCTCAAGGTCAAGGCCGCAGGGGAAGTCAATGCTGCGGTGGAGGTTGTCAGCGCTCTTCATCAACGATTTAGTAAATCGTTCACGCCTTACATTGTCTGGAACCTTGCCAAAGGTCTCAGTACACCAGGAAAGGAGCATTTGAAGGGACTGGCACCGGAACAACGAGAGAAGGAAGAGTCGTCACGATTAGTACGTCAGCGGGCTCTCCTCAGAGTCGCGACAGAGCTATGGCTTGTAAATGTTCTCCGTTCATTAGATGACGCACTTAACCCGGACGATAATAGCAACGGTCAAGCGACCAAGACTGGCGCTGAGCCAATCAAGAAAAGTTCCACTACTCATGCCCCCAGTGGAGAGAACATTCCGCTTCCTTTGGAGGTTCTCAAAGATCTTTTGTCTAAAGACCGAGAGGGTGTGAATCTCACTTTGGTTGTCCTCTTCTTGAAGAACTATGCTTGGGACGTCTTGGGAATTTCACCACGATCAAACACACGAAAGAACCCGACAGATGAGACCACATCGGACACTAGTGGAACAGAGATGACAATACAAAACGTCGAAGCTAATGGAGATGATCTTGGAACTCCATTGACGCCACCTAATCTGCAAATTCAGTTCAAAAATGTCATCACTGCTTATTTTCATAGTTTGAGTAATTACATGGTGAATGAACACCGGAGATTGCAACAACAGGGCAAGCGTAATGCAGAGGCGTATGTACGATCTGGCGAAGTCTTTGAGGATAGACAACAAGCTTATGACAAAGCTCTCAAAGCACAAGAAAAGCTGATCTCTAACGCACAGCTCGTCGCTGAAACCCTCGGCGAAGATATGCCACATTTCGGAAACGAGGATGAGGAGAAAGAGGGTGGCGAGGGAATGATTCGAGATAGTACCAGCATATTCAAAAAGGGCGAGGACGCAGGTAGTGGAGGAATGTGGGAGGACGACGACCAGAGGAGATTTTATGAAGATTTGGTCGATCTCAAAACATCAATCCCTTCTGTCTTGTTTGAAGAGGGTCGGAAAGGAGCAGTGGTGCCTGCGGAGTCAAAGGAAGATGAATCTAAAAAGGAGACACAACTAGAGAAGGAGGATGAAAATGTGACGCAAAAATTGGAGAACCTCGACATTTCATCACCACCAGGCACCCCACCTCCAGAAATCGATGCAGAAGCAATGGCTATACCGAACAAGACAATTGGGGCACAAGTGGATGCCCTGCTCATTCGCCTACCAGACTTGACAAATAGAGATCTCATTGACACTTTCGCATTCGATTTTTGTTTCCTCAACTCAAAGGCTTCTCGGAACCGCTTGATAAAGGTGCTCCAAGAAGTGCCACGTTCTCGGGGTGATCTTCTGCCATATTATGGTCGACTGATAGCTACTCTGGGCAAAGCTGGATTGTCGGATGTTACTCAGGGCGTTGTAGGTTATCTTGATAAAGAATTCAGAAGTTTGCAAAGAAGAAAAGAGAAGGATCAATTGGGTGGTGTGCGAACTCAGGTGGGGCAATTCAAGAATTCTACTTTGTGTACAGGGCTGACAGCTGTAGAATGTGCGTTACATTGCCGAGCTTACAAAATTCAAGCTTGTCCCAGAACACATCATTTTTCATTGTTTCAAAGTGGCTTTAGATGATTTCACAAGAACAAATATCGATGTCATTTGCAATCTGTTGGAGGGTTGTGGAAGGTTTCTGCTAAGAAACACCGAGACACGACCAAGGATGACCGCATTTGTAAGTCTAGTAAGCATTGCACATATGTAGTCAACTAATTAATGTAGTTGGACACCCTGCAAAGGAAGAAAAGCGCTCACCACCTTGGCCAACAAGAACGCATATTGATTGAAAATGCCTTTTACTATGTTAGTCCACCGGAACGTCCTGCTATAGCTCCCAAAGAGAGATCTTCTATGGAGATGTATATTCGCAAACTTGTGTATCTTGATTTGAATAAAAGAAACTACAACAAGATCATCAAATCATTACGAAAGCTTCATTGGGAAGACCCTGCAACAGTCAATGCTTTGGTCAAAATCTGTAGCAAGATTTGGAAGGTTCGGTATGGAAACATTTTCTTGATGGCAATACTAGTCATTGGATTGTTTAGATATCATCAAGACTTTGGGATTCGAGTGGTCGATGGCGTTTTGGAGGATATACGCAGAGGCTTGGAGGAGAACGATTTTCGCATGAATCAGCGTCGAGTCGCCAACGCGAAATATGTAGGCGAGCTCTACAACTACAAGATGATTGACAGTCCAGTCGTTTTTGATCAATTGTACACCATGCTCGTTCACGGACATGGTGAGTAGAAATTCCTGCCCGATTTTTGTTTTGTGCTAACGGTCCCAGCTGGAATACCACGTTATGGAGTTGTCTGTTCTCTCGACCCACCAGATGACTGTTTTCGAATCCGACTGGTCTGTACCTTGCTGGATACTTGTGGTGTGTGCTTTGATCGGGGATCAGCAAAGAAGAAACTCGACTTTTTCCTGGCATTCTTTCAATATTACATTCAACTAAAGGAAAAGATTCCAATGGACATTGAGTTTATGATTCAGGATACTTTCTCATTGATCCGACCTACCTGGACTTTGCATACCTCGCTTGAGGAAGCTGCCAAAGCATTTGAAGAAGCCAACGCAAAATTCAACAAGCCGCAGGAGGGTGACAAAGTTGTTGAAGCAGAAGTGTCTTCAGAGTCTGAGGATGGTGGAGACGATGATGATGATGGAGGCCTTTCAGACGATGAAGCAGACGTTGACCAAGAAACTCAGACTGTACGAAGTAACGAGAACATGGGCCACAACGATGACAGCTCTAGTAGTAGCAGCGGCGATTCAGACCGAGAGGACCACCTTGAAGACGACGAAGTCATCTATACCAGACCTGAAGAGGTTAGAGACCCTGAGGCAGATGCAGAATTTGACAGAGAATTTGCCAAGATGATGTCGGAAAGTTTGGAGTCAAGAAAGTTTGAGCGGAAGGCCGTCTTTGATGTCCCTCTCCCCATCAAGCGCTCTATTGTGGCCAATGGACAACAAGGCAACGCCGGAACCGATGATGAAAGCAACCCAACAGAGGCACCATCTCAGAAACCTAACACAATGGCGTTCTCTCTTCTGATGAAGAAGGGCAACAAACAACAGGTAAGTTTGTGAAAGCCCAACATCACTTCTCTGGAACTAACCGGCATAGACACGAACCGTCGATTTGCCTTCGGATTCCTCGTTTGCAGTCTCGTTAAAAAGCAAGCAAGAAGCCGAGAGGGAAGAGAAACAACGAATCAAGGATATGGTTCTCAACTATGAGCGTATGGAAGAGTCTAATGATTTGGAAGGTGAGTGACGCAACTCGAGCAATCAAACCTTGTATTGACCAAAAATCCTAGATCTCAAGACACATGCCGCAAGCAATGGTGTTCAAGTGAAGTATGGAGATAAGAATAAGAATTCTCAACGAGGCCGTAAACTTCAGCTTAGTGATGTTAATTGGTATAGTTCTAATCACTCCAATCCAAACTCGAAGTAGCATATCCCTCACAATCATTTAACATTGAATCTATCTGAGCATTATTCATACCCTGCCTTGTTTTATATATATATCAAGTGATACACTCTCAAGAACCCGATTTATATATATATGAAACCGCTAATCACGATTCCTCCTAACCATGCAGGACATAAACTACAAACTGGTCACACTCAAACTATGGCAAAGCCCTTCGATAGCAACTCCGACGAGGAAGCTCTTTCTTGGTACTTCACTGGGGCATAGTAGCAAAGAAGGTAGGCACTGCCGGATGTAAGGGACGCGTATCTTATGTCACTCGCTTGATGTGAACATAATCATACCCCTATAAGATGCCTCCGCCGGTCCACCAAACCACATCCCTCTCAACGACATCAATGATAGCAAAGAAGGAAGACCAAGTCTTTATCAAACCGTTGCTCTCATGATCGAAATCGCTACCCCGTCCTGCTCTCACTGAAGACGGAAAAAAGTGTGCATGTTTGTCAATTCCGGATTAGACTCATTGGCAATTTTTCTACATCAACCAACCAACCAGGAGGGGGAACATAATTTAAAATAAATAGGGTGAAAACGAAGAATGAGAAGTATACATCCTCGTTTTCTTGGCCAGTCAATATTGCTATTTCAATCATCATTTGTTTTTTGTTTGTTTGTTGTTGTTGTCTTTCTTTCCAAATCTAAGGTTTTTATAAGACGGTACTTTCCACAGTTTGTATAAACAAACCAATAAACCCTTATTTATACTTATATTTACCTACTTACATCTTGATCATCTCTTTATGACTTTTGCAGCTGTTATTGATGTAGCGATAATAATGAAACCAAGATTGAAAAATAGGTAAAAAAAGTAATGATATGTATAGAGAAAACTTCTCCATTACAGAGATTACAGGAGTAGAAGTGAGTAGGATATACCGACTTTTTTTGACAAGTGATCGTTAAACAAACAAGCAAACAAGCAAAAAAGGGGAAAGTGTGGTTACACTATAACGAGTTCTTGCTTCTCCCTTTTCTTTTCCCTTTTTATCCTATCCCTCTATACAAAAATCTAGAAGACCTGTAATTTCGAACGTTCTGTGCCATGTAACATGAACGACATGCTTTGGCTCTGGGTTTGATTAGACATTGGTGGTACCCAAAAAATTTCAAAGTATACTCAAGTATGCATGCATAACATTTCTTACTTCTTGAATTATATATATACGAAGTAAATTGCACAAGTAAAAGCCTTAAATTACGAAGTGGCGGGAAGGGACTTCTGGTTCGTTCTTTTCCGGAATTGATTCCCTGTGTCACCACCCCTACTAAGTAAATAACTATATAACCTACTTAGTAGGTTAGGTACCATATGATCTCTATTTGAGCTAGTATTTTATTTTAGCCATGTATATGATCAATTATGTCTCGTGAAGCTATCATGATGATTCTTCTTTTTTTTTTGGTGCTTAGCCTTCACTTAAGAAAAAAGTGATGAGAATTTAAGTACTTGAGTACTTATGATTGTGTGGGCTGCAATATGTCGATTTGCATAAGCGTTAGATCTATATATGCAGTTATCCGTGGATTGTCTTTTTTCAATTCTCTTTCTTTTTCAAACTCAAGTTTTCCTAAGGGAAAAAAGAAGGGTTGTTGGTTTGTTTTAGATTTGCGTGTTCCCGCGAGTTTTAGGGTGATGGGGGGAAAAGTTTTAGGCAGATCTCTCTATTTTATTAATTCTTTTACAAGAATTATTCTATCATTGTAGAAAATGGCTTCAAGATCTTTGTTCATTCAAATATCTGTTTCCTTTATTTCTTGGTTATCGCTCTAGACTCGACTTGTGGAAGGTACGACTTGTACAGAACAGGTAGCTTTTAATTTGCACTCCCTGATGTTTGTGCATTTAGAGAGACATGCTTGACTGAAAAGACAAACAGGGAACGAACAGACTTTTGAAAGATACAGAGATCAATAAACTCAACTCATACTTCTAAAGTGTGCTATCAAAGGGATCCTTACATACACTTCACCAACAAGCACAACCATCAACCACTAAGCAAAAGACAACGACAATATCAGACAGACAACTTTTAGTTGATGATGCAAGCATAACTATTGGCAATTTACTTCTTGTTGACTTCTATAAAAGAAGCTACAACGCTGTTCCAAACCATCAAAAGAGACAAAAGGAGAGTGGGAAAGAAAACATGGTTCATGAGAAATGGCCGGTAAAAGATGTGAGGACTCATTCATTTAGCCTGCTTTCGAATAGTGGAAAGAAAACGATTTGATGGAAACCAACGCGTAGTTCTGACATGTAGGGGGAAAAATAGTTGGTTTACACAGTTATTGTGGGAGTTCTCATGACAGCAGCACTTTTAGAGTGGTTTCTTTGGCTGGTATGTGCTGTACGAGCAGTAGAAGAGCCTTTGTTCTCAACTCTGGAATATTCACTATTTTCCATCTCAAGATCTCTTACTGATACGAGGAGGTGCCAGGGAATATTTGTATTTTGCCTAGTCAAGTGCTACTCAAAAGCAGGTAATCTGTCGACAAAAGTTTTAGCTGTGGTTATGATTGTTTTGTTCACTATAACCAGGTACTTCCCGTCTCTTTTTAGCAAGAATGATGAACGTCTTCCATAATGTTTTTCTTCTTCTTCTTTCTCTCCTTCTCATTTTTCCCTTTGTATTTTTGTGCTAACTGTATGTTACTATCTCCATTTCCAAGAGCTATCTTTCTACCCATAATGTTTGTCACATTACCCCTACCTAGGCAATTTTCTCAAAAGTTTCCACGAGAAATGGTGGCGTCGCTCCAATGGTTCGCTTTTTGGTCATTCTCTTGTCTACTGACCATCCCTTGGCTTTTCTGCATCTACAACCTCATAACAAACAACGTTGGCCGACATCAACGAATTAGTGGGGGTTTGAATGAACTGTACGCACATAAAGTGGTTGTTGTGATGCCATGTTACAATGAAGAACCACAAGTCTTACTGCGGGCTATTGATTCGGTGGTTGGAGGAGACTATCCGCCAGCTTGTCTACATTTGTTTGTGTCCTTCGATGGAGACGAAGAGAAGGAATTGTATACGAGCACTTTGCGGTCGTTGGGGGTACAATGCTTAGATCAGGGTAACCCAGCGTCTTTGGATATCTGTTATCGTGGGTCGAGAATCACAGTTTCCAGGTTCAAGCACGGTGGAAAACGAAAAGTGCAGAAACGGACATTTCAATTGGTTGACAAGATTTACAAGAGCTATTTGAGGGCAAATGATGATCTTTTCATTTTGTTTATCGACTCGGACTGCTTTCTGGACAAGTTTTGCATCCAGAATTTTATGTGGGAAATGGTATTATGAAAAGCATATTCTTTGTCATTGAAGAGAAAAAGACTATTGACTGGACTTCCTGACATACTGTATGAACAGGAACTGAAGCATGGTACGAAAAAGAACAACATGTTAGCCATGACAGGAGTTATTACATCAACAACTAGACGACATACATTGGTAACACTTCTACAAGATATGGAATATCTACACGGACAACTATTTGAGCGATCTGTGGAGTCATCTTGCGGTGCAGTCACTTGCTTACCTGGTGCTTTGACCATTCTAAGATTCTCAGCATTTCGTCGCATGGCACGTTTTTATTTCGACGATCCGGTCGAGGATCGTCTAGACGATTTTGATTACGGCAAGATTCACTTAGGTGAAGATCGATACTTGACGCACTTATTTATGATTGGTGCACAAAGGTCCCATCAAATTGGAATGTCTACTGGTGCTTTTTGCAAGACTGCGGCGGTCATGCAGTTCAAAGATTTGATCAAACAAAGACGACGATGGTTTATTGGGTTCATAACCAACGAAGCATGTATGTTGACAGACATACGTTTGTGGAAGAGATATCCTCTGCTTTGTGTCGTGCGATTCATGCAAAACACAATCCGAACAACCGCGTTGTTGTTTGTCATCAGTAAGTGCATCGAGCATAGTATCAAGAACTTGTTTGATGTCAATTGACTGACATCTGTTTTGATTAAATAGTGATCCTTGCTCTTGTCACGACAACAGAAAATGTTCAACAGCTCCCCGTGGGATTTATTGCGATAACACTCTGTCTCAATTGGACACTTATGGTATATTATGGCTTCAAACTCAACCGCTATAAAGCTTGGTTGTATCCACTCATGTTCCTTATCAATCCTTTTCTCAACTGGGTATACATGTTCTACAGTGTTCTGACTTTCACCCATCGTACATGGGGAGGGCCCCGAACTAATGTCGAAAAGCTCAAAATTTCTGATGAGGAAGCTCCAGTGGTTGAGCCATTTAGCACGTCTGACACAGTCATAAATACATCGTGTTCAACATCATTCCTACCACTACCACTTTCACCTCTACTGTTGCAACCATCAGACAAGATTGAAGGATGCTTTGCAGTGCCCAAACGAGACGAAAACGGGTTCTATGCTTTTTCTGACATGTCAACACTAAATCTTTCCAACCCTGGAAGCCCGTCACCAACGTCATCTCAACGTTTAAATAGACAGACGACTACTACAATCAGTAGTTTACAATCATCTTTCGACGAATATGGCTCTCAGACTGTACCGCTGTCACCCAGCCGTATACGCCAATATATGCACGACCACAGCTCATCGTCGTCTGTCGCTAGCAGTGAAGACGAAGATAATTTGGACAAGGACCATACTAATGATGATGGTAATAATTCATCTATTGGGATCAGTACTACTGCCAATATCACCACCAGCAAGAGGCAAAGCTATAACCACATGTTCTGTAATAGATCACCACTAAGTTCCACTCCTACAACAAGCTAGCATTGCAGTATCGATGATCCTGCATCACGATCGCAACAGGTAATAGGATGTGTCATTGAGAGAAACCACTTGCTTGTTTTGGGAAGACTTTTTTGTTTATACATTATTTTTCTTTTGATGTCTCAAAGCCGCTTTGATAGACAGACTCTCTCAGAACCCTCCAAAGTTTGGGCACTATGGCTTCTTTGCTTAAATCCCATATGATTGAATAGATTTTTATCCTCTTTTAGCCAATTTCTTTTGGAAGAACAAAAAAGCGATTGTTCGAGGTGACTACAGGAAGAGACAATGTATGTGAGAAAGAGCGCAAATCAAACAATCCAACACACATAGACTCAGTTGGATAACGGCTCCGGAAAGACGACATGTGCCTCTAGCAAATTCTCCAACCTCTCCCTCGCATTGAACGTAGTAATGGTTCTTATAGTATCAAATGTGTAAATTGAAATTGATATGCGCCAGATATCAGGATGTTATGTTACAGTCGACAATGGAAATAGAAATTTGTATGATCAGGTCAGAGGTAAATATTTGGATAGCGTATAGCTTCAGTAAAACAATGTTGTTTGTGTGGTATACTGAAATTGATCTTCGAAAAAGATTTGTCAAAGGATGACCGACTCTATATAACATTTGCTGGTGCATACCTTACTGCCATTGGTCGATCCAGTATTTATAAAGCGTGAATGAAGAAATACGAGAGCAATACTGTGTTTGATGGTGGCATCAGTGCTTAAGTAACGAACTGGCTGATACCATCAGACTCCTAAAACAAGAATTGAAGCATGCATATGTTTGGACATCAACTTTGTTTCAAAGTGAGCGCTTCAAAATCTTTATCAGTCTAGTCACTTTCGCTTCTATGGTGGACCATATCCCATAGTGCAATATCTCCCGATATCGTTCATGAACGAATTTCACTGTAGCCATTGCCATAATGAGACAAATCATAATCACAAGATGCAATTCTGCGTATGTACAATGCTAACACCAATATCAACAAACGAAGCACAAATACCAACGCCGTTTCCCTTC
>Ga0160427_10002580_pt1 | contig 10896 bp, 14 predicted proteins | sample SolpanmetagenomL_FD_108194 | JGI IMG/M metagenome (GOLD analysis project Ga0160427, IMG submission 108194) | Solar panel surface microbial communities from Lawrence Berkeley National Laboratory, California, USA - L | ecosystem: Engineered > Built environment > Solar panel > Unclassified ...
AACTGCCGCTCGTTCACACTTTCTGGTCGGCTACCAAGCAAGCCGAAATCGGGCGTTCAGGCCCAAGTTGTCGGTTCCTAGAAGCGAATGCACGCCTCTCCCCGGGAATTTTTACGATCAAGAGATTGTTCGAAATTATCCGGGCACGCCAGATTCTTTAAAAGCCTAAATAGCTTAGCGGCTCCCTTGACGGAGCCACTAAGCCGTGCTGCGACACTGGTCGCGTATATGTCGCTTTTGGCGGATTGCAGGTGCAAGGCGCAACCTCAGGCCTGGCGCCGCACTGTGTCCGAATTCGGGTCTGGTCAGACAAGGGGCAGCGTGGAGTCGGTTGTGATCACCGCAACTGACTGTCCTTGCTGCCCCGCCGATTGAACGCTGCGGCTAGCGGCCGGTCGCGGCTGCCCTGGCAGGTCACGCAGGTGCGCACCCCGGGTATGGCGCGGCGGCGACCCTCGGGGATGTCGTCGCCGCAGATTGCACAATATGGCTCACTCGCTCCGCTGGGCATGCTTGCCCGGGCGGCCAGCACCGCGTCCGCCACCGTATCGTCGATCTGATCCTGAACCGCGCCATCGCGCGTCCAACCGCCGGCCATCTGCCTCTCCTTATCTGCGTAATATGGGATGCAGGCGACGTCGGTGCCATCGCGAATGCGCTATCGGATGTCCGCTTCTGGATAGCCGTTCACGTTGCGCGGACGACCGCTCAGCGTCAGACTACTTAGGCGATTGTCCGGAGGCCGGCTCGATCGGGCTGCTGGCCACCGGGACGACGTGCAGGCCGAGCGCCTGCTCCAGCCAAGAAGGCATCACGGGCTACAGCATGGGGAGCCGGCGCGGCCGGGGGCCGAGCGGAAACGCCGCGTCGATCCGGGCGAGCTCGGCGTCCGTCAGCCGCAGTGCGCCGGCGGCCGCATTGTCGGCGGCGTGCTCGGCGCTGGTCGCCTTGGGGATGGCGAGCAGCGACGGTCGCCGTACCAGGAAGCGGAGCACCACCTGGCGCGCGGTCGCGCCGTGGCTCGCCGCGATCTCCTCCAACACTCGTCCGCCCGGCGTGCGTGGGCCGGGAAAGTCGCCATGGCCGAACGGGCTGTAGGCGACGACGGCGACGCCGTGCTCCTCGCACCAGGGCAGCACGGCGTGCTCGATCGCGCGCTCGCCCAGGTGGTAGAGCACCTGGTTGCACGCGATCCGGCCCTCGCCGCCCGCCTTCCACGCGGCATCGAGGTCGGGCACGTCGAAGTTGCTCAAGCCCCAGGAAAGGATCTTGCCCTGCTCGCGGAGCCGCTCGAAACCGGCGAAGGTCTCCTCGAGCGGGTGCGAGCCGGGCCAGTGCAGGAGGTAGCAGTCGAGCCGGTCGGTGCGCAGGCGCGCAAGCGAGCGCTCGCAGGCCGCCACGGTCCCGGCACGAGAGGCGTTGGTCGGCAAAACCTTGGAGACGAGAAAGACCTCGTCGCGCCGCCCGGCGATCGCCTCGCCGACCACGATCTCGGCGTCGCCGTACATCTCGGCGGTGTCGATGTGGGTCATGCCGAGATCGAGGCCGCGGCGCAGCGCGGCGACCGCGGTGGGCCGGTGCGCGTCGTCGATGTACCAAGTGCCCTGGCCGATCACCGGGACTTCGCGCGGCACGGGGCCGAATGGGCGCCGCTCCATAGTCTCCGGTCCCGGCGAAGACGGCCCCTGCTGCGCGGCGGCGGGTGTCACGCGGTCACCGCCTGCGGCGACACCTGCTCGAATCCGTCCGTCACTAGGATCGCAACCTTCAGGCCGATGAGAGTCTCATTCGCCATCTCTCCATCTCCTACGACAAGTTGTCGCTTCGAAATTCGCTTCGTCTACCCCGAACGCTTCAACCAACTAACCGTCTGACCCGCGGCACGCCCTCGTCCGACCGGCGACGCGGACCGTGCCTTCCCACTCAAACTTGCGCTTCGTGCAGCCCCTGGGCTGATCCGCACCGCCCCGCGGGCGCCACCTGCTCTACGCGGGCTGCTTCTCCGCGACGACGTCGAGCTGCTCGATCGTGGGCTTCTCGAAGAGCACGCCCGTGTTCTCACCGAGCGCTTTCGCGACCTCACCCGACAGGTGCGCCTGGCGCCCGTCTTCGTCGGGAAAGGCGTCGAAGATCCCGAACGACGAGGGCCCGAACTGGATTCCGAACCACCTGACGGTCTTGGGCTCCCCTTCGACGATCGACAGCCCCTGGTTCAAGAAGCCGCGGACATCGTCCTCCCTGCCGGGTAGTGCTTCGAGGCGTACCAGAAGCGCTTTGCTGACCTGCGTTGCCATCTTGGATCTCTCCTTTGCCTGGTTCGGGTTGTCGCGATGATCAGAACGCGGCTGCGGCCGCCTCGGCGACCGTCTGATCCTGCTCGCCGCTGCCCCCGCTCACGCCTACCGCCCCGACGACCTGGCGGAGCGGGATGCCGCCGGCGAAGATCATCACCCGGCCCTGGTTGGAGCTCTGGATGCCGTAGAACTGCTTGCCGGGCTGAGCGTTCTCGGCCAAGTCCTTGGTGGCGATGTCGAAGGCGCGCGCCGTGAAGGCCTTGTTGATCGAGATGTCGACGCTGCCCACCCACGCGTGGTCCATGCGGATGTGGGAGACGAGGTTGCCGCCCGCGTCGACCACGGCCACGTTGCTCGGCGACCCGATCTCGCCCGCCTTGGCCTGACCGGCGGCGATCACGCGCTGAGCGTCTTCGAGCGATACGGATTCTTGCTTGATGGTCATGGCATCCTGCTTAGGTTGATCACTTGGATTTGTCGACCGGCGTTTTACGGTCGCCGCGCCGCCGTCTCTTCGGTGCGCCACAGCTGCGTCTGGGGACGATCATAGCCCACTGCATGCGCGCATAATTGAGCGTCTTCGACCATAGTATTCGACGGCATCGCGTCACCGACGAAAGGAAAAAAGCGCGGTTGGCAGCGAAGCGGGCGCGCCCGGCTTGTACCAGTTCGTATCCTGAATATGCGAGGCAGTCACGTAGATGGTCCCGTCGGGGCCCTCCGACAGCGTATCGGGCCAGCGCAGCCTCTTGTCGGTCACCACCGGCTCCAGCGCATCGCCCGTCCAACATTTCACCGAATTGTCGGTTGGCGAGGTGACGTAGAGCGTGTCGTCGCTGCCAATCCAGAGTCCGTCCGCGACGTTGGTCGTGCCGACGGTCTTCACGGCCGCTTCGACGTCGGGGGTCGGAGTGCCCTTGCCCAGTTTCGATGTTTCGATCGAATAGAGCGTGCGGCCGGTCAGCGCCTGCCAGTAAAGCGTCGCTCCATCGTTGGAGATCGCGAGGCTGTCCGACGAGAAGGTCGGCTGGCGGCCGTCGGGCCGGCGCAGGGGCTTGCCGTCGATCTCGACGATCACGTCCTTCTCGACCTGCGTCGACTTATGGCCGTCGAGCGCGCGAAAGGCGTCGCCGGTATCAAGGTCGACAACGATGATCGCGCCGCGCGTGCCGGAATCGGTGATATAGCCGGTCTTGCCGTCAGCGCTGAAGCGGATGTCGTTGAGATAGGTGCCCTGCAGGGCCACCGTCTCGTCGAACAGGATCGTCTTGGTGACCTGATCGGTGGCAAGATCGATGCGGACCAGCTTGGGGCCGCCAGGCAGGATTTTTTCATTGCCGGGCGCCGCAGGGTCTAGCACCCACAAGGCGCCCCGACCATCGACCACGATCGATTGCACACAGACAAAATATTCGCCGACCGGCATCTCGTTGGCCTTGGCGTTGCGCCACGAATTCCATTTCTCGTCCGGATAGGCCTCCAGCTTTCCGCTCGGCAGCAGCTCGGCGACCGAGATCGGCGCGTCGTCGGTCCAGCGCGGGAAGCAGACGAAGGTCCGGCCGTCCGCCGCGACGCTGACGCCGGTAACCTGATGGTCGAAATCCGCGACCTTGGTGAGCTTCGAATCCGTGCCCGCGAACGTGAACGCGAGCGCGGCTCCGGCTGCCGCGCCGGCGACGGTCGCTCCAACCAGCGCTTTTTGCTTCGTGTCCACCAGGCTGTCCTTTCAGGTCGTTGAGAGTCGATTCGATAGGGTTAACTAGCCGGGTGAGCAGCCGGTTCCGGACCATTCTATCCGACAAATTAAATGGTGGCTTGACGACAGGAACGGTTTGTCAGACGGTTGGTTCACCTGACATTCGCCCGAGGGAGATCCGAAATGCGCGCGCTTTGCTGGCACGGAAAAGGCGACGTTCGGGTGGACACCGTCCCCGATCCCGAGATCAAGCATCCGCGCGACGTGATCATCAAGATCACCGCCTGCGCGATCTGCGGCTCCGACCTCCATTTGTTCGACGGCTACCAGCCGACGATGGAGGCCGGCGACATCATGGGCCACGAGAATATGGGCGAGGTGGTCGAGGTCGGTTCAGAAATCACAAACCTGCAAAAAGGCGACCGCGTCGTCGTCCCGTTCACGATCAGCTGCGGCTCGTGCTGGTTCTGCAAGCAAGGGCTGTTCTCCTGCTGCGACACCACCAACCCCAATGCCGAGATGGCGATCAAGGCGATGGGCCATTCGCCCGCCGGCCTGTTCGGCTTCAGCCACATGCTCGGCGGCTATTGCGGCGGCCAGGCCGAATATCTGCGCGTACCGATGGCCGATGTCGGGCCGATCAAGGTCCCGGACAATATCACGGACGAGCAGGCTTTGTTCCTGTCCGACATCTTCCCGACCGGCTACATGGCGGCCGAGAACGCCCAGATAAAGCCCGGCGACACGGTGGCGGTATGGGGCTGCGGCCCCGTCGGCCAGTTCGCGATCCGATCGGCGATCATGATGGGAGCGGGCCGTGTAATCGCGATCGACGAGGTGCCCGAGCGGCTCGCCATGGCCGAGGCCGGCGGCGCCGAGACGATCAACTTCGCCGATGTCGACGTTTATGACGAGCTGATGGCGCGCACCGACAATCGCGGCCCCGACAGCGCGATCGACTGTGTCGGCTGCGAGGCATCCGCTCACGGCTCCGCCGACGCGATGCTCGACAAGGCCAAAGCGACCGTCTTCCTCGCCACCGACCGCGTCCACGTCCTTCGCCAGGCGATCTTCAGCGTCCGCAAGGGCGGCACGATCTCGATCCCCGGCGTCTATGTCGGCATGGGTGACAAGCTCCCGATCGGGGCGGCCATGAACAAGGGCCTGACCCTCAAGATGGGGCAGACCCACGTCCAGGCCTATACCAAGCCGCTGCTCGACAAGATCATCGCCGGCGAGATCGACCCGAGCTTCGTCGTCACCCACCCCGCCAGCCTCGAGGATGCTCCCGAACTGTACAAGCAGTTCCGCGACAAGGAGAACGGCGTCATCAAGGTGGTTCTGCGGCCCTGAGACGCAGCAGGCTCAATGCGATCTGGATTGTCGTCGTCGATGAAACCTACGTCTCCTATGCCGGAGCATGCTGGTTAGGCAGGGACGGGCTGATGGCTTCCACGCATGGTGCTGAGCACGGGCTGAAGCGCTTCGCAGGATTCACCGACGCGGTCTTCGCGATCGCGCTGACGTTGCTGTTCGTCGAAATCGTGCCGCCCGGCAGTCCGGACGGGCCGCCCGCCGCTGCGGACGTCGCGCGGGCGCTCGCCGAACAGTGGCGGGATCACCTGGCGCTGATCGTCAGCTTCCTCGGCATCGGCATCTACTGGCTACAGCATTATTACAGCGGCAGTCTCTACGCCAAGAGCGATCATGTTTTCAGTCTGATCAACCTGGGCTTCCTGTTCGGCATCATGGCGTTGCCGTATCCGTCACGGCTTTGGGCTTTTCACTTGGGCAGCGCGGGAGAGGCTGAGGCGAGTGCGATTCTCGCGGCCGTGCTACTGCTTCCATCGCTGTTCTGGCTCATGAAGTGGTTCTACGCGAGCCGACACCGTCGGCTGATCGATCGTCGCCTCGCGCCCGACTACGTCACTCAGATGACGCGGCGCTACGTGGCGGGAACGGCGGTTCTGGCGCTTGCGGTGCTGATCGCGCTGGTCGCTCCTCGGATTGGCCTTGGCCTCAGCTTCGCCGCCACCGCCTATTGGATATTGCCGCAGCCCAAGCCCCGCTACCGGTCGGGAGAAGAACCGAGCGAAGAGGAGAGAACAAACGATTGATCGCGTCTTGCTCGTAGCACATCAACCTCATCGGCGACTATCTCCGGACCGAACCCGCCACCAAACCGGGGCAGCACCGGCCGTTACGTCCGGTGCTCAGCCCGCCGCTGTCCCGAGCTGCTTAGCATATATCTGTGCCCGTTCTATGTACCGCCCCCAGGTTGCGCCGAGCTTCCCCAGGTAATCCTTCGCGCGCCAATTAGTGGTCGCCTGTCTCCCTCGCAGCAGTCCCGCGCCCGCGAGGATAAGTGAACCGGTACAGAAGGAGCCCGTGATGGTGGTGTCCCGGTCGAGCCGGGTAAACTCTGTCTTGAGCGCCGTATCGCCCATGCAGGCGCGCAGTCCGTCACCATTACCGCCTGGGACTAGCAGCACGTCCGTGCGGTCGATGTCGGCGAGCGCGCTGGTGCAATGCAGCTTTAGGAACTGATCGCCCGTCGAAACCGGTTCGCCCGTCGCGCTGACGAACACGATGTCTCGATCAGGCAAGCGGGAGAGTGAGTCGTACACGCCAATGGGGTCGAGCGCGGTGACGCCGTCAAAGAGGAAGATGGTGATCTTCATGGCCGCTCCTTTTGTGAACGGCCCAGGCGAGCGGCCTTTTGCGCCACGCGCTTCCCGATGGTCGCTTCGTCCAGGTCGCCAGTCACGCGCGGCAAGTCACCTTACCAGCCCTGATGGTGGTTGTGAACGACAGGTGAGGCAAACGGATCGCCAGGAAAACGGCCGGTTTCCTTGCGGTCGCGATCGGCAACTCGAACAGGCCCGCTATGAACGAGAAAAGCCGTTGCGGAAACCAGCGCTAGGATGCAGGGTAGCAGCCGTCTTTCCTTGCGGGCGAACCGACCTCCCATGCTGATCGGCTACATCCGCGTCTCGAAAGCCGATGGCAGCCAGACCCTGGAGCCGCAGCGCGACGCGTTGCTCGCGGCCGGGATCGACCCGAGCCGCATTTATCAGGATCTCGCATCCGGGCGCCACGATGCCCGCCCCGGGCTGATCGCCTGCCTTAAGGCGCTACAGCCCGGCAACACGCTGGTGATCTGGAAACTCGATCGGCTCGGCCGCGATCTTCGCCACCTCGTCATCACGGCCGAGGACCTCCGCGCGCGTGGGATCGGTCTTAAGGTCCTGACCGGCGCCGGCGCGCAGATCGACACCACGACGGCCAACGGCCGGCTCGCCTTCGGCATCTTCGCTGCGTTCGCGGAGTTCGAGCGCGAACTAATCACCGAGCGCACGCGCGCGGGGCTGGCGGCCGCTCGGGCCAGGGGACGGCTGGGCGGCCGACCACGTAAGATGGATCGCCCGACCTTGCAGATGGCGATGGCGGCGCTGAGCGACCGCAAGGCAGTCGCGGCCGAGGTGGCAAAACGGCTCGGCATGACCACCACGACACTCTACTACTATGTCAACGGGGACGGCACGCCCAAGGCGCCCGGCCAAGCGATACTCGACGACAAGCCGACGCCGAAAGCTCCGACCCAGGCGCGCGAAGAGCGACAGGCGGCGTGACCGCAGGCCGGACACCTGTTCCGGCCGAGGCGCTCGCGACCCTGAAACGCCAATTGGCTGCGCTGCCGCCCCGGCATCCCGACCGCAAGGAAATGATGGCTTCGACGTGCCGGCTCTACGCCGTGTCGCGCGCCACCTTGTACCGGGCGCTGCGCGGCGATCATCGTCCGCGCGACGCGCACCGCGCCGACCGCGGGCACCCGCGTGTTGGACTTCCCCTGGAAAAGTGGAGAGCCGATGTCCTATCTATGCGGCGGCCTCGAAGGTGCAAGGGCTCTGGTAGCCGAGCGCCGAATGTCGCCGTTGTGGGTTGTAGAAGCCGTCGATGTAGCGTCCGATCTCAGTCTCTGCGTGATGGCGCGATGAGAACAGTGTTCGCCAGACCAGGTCGGACTTCAGCGTCTTGAACACCGTCTCCACCATCGCATTGTCGTAGCAGTTTCCCTTGCCGCTCATCGAGATCAGGAAGCCTTTCTCCGTCAGCATCTTCTGATACTCCGCCGAGCAATATTGCCCGGTCTCAACCAATCGTCGCAACGCCAGCCTGAACGGATTGCAGTACGGCGTCGAGGGCTTCGGCGGGCGTTCTCCAACCGAGCGTCCGTCGCGGCCTCCCGTTCAGGGCTGCTGCTACCGCCGCGAGGTCGCCTACGCTATGCAGGCTCAGGTCGGTGCCCTTGGGGAAATACTGCCGCAGCAGCCCGTTGGTGTTCTCGTTCGTGCCCCGCTGCCACGGGGAGTGCGGATCGCAGAAGTAGATGGCCATGCCCGCCTCGACCCGCAGCCGGGCGTGCTGCGCCATCTCCGCTCCCTGGTCCCACGTCAGCGACGGCCGGAGCTGCCCGGGCAAGGTCGCGATCTCGCGTGCAATCGCGTCGCGCACCGCTTCCGCGCCATGTCCGGCGAGCGCCGGGCCGTTCTTTTCCCGGACGCCCGTGCCATGGCCGTCCATCGGTGGCAGGTGCAGCAGCATCGTGAACCGCGTCGTGCGCTCCACCAGGGTGCCGATGGCCGAACGGTTCAAGCCCAGGATCAGGTCTCCTTCCCAGTGGCCCGGGACCGCTCGGTCGGCCACCTCCGCCGGGCGCTCGCTTATGAGCACGTCGGGGGTGACAAACGACTTGCCTCGGCCACGGGTGCGCGCCCGTGGCACGCGCAGCGCCCGCCCGGTGCGCAGGCAAGCCGTCAGCTCGCGCTTCAGCGCGCCTCGGCCCTGCACGTAAAGGGACTGGTAGATGGCTTCGTGGCTGATGCGCATCGTCGCGTCCTCGGGAAAGTCGAGCCGCAGGCGGCAGGCGATCTGTTGTGGGCTCCATGCCTTGGCCCAACGCCGGTCCTGCCGAGGACCGTGCCGCCGACCCTTCCAAAGCGCGACCGGTCCGGGCAACGCTGCCCCACCCGGAGCGGCAATCATGCCAGACAGCCGGTCCTGCACATACGCCCGCAGCGTTTCGTTGCCCGCCAGTTTAGCCCGCTTCGGACGCCGCGCTGCCCGCTCCGCATGCCATTGCGCGACAGTGGCCCGATACTCCAGCCTGCCGCTACGCGTGGCCGCGTTGCGCCGCAGCTCCCGCGAGATCGTCGACGCCGACCGCCCCATCTGCCGGGCAATCTCCCGGATGCCGATGCCTTGCGCACGCAGGATCGCAAGCTCCTCCCGTTCGGCAAGCAACAAGTATCGCCCGGATGGCGGCTTCGCCGATCGTGCAAACATTGCTGGTGGCATGCCGCCCGCCTTTCGGAACCATCTTGTTCCGACAGCCTGCGGCACACCCGCCCCGATCGCCGCATCCTCACTGGACAAGCCTGCCGCGATCCCCGTCCAGAACCGCCGCCGCTCCTGCCGTCCCGCCACCGGCGGACGACCTGGCGACCACAACGGTGCCCGTCCCGCTCGATCGGAGTTCCGTTTCCGTTTGCCCATCGCAACGCCTTCCGGGGTGTTGCGACGACCGCTTGAGTCTACCTTGACTGCCGCGATCGGAGTGGTGGATCACCCCAGGTGAAGGGCGACGCAAGGTGATGGCCGTCCGCAGGGCTGACAAGGCAAGGTTCTTCTTCAGCCTGTCGCTCACAGCCCACCCAATGATCCTTCGCGAGAAAAGATCAAGCACGATAGCCAGGTAGAGCCAGCCCTCGGCCGTCCAGATGTAGGAGATGTCGACGCCCCACTTCTGGTTCGGACCCGTGGCCGTGAAATCCTGATCCAGCAGGTTGGGCGCCACAGGAGAGGCATGTTCGCTGTCAGTCGTCTTCTTGTAACGACGCTTCTGCAGCGCTTTCAGGTCGTTCTGCCGCATCAGCCGGGCCACCCGGTGCCGGCCCACCCGCAGCCCCTCGGCCTTCAGCTCGGCGTGCACACGCGGGCTGCCATAGGTCTCTCGTGAGCGGGCGAAGTGGCCCCGGATATGCGCAAGCAGGACCAGGTCGTCGCGCTGGCGCCGGCTCGCCTTGCGCGATCTCCAGGCGTAATAGCCGCTGACGCTCACGCCCAACATGTCGCACAGCCGGGAGACTGACACGCACGCCTTCTTCGCATCGATGAGCTTGAACGTCATCGACTTGTCTCGCGGGCAAAGAAGGCCGTTGCTTTTTTTAGCAGGTCACGCTCCTGGCGCAGGATCTCATTCTCCCGCCGCAGCCGCGCCAGTTCCTTGTCCACCTCCGGATGCGGTCCCGCCAGCAGATCGGCCTCGGCAAAGCGCCGCCGCCAGTGCGTCAGCGTCGACTTGCCGATCCCCAGATCCGCCGCGATCTCCCCCACCGTCCGCCCGCTCGTGGACAGCAGACGCACCGCCTCCCGTTTGAACTCCTCCGTCAAATCACGACGTCGGGGATCTCCCATACCACCCTCCTGGTCAGCATGACCTTATCTGAGGGCTCTCCACTTTCCCCGGGGAAGTCCATGGACCGGACGGCCGAGGAGGGTGGAGGTCAGGAACTCCTGGCAGCAACCGCACTGGTCGGTCTCCCAACCGGCCTGCGGCCGTAAGGCTTCGAGCAAACGCCCGAACGCCTCAGGAGGGAGACATCACCTCAGGCTAAGGTATGCCGCTTGGCGCGCTAATCGTGTATGGAATCCTCTGGGATCTAATCCATAATCACGATTCCTATTTACATGCAGTCCGATGACGGCCTTTTCGACGAAACCCTTTGCGATAAGGCGATCCGCTTCCAGAATGGCATGATCGCATCCGCGACCGGGGGCAGCTTCGACGGCGGCGACCCGGCGTACAAGGACATGCGGACGTTGTTCGCGTCTCGTGCCGACACG
>Ga0160427_10002581_pt1 | contig 10894 bp, 12 predicted proteins | sample SolpanmetagenomL_FD_108194 | JGI IMG/M metagenome (GOLD analysis project Ga0160427, IMG submission 108194) | Solar panel surface microbial communities from Lawrence Berkeley National Laboratory, California, USA - L | ecosystem: Engineered > Built environment > Solar panel > Unclassified ...
CTGGAAGATGGTTCCGGCGTTGTCGCTTGCTCATCATCGCTCCTGATCCGCAGCCATCCTGGCCGCCGTCAGGCAGAAATTCCACTTAGCCCCACTGTGCAATTTCCCCGAGCCACCTCTGAGTTTTGCATCGCGCCAGTGCTGCTTCATCGCTCCACGTCGGCCGAACCAGCGACGGTTCTCGTTTTCGACCAGCAGGACGAGCTTGCCCGTCCATGTCCGCCGAAACCAGAACCGACCCGTCAGAGCCATGGCTGTCTCGCTGCCTATGCCGCCCAACCCACAATGGGCCTATGTGCTCTTCTGATGATACGAGATCCGCCCCATCGCAGCCACGACAGCCAAGGCCGTAAATGCCCGTGCGTAGAAATGGCTTTTGATTACGGTTACTACAACTTCTAAGAGAATATGGCGCCACCCTGAGGGCTGCCATGGCTGCGCGAGCGAGCCTCATCGTCCTGATAGCCGCTGCCTACATCGGCGGCGTGGCGGCGCTCCATGTTTGTTGGCAGCACAGCTTCGTCTTGGCCCTCGTAGCAGCGCCGTTCGGTGGTAGCCTGGCGGTTCCCTCTGCTGCTTTGCTGCTCTACCTGCGTGATCCTGATACCAGGAACTGCCTATGTGGCTCTGATCGGCGCACGTCATCCGATCTGTTGGGTCGAACTGGCTAATTTCGGCGCAAACGTAGTTGTGCTGCCGCAGCGGGTTGCTGAGCTGTAGGAGCCGCCAAACAGGACCACTCCAGCGCATCAACTGCGGAGCCGCGTGCCACAAGCTTGCGCCACTTCCGCCACAAGTGTGGCCTGCGCGATACAGCTTGGCTGTGGAGAACCAGCTACCTTAGCCGCCGATCGGGCATCTAGCTGGGGAAATCACAGTCATGAAAAAGCTTCTGGCCTCGTTGGCCGCCTTTACCGCCCTGACCGGCGCGGCTGCCGCCGCCGACCTGCCGCGTCGCGCCGCCCCGCCGCCGATCTTTACCCCCGTCCCGGTGTTCACCTGGACCGGCGCCTACTTCGGTATCAACGCCGGCTACGCGTTCGACGCCAGCAGCAACAGCAGCAATAACTCGACGTTCGGCGTGCCCACTCCGTTCGCCGCCCCCGGCACCGTGGCGACCTTCCGCAACCGCAGCCAGGACGGCTTCTCCGGCGGTGGCCAGATCGGCTACAACTATCAGTTCACCCCGGGCTCGGGCGTGGTCATCGGCATCGAGGCCGATGCCCAGTACCTCGACTTCGGCCGCGGCCGGAACAACGCCTTCGTGAGCGGCGCCGTCGCCCCGGGCTACTACGTCACCGACCCGCGCGGCCTGTCGAGCCTCGACTACTTCGGCACCGTGCGCGGCCGCCTCGGCTACGCCTTCGACCGCACCCTGGTGTACGGCACCGGCGGCTTCGCCTACGGCTCGGGCAGCGCTGACCGCTCGTTCGGCGGCTACGCCGGCAACGACAGCTTCCGCACCGGCTGGACTGCAGGCGGCGGCGTCGAGTTCGCACTCGCGACCGACTCGTTCCTGAACTTCTTCCGCTCCTCGGCGGTGACGTTCAAGATCGAAGGTCTGTACGTCAACCTCGACCGCGGCACACGCAACCAGGGCGCGTTCGTTGTTGACGCCGCCTCGAACTTCCCGGTCGTCTACAGCGGCGTTGGCCGCCGCGACGACGAGTTCGCCGTCGTCCGCGCCGGCCTGAACTACAAGTTCGGCTCGTACTAAGATCGAGCTGGTCTCGGCTTTAGAGCCGGGATCTGCGGCGGGTGGGCAAGGGACTGGTCCTCTTCATCGCCTTCCTGCCTCAGAAGATGCTATACTCCGCTTGACCTCAGCATCCCCAGCCCGATCAGACTGGCCGCTTAGGTCGGCAGCGCCTCAGGAGCTACCCGCTCCTGGGGCGTTTGCTATTCTGGGCACCCTTGCTGGCGCCGATATAGCGGCATCCGGGGCGTTCTACAGAAACCCGCTCCCGAGTGCCCCTTGCAAGCGTTCGCGCGTCGGATGTAGCCAGCTTGCGATCGAAATTGAGGTCGGAAGGATTGCGCCATTTCGGTTCCAGCCCGCTCGCTGACCGCCCTTAGCGACGAAGGTCGTCACGCGCGCGATCGCGGCGATCCGATTATCGCCAATCCCTACCCGGACGGTTCCGATGAGCGCCGGATCTGGCTGCGGGGCTACGGAATGCCATACAAAGAAGCTGAGGAACATTCGACCGGCGGCGGGGCTGTCGGAGGAGATCGCGCGGGCCGGTCGTGATTTTTAGGTGCCGATCATGTCTGGCGATCTCGTGCCTGCGACTCGCAACTGGTCTGCCGCCGAGGTTGCTGGGACAGGAGATGACCTCGACGCTCGGTATCTGAGGGTCTCGGGTGAGGGCGAGCTCGGCAACGAGAATGAGCGGCCGCATCTGACGATGTCCGAGCCGCCATCCAGCAATCTCGCTGTTCTCAATCTCGACCTTGTAGTGGGCGCGGATGGCGACAGCGTTCTCCGGATGCGTTGGGCTTCGTTCGAGTGGCAGCACCGAACCTTCCCAGGCGCTTACGCCGGCGGTTCGGGTGATTTGGCAGGGCGTCGAAGTCGCGAGTCTACAGCTCTAATCGCCGGGGGCTCCTACACCCCTAGATACCGCGCCGAGCTTTCTGACGGCCGCGCATGCAGATAGCGCCCAGTCGTCGCCACCGAGGCGTGGCCGAGCGTGGCCTGCACGAGGTGGATTGGCGCTCCGCGATCGAGGCTATGCGAGGCGTGGGCGTGCCGGAGCCAGTGCGCCGAGACCTCGACCGGCAGGCCGGCGCGCGCCGCAGCCGCCTTCACGACCCGGTGGACTGCGCTCGGATCGAGCGCGCCGCCCTTCCGGGACAGGAACACGGGAGCATCGGGTGATGCAGACGCCAACTTGGCATCCGCATCATTCAAGTCGCCAACTTGGCGACTTGCCCCCTCGCGTAGGGCCGTGAGCACCTTCCAGGTCGCCGCCGACCACAGCACCACCCGAGTCTTGCCGCCCTTGCCGAACACCGTCGCCTGCCCGGCTTCGTCCCGGACCGCGAGATCCCGCCAGCGCAGGCCACACACCTCCGAGATGCGCAGGCCGCCGCCGTACAGGACCGTCAGCAGCACCCGGTTTCGCAGGATCGGCTCCTGTCGGATCATCAGCAGCGCGTCGGCCTCGGACATGATCCGCTCGGCCAGCGTGTTCTTGATCGGCGGCACCTTCACAGCCGCGCCGATATTGAAGCGCAGGAACCCGACCTCCTGGGCGAAGGTGAACAGCGACTTCAGCGCTGAGGCCGCGAGCGCCACGGTGGCAGACGAGCCCGGCAAGCCGGCGAGGTAGTCCTGTAGCTCGCCCATCCGTACCGCGCCGAGCGGCTTGCCGACATGCGCGAGGAAGCGACGCGCCTCGCGTTCGTAGTTCCGGCGCGTGTTCGGGCTCGACGACCGAGATAGCCACAGCCGCACCATCTGTGCGTCGTCGTCCGCCTGTGCAGGCCGCAAGGCTTCGACAGGCTCAATGACCGCTGGGAGCCCCGACATCTGCTCAGTCCCAATCCTGGCTATCCAGCGCGCACTCTCCGTGCATGTGTTCCGCGACGACGGTCATCGCCTTATCCAGTGTCGGGTGCGTGCGCGGGACGCTCTTCAGGGCGCCATTGGGCTCGGGCATGATCTGGAAGAGACCCTCGGCGTCCTGCTCGATCGCACCGAGTTCTCGGCCGAGCCGATCTTTCAAGCCCCACGAGGTGCCGCTGGCCCCAGTCGGCGTCACAACGACATCCATGGTGATCCTCCAAAACAAGCTGCAGCGGCCGATGGCGCAGTGATCAGCACGAGGCAGTGGCCACCGTTCGCTCGATCGGAGAGCCGCGGCCCTCGACGACATGCCCAGCTTCCCGGCAAGCCGCGATCCAGGCTGCTGCCTCCTCGAAGGTTGGGAAGTTGCGGGCGATACCTTTGACGCTCGCCTGCCATGGCTCACCGGGAGCGGTCTGCCGTGGACCGAAAACCATCATGGGGTGCTCTTTCGCTCGAACGCAAGATAAAGCCACTTGTCTTGCGTTCGAGAACGTGCCGGATTTGAGGGGCCTCGGCAAGCCTAATGACAGGGTTGCTAGCAAGACTGAAAGTTAGCCAACAGGAAAAGCGGCTCGCCTCATTCACAGCTTGTCAGGAAGGCTGTGATCAGGATAGCCGCAATGTCGAGAACCCGCGAAGCGAGCAGCCCGTGCACGTCGTCCTAGTTGCCGCTCAGAAGGGCGGCGCCGGCAAGAGCACCTTGAGCGCTCACTTCGGCACGTTGGCCGAGCGGGACGGTCCAACCCTTCTGATCGACGCGGACCCGCAGGGATCGCTCGCCTTCTGGTACGAGCGCCGGGCAGCCGAGGCGCCGATCCTCGCCAAGGCGACTGCCCAAGACGTGCCAGGCCTGCTGAAGGATGCCGAGGCCGAGGGCATCGCCTGGGTCATCATCGACAGCCCGCCGCACAACGCGCCCCTGATCGGCTCGCTTATGAGCCGCGCCACGATCACGGTCATTCCCGTGCGCCCCGGTCCGTTCGACCTCGCCGCCGTCGGCGCGACCCTCGACATGGCTCGCAGCCTCAAGGCGCCGATCGCGTGCGTCCTGAACGCCTGCCCGCCCGTGACCCGCGAGAATGAGACCAGCATCGTCGCCGAGGCGCGCGGCGTCCTGACCGGCATGGGCGCCCCGGTCCTGCCTGGGCAGGTGTCGCAGCGAGCCAGCCTGAGCCACGCACTGATCACCGGCCAGGCCGTGAACGAATTCGAGCCCGACGGCCGCGCCGCCCGTGAGATCGAGGCCATGTGGTCGGCGATCGCCGAGTTGGCCCGCACCTTCCCCCGCAAAGCCTGAAAGACCTGGCGATGTCCAAGCCCGCACGCGGTTCGCTTTCCAGCCTGTCCGATCGCCTCGCCCCGAAAGCCGGCGTTGCTCCGGCTGCACCGGCCCAAGCCGCGGTCGAGCCGACGCCCTTCGCGGAACCGAGCGGCCGAGCCGCGCCCAGCGCCCAGCGCGACCTCAAGACCATGATGTGTCGCGTGAACCGCGCCGGCTGGCAGGAGATGTCCCGCCTCGCCATCGACACGGGCGAGAACCTCGAGGATCTGCTGATCGAAGCGTGCAACGACCTGCTACGCAGGAACGGCCGCCCGCCCGTCATCGAGAAGCGCAGCCCGTCGGCCAGCAAGTAGGGAAGCCAGCACCGCCGCATCGCAGGATCGGGGCAAGCCAGTTATCCTGTTTGCTAGCAAGTCGGCCAACCGAATTCACAGCCATCCGGCAAGCGAGCAAGTCAGGTTGCCGGAAAACGAGACAGCCAGCATATCGGTTACATCCGCTGCGGTGCGGTCCGGTTCTGCGCGAGGCCGGGCGAGCCGTGATGATATGGCCCCCGGCCAACGTAGTCGCTGTTCAGGTGTTCGTAGGCGGCTTGCTGGGCTTGAAGCTTCTACCCCGCGGCTCGGCCTTCTGCGGGTCCGGCTTGTTCGCGAGCAGGCGCTTCACCCGCTCGTTGAAGGGGCCTGTCGCAAGCCAAGCCGTAGGCCGCAGGAAAGGCGAGGACCGCCTCAGTTTCAGACTTCGTTAACCTTTTGAAGTCCAAAGCAGCAGGCGAGCAGCTCGTTCTGCTCCCGCACGGTCCACGCACCGGCAAAGCCGAAGCCCTTGCGCAGCCACAGCATCGCTTCGAAGCCGAGAGTCCTACCTATAGATATTAAACCGCACCGCTTTGATTCATAATGATGATTCGCTCTTTGGGAGGGATCATGGCGACGCTATCGTGCAAGTCCTGCGGCGGGATGGAAGCGACCAAGAGCGGGTTCGTGCGCGGTCTCCAGCGCTATCGCTGTCGAGCCTGCGGCTGCAACTTCACGAAGACACCACCCAGGGGCAAGCCAGCGGCGATGAAGGCGATGGCCGTGCTGCTCTACGCGATGGGCAAGATGAGCTTCGGGATGATCGGACGCATCCTGGGCGTGAGCGACGTATCCATCTTGCGCTGGGTCCGCGCCGAGGCCAAAGCTCTGCCCGAGCCGGCTATTCCAGCCGATGTCAAAGTCCTGGTCCTCGACGAGATGTGGCATTTCGTAAAAAAAAGTCAGACGCGCTTTGGCTCTGGCGCGCCTATGATCCTGTCGGCGGGCGAACTGTGGCCTGGGTTCTGGGCCGCCGTGATGATGCAACCTGCCGCAAGCTTCTCGCCAAGACCGGAACGACGGGGATCACCTTCGTCACCGACGACTGGGAGGGATATCATCGGCTGATTCCCGCGGAGCAACTGTTCACCGGCAAGGACCTCACCGTCCCGATCGAGCGTGACAACAGCAACATCCGACATTTCCTGGCTCGCTTTCGGCGCAGGACCAAGGTCGTCTCGAAATGTCCGAGGATGGTCGATCTCAGCTTGAGGCTCTACCACCACGTCCATGATCAAGTCGGAGGCAGCCCATTGGCCAAAATCGCTCAAGCTATCTTTGCGTAGAACTCACCTGCTGACCGCCAAGCGCGACCTCGACGCGACCAAACGCTTCTTCCGCAAAATGCTTTCGGCCGGCCCCCTCTTCGCTCCGGACCGTATTGGTACCGATGGCGCCGGTACCTACCCGCCGGCCATCGCTGACAGCCGCAAGAAGGGCCTGCTGCCCCGCATGCCGCTCCACCACGTCACTAAGCACCTGCAGCAGGGTATTGAGAGCGATCACTTCCGCGTCAAGCGTGCCATGCCGCGTGTGGGCGGCTTTCGCTCCTTCCACACGGCGCGGCGGACCATCCAGGGCTTCGAGGCCATGCTCTGGCTGCGCAAGGGCTTTGGGTTTGCCGGCGCGTGGACCGTGCGCGAGCAGAACCGGCTGCTTGGGATCTGCTTCGGACTTCCCGCGGCGAACAAAGCATGAAAACAGGGTGGCGGAACCCCTTCTAAGGCCTATGGCCGAGTTTGCGACAGGCCCGTCCGCAATGGCGGGCGGCCGTTCAAGATGACGGCGGCGAAGCTGCGGCTGACCCAGGCGGCGATGGGCAAGCCCGAGACGAGGATCGCCGAGCTGTGCGCCGAGCTCGGCGTCACGCGCCAGACGCTCTATCGCCACGTGACGCCGACGGGCGAGCTCAGGCCAGACGGTGAGAAACTGCTCGGTCGCAAAAGCAAACCGCCGCGTTCCCTGTCTGTCCAGGAAAACGCGGTTCAGCGCACAAACCTTGAGGTGCCCCCTACTTCTCCGTGCAGAATCAGTGCTCGCGACGTAATCTACCTTCCCAGCAGGAAATCGAAGCTTAAGATTACAAGACGCAATATTTACGCACCGGAGCTGAAGCCTGCCTTTCGATCGGCGACGGTTCGCCTTGCGCTGTCGATTTTATCTCCCGGATTGACACGGGCGGGTCTCTTCACATTCATTCTGGTGATCAGATCCCTTGTCGTCCTTTCAAGGTGCTCAGACATCAAGGTCTTGAGACCTGCCGTGTCCCTTGCCAGGGCCGCCTCCGCGAGATCTTCGTGTTCTCGACGGACGTCGCGCTTTTCGCCGGCGACCGCCACCGAAGCCTGCCGATAACGCTCGCTCTGCGACCAGAGCTGCCTGCGCAAATTCAGCAGCCAAGGCGAAGGGCAGGCGGCCACCAGGCTCGAATGAAACGCCTCGTGGGCCGCCGCCCAGCTCGTACCGAACGCCGCCTCGTCCGCCGTCCCGTGTTCCGGCACCCGTGAAAGACGGTGAATGGCGGCTGCTATTCCGGCTTCCCAGCTGAGATCACCGGCCTCGACCGCCTGTTCCAGACAGAGATTCTCGATGTGGGTCCGGACCATGGTCAGATCGAGGAGCTCCGCCTCGGTCATGAGCGCCGCACGAAACCCTTTCTGCGGCTCGGCGAGAGCCAATCCCTCCGCCGCCAGTCGCGACAGGGCCTCGCGGATACCCGCGGCGCTGATGCCGTGGTCCCGCGCCAAGTCGGCGATCTTCAGCTTCGAGCCAGGCGCGAGCTTCCCCGACAATATCTCGGCGCGAAGCCGGAGATAGGCGGACTGAGCGAGGCTCGAAGCGGGCGAACTGGAGGTCCGTGCCATGGGCCCTGCCTATCATAGGCGCCGAAAAACACAATTTCTCGGAAAATCGATTTTTTGGTTGAATGTCGGTTTGCTCTGCGTATGGTGGCCGCATCGGAAAGGTGAGGTCGATGAAGTTCGCCACGATTCGCAAGGACAGTCGAGCCGGCATCGCAGTCAGCGACGGCGGCAGTTTTCACGTCCTGTTCGAGGGAGATCGCAACTATCCCGGAACGATCGTTGAGGCTCTGCAGAAGGGGCTCGGGCTGAATGAACTCGCAGCGATCGTGCTGGCGGGCCCGCAGCTCGATGTCAATACGGTCGACATCCTGCCGCCGATCGCAAATCCGCCCAAGATCATCTGCATCGGTTTGAACTATCGGGATCATGCCGAGGAAGTCGGGATGGCCATCCCCGATTATCCGACAGTCTTCACCCGCTTCGCATCGAGCCTGATTGGAGATCGGGCGGCGATCGTGAAGCCCGGCAGTTCCGATCAGCTCGACTTCGAAGCCGAGCTGGCGGTCATCATCGGCAAGGGCGGGCGCCGCATTCCGAAGGCGGCGGCGCTCAGCCACGTCGCCGGCTACTCCGTTTTCAACGACGCTACCCTGCGCGATTACCAGTTCCGGACCACGCAGTGGACTGTTGGAAAGAACTTCGATTCAACGGGACCCTTCGGGCCTTACCTGGTGTCCGCGGACGCGCTTCCTCCGGGCTGCAGGGGCTTGCGGATTTCCGCCCGCTTGAACGGCCAGACGGTTCAGGACTCGAATATCGACGAGCTCATCTTCGACATTGAAACCCTGGTCTCGCTCCTCAGCGAGACATTCACTCTCCAGGCCGGTGACGTGATCATCACGGGGACGCCGGCCGGCGTCGGCGTTTCGCGGAAGCCGCAGCTCTTCATGAAGCCGGGCGATATGGTCGAAGTCGAGATCGACGGCATCGGTGTCCTGCGCAACCACATCGTCGCCGAGTAGCGCCTGAACGTCAGGCAGATCCCGCCATCCGGCAAAATCCGAGAACAGACGGGCAAACAATGCCCGCACTCGCCCTCTGGGAGGACAACATGAGCGTGGCAAGTCAAAGCATTTCCAGTTCACTGGTATCGTACACATCGGACGAAATCGCGACAACGTACAGGAAGGTGACCTGGCGATTGGTTGCCTTCTTGTTCGTCTGCTACGCGATGTCTTATCTTGACCGGATTAACGTCGGGTACGCTCAGTTGCAGATGAAGCAGGAACTCGGCTTCAGCGACGCCGTCTATGGCTTCGGGGCCGGCATCTTCTTCGCTGGATACTTCCTGTTCGAAGTGCCCAGCAACCTGCTTATGGTCAAGCTCGGCGCCCGCCGCACCATGATGCGCATCATGATCGCGTGGGGCTTGATCTCCGCGGGAATGATGTTCGTCAACAGCCCAACCGTCTTCTACATCCTGCGCTTCCTTCTGGGCGCGTTCGAAGCCGGCTTCCTGCCGGGCATCATCTTCTATCTCACCTATTGGTACCCCAGCTCGCGCCGCGCTCGCATCATCGCGATCTTTATGAGCGCGGTCCCGGTCGCGGGCGTCGTCGGTGGTCCCCTTTCCGGCTGGATCATGGACAGTTGGAGCGGCTACCAGGGCCTCAGCGGCTGGCAGTGGATGTTCGTGCTCGAAGGACTCCCGACCGTCATCCTCGGCTTGATCGTGCCGTTCATCCTGGCCGATCGCCCCGCCGACGCGAAGTGGCTCACGGCGCGCGAGAAGACGATCGTGGCCGATGCGGTCGAGTCCGATCACGCGTCCCGTGGCGGCGACCAGCCGCATTCCTTCGGTGAGGCCCTGCGCGATCCGAAGATCTACGCCTTCGCGTTCATGTATTTCGCGATCATCTGCGGCGTCTACGCGATCAGCTTCTGGCTACCCACGATTCTCAAGGGTTCGGGTGTCACCAGCATCTTCTCCATCGGTCTGTACTCCGTCATTCCCTATGGAGTCGGCGCGATTGGGATGGTTCTGATCGGCAGCAGCTCGGACCGTCACGCCGAGCGTCGCTGGCACCTCGCCCTCTGCTCCTTCGTCGGTGCCGCCTGCCTGATCGGCATCGCCTTCAGCAGCGGCAACCTGCCTCTCGCGCTCGTCGCCCTGTCCATCGGCACCGCCAGCATCTTTGCCGGTATGCCAGTCTTCTGGGCGATCCCGACCGCGTACCTGTCCGGCACGGCCGCCGCCGGCGGGATCGCGGCCATCAATAGCCTGGCGCTCATCGGGGGCTTCGTCAGCCCGACGGTCATCGGATGGGCCAAGGAGTTCACGGGCAGCCTCAACAGCGGCCTCTACATCATGGCGGCCCTGCTCGTGGCCGGAGGCGTCACGGTCCTGCTGTCCGTGCCCCGCACGGTCCTGGCAAAGGGCCCTGCCGGGCATCCGACGCGATAATCGGACAGCCGACGCGGCGCCTGCGGCTGCCTCGTCCGCTCTCATGCCCATCCTCGGCCCTCCGGCCGGCAACTCGGCGGCACGCGCATGACGGTTGTCACCAGCATCGAGGACCTCCGCGTCCTCGCCAAGCGGCGAGTGCCGCGCATGTTCTACGACTATGTCGACTCCGGCTCCTGGTCAGAGTCGACCTACCGGGCCAACAGCGCGGACTTCGCGTCGATCAAGTTCAACCAGCGCGTCGCGGTCAACCTTGAGAACCGTAGCCTGCGCGGCACCATGGTCGGCCAGGAGGTGGCAATGCCCGTGGCGCTGGCCCCGACGGGCCTCTCAGGGATGCAATACGCCGACGGTGAGATCCTGGCCGCCCGTGCCGCGGAAAGGTTCGGAGTTCCCTACACGCTATCCACCGTC
>Ga0160427_10002582_pt1 | contig 10892 bp, 12 predicted proteins | sample SolpanmetagenomL_FD_108194 | JGI IMG/M metagenome (GOLD analysis project Ga0160427, IMG submission 108194) | Solar panel surface microbial communities from Lawrence Berkeley National Laboratory, California, USA - L | ecosystem: Engineered > Built environment > Solar panel > Unclassified ...
GCCGCTCACGCCAGGGAGAACAGCCTGTCCACCAAGACGGCCTTCAGTACCAGTCTCTTTAGCCACGAGGGTGACTTGAAGTGCGAATTCTTGCAATTGGTCAATCATTTTGTTAATAGTACGTTCTGATGCAAGTTAGTATAATATAATAAAGGTTGAGGAAGATTGGGCATAAGAGTGGTATAACAAAGGGACTTACTGAAAGTGGCTATCTCTGGATCCAGTTCTTTCGAATGTATCATGACTTTTCTTGCGAGGTCTCCATTAGCTACTGCCGTGATGATACTGCCTATTTCACGAAGCGCCTTCTGGAAAGCTTCGTTGGCCTGTTGATTCTTTCTCAATTCCCGTTTGAGCGCAGCTATATCGTCTGCGCCATCAGACAGATCACCAATAGCGCGCTTGGCATTCGCCTCGTGATCTGATAATTGGCTACTGAGTGTCTCTATTGTCTCCTTGTGACACTCTATCTCTTGAGCTTGGTCATCCACCAAGGAACGTATAGATTCTGCCTGCTGTACAGATAATTGTATCGATTGTTTTCCAGAAAGAAACGATCTGATGTCCTTGAGGGCAGAAGACGGAGCAGTATTTCCAGAATCCTGTGATGTTATTGCTGGGCTCGTGTGACCATCCAAGCTCAACATCTGAATTGGTAGCTCTCCTGGTGTAGTTGGCAAAATTTGCGACCCTACAGCACTGGCACGCGCTTCCAGCATGTTGATACGTGCTTGTAGTGCTGACAATTGCTCTTCGAGAGCCGTTTTGGTCGAAGACTTGGGTCCTGGCACTTTAAAAGTGCGCGTTTTGGCACCATTGGTACCGAAAGGATTGGACTGGACATTTTCATCCACTGAAGCGAATCGTGTCCCAATGTTTGATAGCATACCCGCGATGGCGGCATATGCATCTTCTGACGCCATCTTGACGATTGAAGAGGTCTTATGTGAATGGACGTTCCCGACAGCGTGGTTACTGCAGCATTCCAATGACGTCTGTGCTTTGGGCGAAAGTGTATCTTGCACCGGTGTGCTCTTTCTGCTTCTAGTATAGGGAACTAAATACCTGAAGGTGAGGGTTAGCACCACGAGTGATTGTAGTCTTGAGCTAAGCAGAACGACAAGGAAACAAGGCAAAGCGCGAGCGAAGGTGACGACTGTCTGTGTGGTCTACTTCTATTCTTTGTAGCTGTCCAGCAGCTTTGGGAAGAGTGAGAGTGTAGTTTTACAGAGTCGAGAATGTGCGTGAGGAAGGTGTGAGCTGTCAAGAACATTAGGCTGATACTCGTCCGACAGGAGTAAAGGACGTGCTTTGAAACGCCAACAAACAACCGTTGTTTCAAGCTGACGATCGTCGTCCCGAATTAACCTTTTCATCCAAACTGCCTGCGCGCTAAACAGAAGGCGTTACTAACAAGTGCGCGACGACCGACTTAGTTGTCAACATTTATAGAAGCTATAAAATGTATCTAATGCAACATGCGGTGAGCTCCTGTAGGCATATACACTTTCCAACTACCTTGCCCGTCATGCGGCTCACATTTGGAGGTTTGGAGTTTGGAGTTCTTTATTTCCGGCCAAGCTTTACGCCTTTGAACCCACAAAAACGCCCTGCTAACGTCTCAACCTCGGCGTTTCCCGTCAGTTGAGGAGGCCAGTAGTATTGTAGCCATCTACGATTCCGGGTATAGCCGCCAGACGTAATTCCAGCTTCAGTGTCACCAGCAATCTTCACAACCTAGGATTTAGATGAATTCGCGTCCTGATAGGCAGCCATTTAGCAGTACGGCAAGATAGAGGTGGTGTAGCTAATACTAAAGTACCACAGCACGCCTCACACCAGGTTTTACCTATGAAAGGATTTCGCTCGTGAAGGTATTAAGAAATCCTGAAAAGCATACGGTTTCGATACGACTCGCCAGTCGAGGAGTGCAATCCTCCCTCTCGCAGCATTCAAGATCCAGCCAGAACATCAACCTCTAATGACATTGACAACCTCTAATCGACGATTGTGTTGTGGATATCATGCAACATTCGTCTCATTTGCGAATTTTCTGTGCGTGTTTTACAAGATTCTCAATAACCTCTTCGAATGCCTTCTTATTGCCCATGGCACTGTCTCGTTGTTTATCCCAGTATTGTAACATCTGCTCGGCCAGTCCGTTGTACCTCTCTAAGCGAGCAACATGTTCCTGTAGCTCGGCATCTGTTAGGTTGTGGATGGCGACATCTGTGGTCGAGCACAATAGCCTAGCAGCATTGAGATCCAGTTCCGATCCTGGTTTAGGCTTCGATACGGTATCTGGTGTTGTGCTTCCGGCTCCCATGGCGTCTTCGCCCTTGATCCGCTCCACTAACCCACTAGCTGCAGCGCCATTTGGTATTATAGAGCTTCGTCGATCTTGATCAAGATTCAGTGAAGGAAGAACGAGCTTCTTTTGTTTGCTGGCAGGTAAGATCTCATCCAGGTCGACCGGTACGCCAAGTGATACTAGGAAAAGACGTCGAATACGAGAGCGAATCCAATCTGGAGGTTGTAGTGGAGGCGGGGCCACCAGTTGACCCCATAGTGATTGACTTCGTTCTGTGAGAAAGGATAGATTGACTTCGGACATATCAATATCTTGTGAATCGTGTTGAGCATTCGCGCCTGGGAAGATATCTGCCATAAACGGCTCGAGAGCTGCTTGTATATTTTCCAAAGAATCGAGGCCGTCAAAGTCCAGAATACGCTGCAACAGAATTAGTCAATCAAACAGGTCACAACTACTGCAATGGCGAATTGAGCACAGAACTCACAGGTTGATAAGTCGTTGTTGTTTTCATATTGGATGGCTTGGAGACAGGTTCTTGTATTGAGTGTTCAAAAGTGTCATTTGATGCCTCATCGAATTCCCCAAATGCATCGTCATCCTCTTCTCCTTCTGCAAAATCATCGAAATCGTCAAAGCCGTCATCTTCTGCCACCTCTTCGTCTTCTTTTGTGCTAATGTCCGCCCGGGCATCTTCGACTGCTTCCTGCTCTATTATATCATCTTCCGTGGCTAGTGAGGCGGGTCTGCTTGGCGCTGTACCGTCTGGGTCGTTTTGTGGTGTTTCATGGCGTCGATCTCTGTCCGAAGAAGTCGTTGGTATGTCTGACCATGTCAGTTGCTCTCAGAAGCGGCACAAGGTAGGTCTTACAACACACCTTCAAGATTGGCTCGCGTGATGTCGGGCGCAGTGCGAACTTCATCTGGTGCGGCGTCTTCTGTCCTTATATCAAAGGCAGCGGTGCCTAGGTTTGTCAATTGTAACGTCCATGATATGCTCATATCATAGCCTTACCTGGCACCTCTCCGTGACTAGGGTTCTCCGGCTCGACCTTTTCAACGATTGTCTTTGGTATAGGGAGGCCACCTGGTGTGTCTTGATGCTTGTTTGGGGTAGTCGAGGCTGATGATGGATGTTCATCCTCTATTGTTTCATGAGCTCGATGTTGTATAGGTCCATTGACTATGCGTTCACCTACCAAGCTCGTGAGCACCGGGATCTTCGCTGTGAACTGTAGGTGGTGCAAGGTTGGCCATCGTAGATACAGTGGGATGCGTTGTATGATAGTTAGGTAGGATGTGACTGGAGCTGGTACCAGGTAGCGCGAGACCCTGCCAAGACGTGTCGCAAAGCGCGTTTCAGATGAAACCGTGAAACATTGTACTGTAACCTTGAGACATCTCAAATCTTCATCTTGACTTTGACTCTGCACACCTCAAAGAGAAGAGTTCGGAGATCATCCTATCCTATACAGGGTGACGAGGATATGCTGGGCTGAAGATATAACGCACATTCCATTCTAACCTCCACCTCTCGAACGAACACCACACTCAAGGGCTTCTTCGCATCATAACATCATGTCTAGCAACCAGCCTTTGTTCGGCAGCGCGACTAACAGTGGCAATGGAGATGCCCCGAAGCCGGCCTTTGGTCAGACAAGCTCAAACACTGGAAGTGTTGGAAATCTCTTTGGTCAAGCAAGCAAAAGTGCAGCACCCCCACTATTCGGAAACACGTCTACAACGGCCAGTCCATTTGGTACGATGGGTCAGAACAACACAAGCAGCGTTTTTGGATCAGCAGGGGTGTCAGGAAGTGCAGGTTTTGGGTTTGGAGGAAAACCAGCAGACAGTGCAGCAGGGAGTACAGGACAATCAACAAGCTTATTTGGATCCAACGCAAACAACTCTTCCACTCCAGCTGCATCTGGCTCAACGACGCCTACCACAAATAAGGCTGGCTTCTCCTTCGGCAATGCCAATTCTTTCACACCTGCTGGACCACCACCCACCAATAGCCTGTTCAACTTAGGTAACACTGCTAAGAACACGTCTTCATTATTTGGGGCCACGCCTACAGAACAATCTACTTCCGCCCCAGCAAACATAACCACCTTTGGACAACAAGCGCAATCTGCGGCTCAGCCGTCTTCTCTGTTTGGCGGGGCGGGTGCGAAGACTCCAAGCTTATTTGGTAGCACGCCAACCTCGACGCCCTCAAGTGGAGGTCTATTTGGGAAACCTGCTGCAAACGACGGTGGAGCAGAGACATCTTCGAGCGCGCCAACCACTAAACCCAATCTCTTTCAATTTCCATCCTCGACTGCACCAGCACCCAGTACTGCCACGTCGGACAGTACTCAAAAACCAGCAGAGACCAAAGCCCCAGCTTTCAGCTTTCCAGCAAGTAATGCAGCAGCCAGTGAAACGTCCACTCCCACCACTGAGAAGCCAAGTCTGTTCGGGTCCACACCTAGTGCGCCGACCCAGAGCTCAACGCTCTTCGGCGGAGCTGCCGCGACCAACCCATCGTCGACTAATCTCTTTGCTGGATTTGGACAGAAGAAGGATACTCCGGCTCCAGCCCCAACAGCTGCTCCAACCTTTGGCTCATCCAGTGAGAAGACTGACGCAGCACCTCCTTCGGCACCGAGCAATTCTTTTGCAGGGTTCGGTGGGAAGCAACCTGAGTCCACCTCTGCACAAGCAAGCACGAGTATGTTCGGTGCGCCAAGTGCCAACAAGGACGCCTCTACACCAGCGGCATCGCCGTTCACACTGGGTCAAAAGAAGGAGGCTCCGACGGCTAATGCTACAGTCTCGAAGGCGGGAGATGCCACAGTACCCAGCGCAACAGCCCCTGCTAGTGCTTCATTGTTTGGTGCTACACCTGCTAAGCCAGCTGAGAGCACGACAACGAATTCCTTGTTCGGACCTCCTGTTTCAAAGCCTGCAGATGCTGCACCAGCTCAAACAGCTGCACCTGCTGCAACTTCCGCAACTGCTGCTAGTAACACGCTTGGTGCATCCACAACCGGACCGACACCGACTCCTCAATCACGCCTCAAGAACAAATCAATGGACGAGATCATCACTCGATGGGCCTCTGACCTCAGCAAATATCAGAAGGAGTTTCAAGCTCAAGCAGAAAAAGTCGCCTCATGGGACCGTATGCTGCTAGAGAATGGAAACGCAATCTCAAAGTTGTACTCGAAGACTTTTCAAGCAGAGCGCGATGTCTCTGAAGTACAAAAGCAATTGAGTGCGGTTGAGAGTCATCAGGACGAGCTTTCGCAGTGGCTAGATAGATATGAGAGAGAAGTCGACGAGATGATGGCACGACAGGTCGGACAGGGTGAGGGCTTGCAGGGACCAGACCAGGAACGAGAACGAACGTGAGTAATCAGCTCAACATCGCAGTGTCACATTGCTGACCATCTTTCAGGTACAAAACTGCTGAGCGCGTCTCGGAGCGTCTTACCGACATGAGTAAAGATTTGACAACTATGATCGAGGAAATCAACGATGTGTCTTCTGCTATCAGCAAGACAAGCAAAACAGACGACCCAGTAAGTTTCCGTCACGGATATCGTCAAGTCTCTGGCACTACTAATTGCCGTTTTAGCTTTCCCAAATCGTCCGTGTCCTCAACGCACACTTGTCACAACTGCAACTCATTGACCAGGGAGCGGCAGCTCTACAAGCGAAGGTTGCTACAGCTCAAAAGGAGAGCCAACGTATTGGATCAAGGAGCAGAGGCGCACTATCTTCCAGCGCGGCGGATGATTTTTATAGGTCGTATGCTGGCAGGGGTTGAAATGATGGAGGATGTTTCGATAACAGCATTTCACGAAGAATTGAGACCAATTGACATAGCTTCCATAGGCTCAAATGTACTTTATGATATTAGAGGTGAAGCAATGTTCGCCACGACCTGTTGCTTCTCATTGAGTCTTCCTTCCATTTTTGTCATCTATTGCTTCCCGGAGGAGCTTTCCTCGACCATAGCAGACCTGCAAACCATTAGCTCGTGCTCAACTCTTCAAATACATATTCTCAACTCACAAGTCCTTCTCAAGCTCCTCAATGGCCTTCTTCTGATCCCTCAACTTTTGTCTAAGAAGGTGAAGTCTACGATCCTCGCGTCAGGTCGAACATCTACACTATATCGTATTTCAAGACATACTTCTGCATCTCTTGCTGCCTCACATATTGGTCCTCTTGTCCCTTCTCGCGCTTGGAGAAAGCGTCACTAAAGAAAGATGTTAGTTTCCATCGTTTGGCAGCTTGCCGCATCACACACCTTCGTCCACCAGCGGGAGCACCAAGGTCACCCTCAGCCATAGTTCGGACGGAAGTTGAGAAGAGACGAGCTGGACGGATGAGCTGGCGAGAGCAGCGGGTAATGGATTGGCGCATCATGATGGCGGGGTCGGTCTAGGGTCTGAAGAGTAGGGAAGTGGGAGATTTGCAGAACAGGTGGTGTTTTGGCTTGTTTATACTGTGCAGTATGTGCTGGAGCTGGCAGGAGCTACCTAATGACGAAGGTTCCAATTCGGCAGAGGCTGAAGCGCATAAAAAGGGGCTATTTTTATCGCCGGCAGCGTGCCCCTCATTCGTTGGGTTCAGAACTCGAGATGGAACTCCTTTCACATTGTCTACCTCAATAACAACATCTTTGCTCGCTCGTTGACCTCACACCAACTCTTCCTATCCTCAACCCAAATACTATCACTGTCTCTAAGGTGAGCTAGCCCCTTCAATCCATTGTCCTGGAACGTGTTGCGGCTTTGGCACGAGACACGTCACTCAAGATTCCGCCTGATCAAACGACCGCGTCGTATCAATCGAGCCTGCTGTCATTGAGGGAGAAGCAGCATTGCAATACATGCGCATATCGATGGTCACAATAGAGAACACAAGAGCCTCCAGGGCCTCAAGAGCAACATTCTATCCCGAACTCCGTGGTGCCATTGTACATAGGGATAGCGCGCATTGTCACACCCATCTGTTCCTTGCATTCATAAGGCAAATCACGTAAACGCGTTGCGCCTTGCCTTTGCGATTGCGAAGAGAAACACCTGGACGCTACTTCACATTCACACTTTCTGCTTTTGGACGATAATACACAAGATTGAGACGTGCTGATTGGGATTTTGCAGTTCAGATATCAAAAACAATGCCCGGTTACGAAGATTCCGTCTACCTCGCCAAGCTCGCGGAGCAGGCTGAGCGTTATGAAGGTTCGTCAAGATTAGTGTCTTTGCTTGCGATTTTGCGAAGCTGACTTTTGACTAGAAATGGTCGAGAACATGAAGGCCGTCGCCTCTGCCAACCAAGAGCTCTCCGTTGAGGAGCGAAACCTTCTCTCTGTTGCATACAAGAACGTCATTGGTGCTCGCCGTGCATCGTGGAGAATTGTCACCTCAATTGAGCAAAAGGAGGAGTCAAAGGGCAACGATGGTCAGGTCACATTGATCAAGGAGTACCGTCAAAAGATCGAGGCGGAACTCGCCAAGATCTGCGAGGACATCCTTGAAGTTCTTGACAAGCACTTGATCCCATCTGCTCAGAGTGGTGAATCAAAGGTCTTCTACCACAAGATGTAAGAAAAGGTCCCATATTCGCGCGCGCTTTCAACAGGCTGACAACTCCATTAGGAAGGGTGATTACCACCGTTACCTCGCCGAGTTCGCCCTCGGTGACAAGCGCAAGACGTCCTCCGACAAGTCTCTCGAGGCTTACACCGCTGCTACCGACATTGCTCAGACCGACCTCGCTCCTACACATCCCATCCGTCTCGGTCTTGCCTTGAACTTCTCAGTGTTCTACTACGAGATCCTCAACTCCCCCGATCAGGCTTGCCACCTCGCCAAGCAGGCATTTGATGATGCTATTGCTGGTAAGTTGGAGCGGTCAATGTGGTATCTATGCAAATGCTGACCAATTTCAGAACTCGACACCCTCAGCGAGGAAAGCTACAAGGATTCGACTCTCATTATGCAACTTCTCCGTGATAACTTGGTATGTTAGAAAGATCACAATGTTCTCAAGCTATGTCACTAACTTAAATTTTAGACTCTCTGGACTTCCTCCGAAGCTGAGCCCACTGCCGAGTCTGGTGCGCCCCGTGGTGAAGAGCCAACTGAGGCCCCTGCTGCTGTTGAGACTGAGGCTCCTTCCCAGTAGATGTTCCATCATGTCGTCACGTCTTACATGTCTTGAATGGTTTCTCGAATACAGATATAACAATATCACACTCACTGAGATGTGGACGGGGTTTGGTTGCAGCGAAGAGCTGCTGGGTGGAGAGGATTGTATAGCAATCCTGGTTGTAGCAGAATTCCTATTACTGTTTTTCTCGTCAAGCAGAAAGATACACCTACACCAAAATCGGCGATGTAGTTCTACTGCTAGTCTTGTCTTGACTGCCTTGACCTTGGTCGGCTTCTCCTTGTGTACTTGAATTTTATCACTTCTACCAATAATCTCTGTGTCTATAGGATTGTCGCAAGCTGTCTCTGAGCATGGATCTCCACTATTGAGGTTCTCTCGCAATATGCAATTAGTGAAATTGGATGACCACCTCTAATGCACACTTTTGTGTTGGCCTTGGCATGTGGAGCCCCACGCAAACTGAAACCCAGGTGAGACCAACGTTAAAGAAAGTCTACACTTTAAGTGTATCAAGTAACAAATACATCATGGCAGAAGAAATGAATGCAGAAGAGAAGAACCTGCAATGGGAGCTCGAAGAGGGTATCCCGCAGATGTCCGATCCATTCATTCAGAAATATTTTCAAGGACGAGATGCCCTTGTTGCACAGGAAGAGAAGCACCGAAGCGGTTTGTGATACCCTATGCACATCGATCTGGTCATGAACGCAAGACTGATATGTTTGTCGGCTTAAGATCGTGACTTTCGACAGATGCTGTCGCCCATGGTGCGTCTACAGAAGCCACCTCATGTACAACAACCTCATCACGTGACCACTAATCCTCTCTCATCTAGGCATCAGAAGCATGCAGTATTGTCAACGCAATCAGATTCGAAGAGTTACAAAGCATCTGGCAAGCTCCTTCCTCCGAAGTGAGCGACGATTCGCTGGCAAGGAAACATGGCGTTGACACATTCCCGGGCATGTCATTCATGCTGGCACGCGAACAGATTGAAAAATCCAAACTCTTCAATATCATCCAACACATGCCAAAGGGCGCTCTCTTGCACTGTCATCTTAGTGCCATGGTCGATATGGCCTGGCTGATGAACGTTGTCTTGGATGAAATCGATGGCATGTACATGTCAGCGCCCAAACCCCTATCAACCGCATCAGCACGCAATACGCTGGACTTTTCCTTCCAGTTTCGCGCGTCCAAAAAGGACATTGGGAAAGCTTCTATCTGGACCGATGCCTATACACCAAACACCTGGATCCCACTTCGCGACGCCGCAGACTCATTCCCAGAGAATGGTGGCAGAGCAGGCTTCATTGCCTTCTTCACCAGTCGTTGCTCCATCAGTCTCGAAGAAGCAACACGCGCCCACGTCGGCCCCTGCGAAATATGGCAGCGCTTCTCAAACTGCTTCATCCCCGTTTCCGCCCTGATGAACTACGAGCCCATCCACCGACGCTACCTGCAGCGAATGTTCTCCGACCTGATGGCCGATGGCGTACGCTACGTCGATGTCCGCTCGACCTTTCTCTTCCGCTGGCAGCGCGCCGGACAACAAGAGTACCTTGATTCCTTCGAGGGCTACAGGGAAAGTATCCGCGTGTTTCAGGAGGAGGTCAAAGCGTTTCAAGCCACAGAAGCCGGCGCCGGGTTCTGGGGCGCACGCATGATCTGGACGGCGCTGCGAAGTCACGACAACCGCGCTATCTTGGAGAACATGAAGGATTGCATCGACATCAAACTGGACTATCCATACGTCATTGCCGGCTTCGACCTCGTCGGCCAGGAAGATGCGGGCCGCTCGCTGGCAGATCTGACGCCGTTGATCTTCTGGTTTAGAAAGCAATGTGCTGCCGAACAGGTCAATATTCCGTTTTTCTTCCACGCTGGCGAGACGCTGGGGAGTGGTGATGAAGTCGACCATAACCTGTTTGATGCGATTGCGTTGGGGACGAGGAGGTTGGGGCATGCTTATAGTTTGTATAAACATCCGCTGCTGATGAACATGGTCAAAGACAAGAAGGTCCTGGTCGAGTGCTGTCCCATCAGCAACGAAATCCTCAGGCTGTGCACGAGTATGCAAAATCACCCGCTCCCGGCTCTGTTGGCACAGGGTGTGCCGGTGGCGTTGTGCAATGATGATCCGGCTATGCTGGGGCAGTATAAGCTGGGCATGAGCCATGACTTCTACCAAGCGATCCAAGCGCTTGAGAATCTAGGACTGGAAGGGCTGGGGTCAATGGCGGAGAATAGTGTCAGATGGGCTGCGTTTGAAGATTTGAGTCCGAAGGATTGGTTGGATGATGTGAGAGGGGGGGTGTATTCGAAGGTTGGCAAGGGATTACGGGCGAAGAGGATGAAAGAGTGGAAAAGGGACTGGGAGAAGTTTTGTCAGGTATGTTTCTCA
>Ga0160427_10002583_pt1 | contig 10885 bp, 10 predicted proteins | sample SolpanmetagenomL_FD_108194 | JGI IMG/M metagenome (GOLD analysis project Ga0160427, IMG submission 108194) | Solar panel surface microbial communities from Lawrence Berkeley National Laboratory, California, USA - L | ecosystem: Engineered > Built environment > Solar panel > Unclassified ...
GGCTGAATCGTGAACAGTGTATGATGTCCAGTCAAGTCCTTTTCCAAATCTTTCTGGTGAGTTGAAGATACTCTGTAGCTCTTTAATGCGACGTTCGGCGCCGGCAAGACGGAATATGCCTTCGGTCTCAGTCGCTTTTTCTTTGAGGTAAACTCCACATTTGGCAACAACGATGGGTACGTAGCCGTAGATGAAGGATTTTCCATCCGCGTCTTCCAGTGAAATGGCAACATTGGCATAGCGGATACTTGTGTGCAATGGTATACCGAATATGCCTTGGTAGGCTGGAATTTCTACTGTTGTAAGTGAGCTTCACGGCGCCACGACATAGGATCAGCAAAGCCAACACACCTTTCTCTTCTGACTTCTTTGCGTTCCTCTTGAACTGTTTCCACCATGACGTAAGATCACGTCTGCTGCTTGTGTCAGAGGTTGCGAGTTGTGCTTCTCCTGGGAGTGTTTGCTGAATGGGTGTGTTCATGTTGATTGAAGTCGACATTATGAACCGTGTACTCTGGGTTTCCTTCTTTATCGCTTGTGCAGCTCAAGAAGCAGTATCTCTGTTGGAGTATTCTGGTGGAAATAATCTGCATACAAGAATTGGCAAGCTGAGTATTGATTTTGCTGTTGGTACTGGTTCTGCTGATTTTGGTACAATCGAACGAGCTCCAGTGTGGATGTATTTTCTCAAGAGACTGGGGGAAAGGCTCGACTTTATGTGTTCGTTTCAGAGATGTGTTCGGTCCAAAAATGGGAGGCTGGGAAGCGATGATTTGTGAGATATTGAGCGGTATTCTCGGTCGAGTATTGCGTAATGTGTTGTTGTCGAGTGACGATGCGATGAGCGTTGTATGATGTAAACTTGATGTACCGCACGCTGCGCCGGTCGCAGGCGGTGGTTGAGGATGCGTATTACGTCGTTTGAAGGTCACCAGGAGCCAGCGAAGAGATTGAGATGCAACTGCGAAGATTACAAATGTGCGACAGCGTCGATTGAATTGATGCAGGACAGAGAGCGATACATAGACGAGGACGTCGACGATGCACGCGGAGGCTGTGTTTTAGCTCGCTCGATGCGCGCGGCGAAAGAAAGACCCTGTAAGTATGAATCGGGACTTAGCGCCAGCTTTCGTCAACCCTAGCAGGCGCAGGGAACTTTGGCGACTTCACTCGAACGAATCCGTGCAGACACAACCAGTCCACACTAGAAAGGCCGCCATCACATCCATCATCATGGAAGCGTAAGTCTTGCTTCGGCCGTTTTGGATGGGCTCAAAGGCTGACTTCACTTCTCAAGCCTTAATGCAGCCGAGCAGCAGGAACTCCAGAACCGCATGGAGAAGAGACAAGTGAAGGATTTCATGAGCGTACGAAACCGAGGACGAACGGATTGACACCATTTCAAGAGCTGACGCGGACTTGGAAAAGATGTACTCTCGCCTTGTGGACAAGTGCTTCAACGACTGCGTCGATGACTTCACCAGCAAGTCTGTTTCGGCTCGCGAGGAGGGATGTGTTATGAGGTGCTGGGACAAGAACATGAAGAGTCAGGAAAGGATACAGCAGAGGTACCTACTCCCAGGGATAACTCGCTACATCGCGCTGATGTGGCCACAGGTTCCAGGAGCACAACGAAGCCATGATGGCATCTGGGTCACTATCACAACGATGAATGATGATGGAAATGTTTCTCGGTCGCGGATCATCAGCTCTTCTACCACACAACTCATGCCTTTGAACACACAAACAGAATTCCCGAGACAATTATCCAGATTGGTATCTTTTTTCTCTCTTTCAACGGAGCATGGCTTGCACAGGTACATCACAATCCGATTTGAGCGTGCAGGAAGATGATCCCTGCCTGGACTCCATCTATTATTTTCACCTGTTCGCCCTTTTCTTTGCCCAACTCTTTCACGCAGCCTTCCCTTACTATTGCCTCCATCCCAGTCATACCCGCGCATCCTAGACACACGGCACCGATTTCACCTCGTTTGACCAACCTTCGCGTGGCTTCATCCATCTTCTGGCGCACTAGCTCTGGGTCTGCGTAATGCAATTCCGTCGCATTCAAACCTGTCGTCTCTACGCCCCCGAATCGTTTATTAGGGCTTCCGTACTTGTCCATGTCCGGGAGCGACTCGACAGCTTTGGTCAGAAGTGCCTCCCATGCTTTACCAGTACTGACGATTCCGAACTTCTTGGCAGCATCGATAGTGTCAAGACTGCATGCTACACTGGCCTCGAAGATCCCAGTCACAGCTTTCCCCTTTTTCCTGATGATGGGCTGATCCTGCAGCCACTGGGTGAGTGGATGCTCCGAGTAACATGCCACGAGGAACATGTCATGCTTCTCAAGAACCTCGTCAGTCAAACAAGGTATGCAATGCTTGGCGCTTTCAGCTGCATCTTCTCCGTTATTGATGCTGGTCGGCCCGCTTGGTGCGGTAAAATATTCAAAGTTTGTCTGGCAAGCGCGAAACGGTCAACATAAGGATTGAAGAAATCCAGAGTATCATTCATGGTTGACCGACTTTATTGTAACCCATGCCAGCGACCAGAGGCTTGAAGGCCTCAGTCATAGCCTTTGTTGAGTTTGCATTGATGAAGAGAAATGAAGGCATTGTTACAGGTGTGTTGGACGAAAGTGAGCAGAGTCGCCTTTTTGATAGATGAAGGAGATGAAACGAGGCTACGGCGAGATAGGTTCACCTGATAGGGCTTGTGCCGCGACTCGTGGCACGCGCATAGTGAACGTATTTATGCATAGTTAATGAACGCATTTATGCCCGAAGAAGACCCTGAGATCGTGATGTTTCTATGCTATGGACAACGTCAATACTCCGGACTGCCAGGGCTTCATGGTTTTCCTCCTTGCAGAGAAATGGGTTGACGGCGGTGGCTTGGATCGACTTCTATCAGAACGGTAACCCAAAAGATGCTGGGGCAGCCCATGGATGCATATGTCTGCGACTGGTCTGCCTGCGGTCGTTACAATTGCTCGCCAACGACAAGTAGTCGCCGCTATCATCGGCTTATTGCTAGATCTCTTTCGACTCTCTGTCCTAATGCCCCGGCAGCCCGCATAAGAAGCCCCTGGAAAGATTACTGTAGCTCACCACGTTCACTCTGTGGATATCCTCGATTGCGTGGTTTACTTGCTACGAAGTCGGGATGTACGGGGTTGATGGGTGCATGAAAGTCACTCATACTGACCTCGCGTGCAATACATATAACATCCAACGCTATGATACCAGGCAGGACCATGATGACGGCTCGCCTCTACAGTCATCAGCGACGTTGGGTGATCCATCTGAGGCAGATCAGGCACAAGTTCGTTTGTTCACGACGAATTCAATGTTGACCAAATAGACCTAATGCAGTATGTCTGATGTTGACCGCCTGCTCTGCAAAACCTTGGGCCACCTCAATCCAGCTCCAACAACCGAGCGAAATGCCGGTGACTGGATTGAAAAGATCCTGAGTAAGGCGCATTTGAGACGCAGTATGCTTTTTTGAAGATATTACTTTTTCCTTCTGATTATAGCGACACCTCTCTACACAGCCAAAAAGTAAAGCGCTTCTGCTATACTTAGCACACCCTAGGGCTTCAGATAACTTAGCCGCTACCTCTCCCTCAAAGGCTTTGTGTTCTGAACCGAACCAACCCTCACCCACAACTCTTCCCAAGGTGCCATTATTGCTTGTGTTCCTCGCCTTCCTTGACTCCACCGACCATCTTGGTCAGGTCCGCAGGAACATCCTTTCCATGCTCCGCATCTGCCGGCACCAGTAGCGATGTTATCTTAAAGATTTACTTCTCATCAAACCCGGTTCCCACTGTACGAGTGGCAAGCTCCTGAACCGCATCAAAATTTCGAGACTTTTCAAAGGCACCCAGCAGAAATGTTAGCAGATGGTTGACATCCACATCGACCTCCGGGTCAGTTGGTAGAGGCGGGTTTGAAAGTTGAACGCCGTCCATGAGATCACCGCGAACACGCTCGAGAAACTCTAGTCCCGCCATTCCTTTAATAGTAGTAATGCGCTCAATCTCCTTCACTGGGTCCTTATATACCATCCGGCTGATCTCGAACAATGCAGTACACATGGTCTGAAAAGAGTGTATATGGCCGTAGATCTTCGGATCCGGATCCAAACCGTAGGACCTTAGTAAGGCGCGATGGTTGTTGAAGATATTCGAATGCTTGGTGGGGGCTACACCAATGGCATTCTCTGAAAGAGGATATTTCTCCCTGTAGGGAAATCATACAGGAGCGTCAAGGCTAGTATCGGCCTGTTTGGAATCCAGAGCCTCCACAGCATCTTAATCCAACCCAATTCCGGACCAATGACTTGTAGGATCATAAGCCGTCGGTGCTGCAAGGTTCGAGTAGTTGTTGTTTCCAGAAATACTATTTGAACTGGTGAGCCTTTAGTCGTCCTCTTGGTTGCGTAATACGATTTCTACTCTTCCGTCGGTGGGCATAGAGGATCATATATCACTACATCCCATCGAGGTAAACCGGTCTCGCTACTCAACCCTTTCAACCCAGTTCTTGTACAAACACCGAGCCGGAACGAGATCTTAATCGATTCCCCAAAAAGATGGACGAGAGCACGCATGGCGGCGATGGTGAGGACATCACCTCTTTGAGTGGCCTAACCTTCGCTCCTAGCGGACGATGGTCCGGGCTGTGTCATTCCTTTCCTTATAGCAAGCCGAGCGCATTCAATGAATGCTTCGTCGTTGTACAGAGACTTCAGCTGTACAATGGCTGGTTTTTCGACATTAACGTTGAGGCAGATCGGCTCAAGAGCGACCGCGAGAGCACCAAAATCTCCATCAAGGCCTTCCAATTTACGCGTTTGCTTGCGATACTCGCGCTGGATAATTGCTCGCTCCAGATCATCGAGGTCGGATCGTGTACCGTATACCTCAACCTACAAGTTTTGTGGAAGTCCACTTAGCTTTGGCGTCAGAAAGTTCGTTACAGGACGTGCCACGCGAGTGTCCTCCATGGCCTTGACGACAGAGGAATTGACAACAGAGGAAAGGAAGGGGTGTTGAAGCGATGGGTATGAATCAAGGATTGGATGCTGCAGTAAGTGAAGAAGCCAGCTGAAGTTAAGTCTACAAGGTAGCTGTAACAACAAGAACAAGAGAGAAGACAAGAATAAGTAAAGGAAGAAACAAGTTTGCTTTCACTATCTGTTTCCCCCCCTATTACCTGTTTGGGCATTTCCTCTTCTGCAAGCTCCTTTCATCTTCTCTCTCACCATGCCTTTCTTATCCCTGTCAATCTTGTCTTCCCTATTCTAAGCACTCTCACGTACGGACTGTACGAAAGCCGCTTTGTTGTCATGGATGGCAGAGGGGATTTACGATTTTGGCAATGCGCCTGAAAGAGTTCATTATCTCTTACGTGATGGACCAATGCTCAGGGCATCCATGTCACGCTTCGCCCAACCTGGTATGGTCGATACTGCGGTCTTTCCAGAGAGAACACCCTCTCCCGAACCTGAAGGTATCCTCGTCGAGCAAATATCGTGTAGACGCCGCTAACCACCATTTAGATGGCACTGTCCGCCCAAACTTCCGCACCACCGAGAGCCATGCTCCCAATGCAACTATGGCGAGCAAACTAGACCTTGTGTCTGATAGGCTTGTGCGGAGATACCAAGAAAGAGGACTCAAAGTCTGTCGCAAATGCTCCTACATCTGGAAAGGCTCCGATCCGATGAAGGATCATGAGCCCGCTTGCAGAAACGAGCTTCAACGACGATCATCGATGGCACCAATGCTGTTCATGGCTGCTGATAAGAGCAAGCTTCCGCCATATTGCGAAATGTGCCTCTACGTCCATACGACAGTGAATGCTCTTCAGGAGCACCAAATCGGTATGGTTTGTCTGGACAGATTGGCAAACTACGCCATTGATCTGCTCGCATACATGAAACATGCTCATGCTGCCGCCACCGCCGTTGTAGCACCCGCCCGCCGCTGAGGAGTGACTGCTAAGTCACAGGGCTCGGCAGGGAGTTGACTTAGCAGACTTTGCTATGACCCTAGCCAGCTAGATCATCACCATACTCAATACCACACTTGCATCATACCTTTACCAGCCGTTGTCAGCTGTGATACTCGACCCTCACTCACCGGACCAGCTCGGTCTGACCAATTCCCGGTCAAATGTCTGTCCAAAGTGCGACGTGTATTTTCCACCAATAACAATCTCATGATCCACATGCATAGTACGGCGTGCGACCCCCAAGAGGATGAGCGTGCCGCTGGGTAAATTGTCGCTCGAGATCAAACAGGAGACCCCGACATCTCCTTTCGCGCTTTCAGCCTTGAAAACATTGTGGTCACCAATTTCACGACCTCGTGGAGCCCTGGCACCCATCAGATCCACCCATCCATCGAGCATTGATTGATCCTTGACTGTTATTATCAGTGGTCAAAGCCAGCGTTACGGCAAGCGGTCTTAAAGTGGGAACGACTTTCAGCAGGTTCTGAGTACCTCCAAAGAGGTTCATGCGATTGTGATTCGAATAGCTATTACAGCATGGATCGAACTGCTATACGTTTTTCTGATTTTCCGCCCAACAAGATGTGCTCTGGATGAATAGCACCTACAAAAGAACTATCGCACGCTATACAAGACTGCCTTCGATCCACAGACCACCGCACTCCCCTCGAAACTGAGTACGAGTACGCTCCCCATCATCGAGCGTAGTCGCAACTTCAGCCCTGTCGGACTTGCCCAGGAGACTGCCGCGCCTCGCGCTCGAAACAGACGCGCCGACGCCGGAGTGCACGGGATACTAATGTCCTTGCGGCAGCTGCCCGATGTCTGCCAGTGCCGAGAAGAGTGTGTGTGGGCCTTGTTGTCATGCAGGAAGAAATTTTCACTGCATCATTAGCGCCGGGCCCACACAAAATTCATATATAACACCTGTCGCCCTCACCTTTATTTTTTCTTCTTCAGCTCTCTTTGCCTTTGTAAGTCACCACCCTATCATACACAAATCCCATCCATCTTCTTCGTTACCTCTCCTCTCTGTCTGGACCTCTCGCTAACACCTTTGCAGTGGCTTAGATCAAGCAAGTGTTTTCTACCTTTTTGCACGAAACCCCTGCTAATACCCTCTTAGGTGTAGTATCTGTTCTTTTCAGTTTAGTCGCTGAAATATCCATACGTGGATTTTTACGATTAAATCAATTTTTGCATGGCGTTGTTTGGATCCCTGGGTTTACTCATATCCATCGACACAGTGTCACCGGTATTTCACTGCCTCCGGTCGATGCGAACCCACTGGCTTCTTTTTTCGAGCGCCACTTTTTTCATTGTTTGGTCAGTTTGCGCAACTGGCATGCAACGAAGAAGTTCCTTTATGCTCCTCTTTGCTGCGGCAGAGATGCCTTTCGTGAGACCGGGCTGGAATCCATCATTGAGTCAGCTAGCCGTAGCGCTTCCAGCTTGATTTGTCAAGCCTTGTCTCATGCATTCTCGCGGCAAAAACGGGTGTATTTGGCATAGGCGCAGTGGCATGTGTCACGTGGATATGTTTCACCAGAGATCACCACGTCATCCTTGCAAACACGACAGAAGGGACGCAGTTGTCGCGAGGAGTTTGTGCTAAGACTCTGAGATCCGTGCATTCAATTCATTGTCATCGTTAAAAATACACACTGTTGCAGCCGTCTGCCTCTCCCTTCTCCCTCCCATTAAGTGCCCCCAGCATTGGCTGCTGCTGCCTCTGTCTCCCTCGTTGATCGTGACGTTTGTATCGCGTTTCTGTAATGCTCATTCAATGCAACTAGCTCGGCTTACTGTGTCGATCGCGAGTGTGTTGTCGTCAGGTGCTCCATTGAGATCGAAGCGTCGTACTCCTTCGTTCGATGTTGGAGAGGACAAGTCAACGGGTCTGCCGCGTTGAGCAACTGGAAGCGGTAGTCGAGCCCTCATTGGAACACGCCGCTTTGATGCGGACAGCAATGGAGGTTGGCGTGACCCTAATAGACGGCTCTCTTCGCTTCGTAGATTTCTTCATTTGAGGCAGTTGGGTGCGAGAATACCCTCATTGATGAAGCGTTGGATGATGACCATGTCTTGTGCAGTTCGCTCGACGTTGGCCCCATGACTTGAGCGTCGCCATGACCTTCGCGAGGACTTTGGGCTTGAAGGAGATGCTGGTGATACTGGCGAGTCGGGAGAGCTCTCCTTTCCACTGGTGGGGCTGGAGTTCTCGTCTCTGCGGAATGAAACTGTGCGAACAACATAGGTAATTGCTGAACTCAATGATGCCCGCGATGAGGCTCTTTGGTTGTAGGCAGGCCTGTTGTTGGCTTGTTGTTGTTGTCGTTGGTATGACTCTGGCTTCTCCAAGAGTTCGGCGGTGGAGGTGAAAGATCTGATACTCGACATGGTTGAGGTGAAGGTGGATGAAGTATATGTTGTATGATTGATTGTTGAAAAGCAGGTGTGACCGAGTGTAGGTCTAGACCAAGTAGTTGTGATGGAAGGAAGATATATAGAACTCTGTATTTCTGTGGCTTCAGATCGAGGCGCGTCGTTGCATTTATCAAATTCTCCCCCTTCCGCAAGGCCTCGCCATGAGGTGTTTGTCTGAGAAAGACAAATACGACGTCAGCTTGAGCATGCGGAGGTTCCGGTGGCGAGTGCTTTATTGGGCAAGCAAGCACACCCGCGCACTCGCTTTACCCTGGGTCCAACCCAGCCACGGTGGGATGCGGAGGCAAAGAATCATCTATGGGACTGCGCAGGAACCCGGCAGCCACATCCATGCAAAATGCCTCTATGCGCTTGTGTGTATGCCACGGATGCTGCCAAGCCTGGCACCCTCAAAACGTCGAACGGACCTTGCCTCCACGATAGTGGCAAAGGCGTAATGCTCGGGTGCTATCTCGTCAATCTGTGCGCTGTCAATGCAGTGCCTACACAGTCAGCCGCGTGTTATGAAGTGACAGGCTTACGAACCGCAACATCTCGCTCATCGCTATCGTGCCGAATGGCATTCTGAGAGCTCAACAGCCAGATCAAGCATTGCTAATTGTCATGATTTGCATTGCTGACATTAGCGAGAGGTGTTGTCTCAGTATTTAGCAGCAAAATGGCAATCCGTTTGCGCAATTGGTAAGTAACCGACGCTTCCGCCCTCTCTGGTCGAACGTCTCGGAGAATATTTCTGCGGGTTGTCCTGCCCAGGCATGACAATTCACGATGCTTAGACGAGTGAGGGTTGTAGAAAATCTGTTGCCATGCGCGCGGCAGTCGCTATCCTCGTCCGTGCGCGGCTTTGTGATGTTCTCCAAGATGTTCAACATGCCGTAACTTCGAGGCTTGTAGAGGGGGCCCGTATGTGTCATTGGAAACGGGCCGCCAGCCAGCAGTCAGCGACCAGCACTGAGCCACTAGTGCTAGCGACTGACTCAGCGTGGATGGATTCCAACCAACTGGGATATGTGTTCAGCCCGCTTGCCAGTATGACAGTTTGAGGAACACGGCTGAGTCTTGCGGCTAGAGGCGGGCGGACGTTGCAACAACACGAAAGACAGGCACAAAACGTCGAAGCGAGCGCGGGGTAAATTGGGAACAGGGTTGGGACAAGCGCCACGCATCACATGCGCACTCTAGACTGCTCGCATACAGATACAAGCCAGTAGTCAGCCACTGTCCCGACGTCGCGGCCAGAGTGAAAACAGTCCCATCTCGCTGGGACATCGTTCTTATCATGTAGTTGCGCACCTGACCGCATGGAGCAGCATTGACTCCCACCCACCCTCTTCGACCATACAAAGTCTTATCCTAGGCGATACTCCAACATCTCACTCACTACCACCTTGCGTTACGCCGAGAAAGAGCAAACTGTCTCGAACGGTAGCAGACCTGCAACGCTTGCCGAGTACCACCATCCAGAACCAGGGACTTGTTACGGAGGGCAACGGTCAGTCCCTTGAGCAAACCATGGCTATCATCGTCGTCGTACTTTCGAGGTGTTAGTCATACTGTTATTTGAATTACTGGGGGGGTTGGGCGCGTTGATAGTCGTGTTGTACACGCTCGACGGATCGATGACGCTGAATTGTACTGTCGAGTTTCCTTCCCTATACAGTGAGCGCGGGGTGCCCACGGTCCAGTATCTTGGTGTGACTCTTCGCGTGCCAGTCTCAATATCCAAGCGATGCAGTGCTCGCTCGAACATCTCCAGAGCTGCCAAGGGCTGGTAGTAGGGTACCTCGTGGCCGCTCTCATGTATTCGCACAAAGGCGAAGCTACCGGCTTGCTTCACCTGTCCGTGCACCATGCCGTCCGAGGTAGTGATGTTGACGTGCCCAGCGTTGGCGTATCCAAATGCGTTGACTTCGTCAGCGACGGCCTCGCCGCCGAGCCAGTTGCAGTTGTAATCGGCGTCGCCGGCATAGGCGATTACGTGCACACCTTGCCTTAGGAGCAACCGAATGTCCTCTACCGTGCAACTCTCACGTCCGTCGTCGCCAGTTGCACCAAACGCACCACTAACTGTGCTGGAATAACTTGAATAGTTCGTGAAAGCGCCGATAGCAATTTGCACCTCAGGAGTATTCAAGTAGACCTCGAAGTAACTTTCAGGAAATGGATCAGGCATTAGTTCTGCAGCAGTCAGCAGAGTTACAGACAAGTCACTGTTGGTATCGACGTATGCTGATCCTGGCTGGCTGTAGCTCATACCTACGGTATTGGGCTGATCTACGAAAAGCTGATTTGTAATGTTAGGGATGAGAAACCAGCCGTGTGATCTATTGAATATTTACCAGATTGCTTGCGTTTGACCAGGAATATGCATTGTCATACACAGTGTAGTTTGAATCTACTCTACA
>Ga0160427_10002584_pt1 | contig 10884 bp, 10 predicted proteins | sample SolpanmetagenomL_FD_108194 | JGI IMG/M metagenome (GOLD analysis project Ga0160427, IMG submission 108194) | Solar panel surface microbial communities from Lawrence Berkeley National Laboratory, California, USA - L | ecosystem: Engineered > Built environment > Solar panel > Unclassified ...
CCTGTCCCTACTAGTCACCTAAGGACAGCAAGGCTGTGTCCATGCTGGGTTTCCTACTGGTTAATATGGCCCCAATCTCGTTCTAAGTATTCCGTTCAACGACAGCCTGATGGGGTTGTTAACACATTTCCCTCTGATCATGTAAGCGATTGGTAGAGAAACATCGTGTTTTATCCTCAATCGCTTCACAGTATATTCCGGAACCCATGCCAGAACTCAGCAGTTCGCAAACACACCACAATGTCTGAACTCATCTATACTGGTCGCTGGACTGACTGGTCATACGGCTCGGTGTTAGGCGACCATGTAACGCTTTCGTCTCGAAACGCTACTTACCTCATTTCATTCATTGCCACTTTCGATATCTGGGCTGGAAGTGCAGCCTGGAGACTGCTTGCCTTCGTTGCTCACCAGTGTTTTACAATCCGGGAGCCTCGCAACGGTGCTGTACACCAGCTTCAGATCGCTCTACGTAATTCATCGACGCCATTGGCGTTTGTTGAACGATCGCTTTTCATAGCGTGGGCATGGCGGAAGTCATCACCCAGGGCAGCTGCCAGGGCAGTTGTGCTTTCTTTATTCCCGATCCTTCTGGCTATTCTTTTCGTCGCAGCAGGGATCGGCTCTTCACGTATAGCGTCGACTACAGGAGATGTCTTGCTCGTGGGCGGAGACTGTGGTCTCTTGGAGTCTAACATTACCCCTGCCGCTGAAAACCTCCTTGTACAACTGAGCCAGGAGTACCAGGATGGCATACAGGTTTCGCCTAAGCAACGCATATGCCCAAGAGCGCTACCATAACCCGCTCGATCCGCAGAACATTCAGGTGATCAATTCTGATGCGTCATGCTCGAATTGTGGCGGATATACTAAGTCCTCGATTGCCTTCACGAATATCACCATATCAGCTTGTCCTTTTGGTGACGCCTGTGCCACTTCTGACATTCTGAAGCTTGATACCGACTATCTGGATTCGCACCACGATTCTGGGCTCAATCAAACGCCCGCGAACCGTGTCATGTATCGAAAAGTTACGACTTGTTCTCCTCTTCTCTCGACTGGCTTCTCAGACAACGCTTTTAAGCCTGTGAAAGGCTTTGAGCACTTGGGCGACATTTCTGTATACTCGTACGGCAATAACACTTACCAACCAACGCGATTTGGTTCCACACAAGGGTTGCCCTCCGCAGATTCCACAATCGTATACAGCGAGTATACGTACAATGCCTCCGAAAGAGCCTACTATCTCATGGAAGTCTTCCTGTCGTTGTGACCAAGATCTCCTCTGCTAACATGTCATTAGGATAGCAAGTACCATGCAAGTTGGTGGAAGTGGATCACTATACACACCAGTACCAAGCATCAGCTCAGATCCTACCAGGCCCATGTCTTTAGTATTTCTCGCCAATCGAGAATTCTACCAGGAAGCTGTCAACGACACCTGGTTCAAAGCAACGTCTCCACTAAACATTGTTGCAAACGGGAACATCGAGAACACATTTTACCAAGCGGATGATCTTGGATCAGTGCTTGCATGTGTTGAGCAGGTTCAGATATGGTGCTAGATGTCCAATATCTCCTGATTGGCGATTACTAACCAGTCATGAGTAACCCGAATATAGAAGGCGCCAGAGCGTGCACAGATCTTGATACTTGGCACCTATGGGGCGACTACGTTGGCTACCTTGGAGGCAAACTCCTCAAGCACTCTTGGAAATTGGCCTTAACAGTATGCAGATGACTACTGCTATGATGCTTCAGGACGCTTCCCTCTCCGGTACAGTTTGGAATGTGATTGATGAACTTGGTGACCGTTCCTTAGATGCCTCGAACTACATTAGCAGACAAGAGCCCTACTGGTCTCCAGGTCTTGATAATAACCACTGGCAGTTCGAAGCAGCGAATTGGTCCTCGATCAGCTTAGCACACATACAACGCCTCTTCATCTCAAACTACCGTACACCAACCACAAAGATACTGCTTGATTACTTTGAGCCGTGGCCGGCTAACGCCACAAAAGAGCAGCACAGCTTTTGTAACAGCCAAAAAGTGAGGAGTTCTGAATATACCACGTTTAGCGTCCTTGGGCTAGGATTGAACTTTGGTATTGGTGGCTTCATCCTCATTTGTGGCGATCTCCTGCCGGTCATTGTGCCGTGTTGCAAGGAAAGAAGGCTAAGACATCCGTCGCACGTGAGCAATGGCTTAACAATAGTATGCTGCAGTTGATGCGCGTCTCTTATCAGGCATTGCAACTTGGGACTTGGACAGGAGCGGAGAATACTGTGCCTACTACAATCACAGACGAGGAGTTTCTTGCTCCTTCGCTGGCTGCAACGCTAAGAGAGGTCCGTAAAGCATCTAGCAATGTGGGGAGAGACTCGATGTCGAAGACAGCGGACTCCTATGAGATGCCTCTGTTACCCTCGCAATCAGATTAAAGCAGAGGTGTGTGGGAGGGCAAGTGGTCGGTAGCAACAAGTCGTGACGAAGAGAGCATAGGTGTGTCCAGATCTAGCGTACGTACGGGAGGGAATGGTCACTTGACACTGTCGACGGCTAGGACCACGGCGTTACAGTCTGAAACACTGCCACAAAATATAGGGAGCGTCTAGACAGAAGCCGACATACAAGCGGGAGTAACAATCAGTGCATCCGGGTCTAGCTGAGTGCTCTGGCAGTTTCCGATGCGTATAAAACTGGCCATCGTTCCCCCGTAACGAAAACCTGCTGTTAATTTGTTGTTGTTGATGTTGTTGTAAAGTGGACGATCACGGAGATTCTTCCATTAGATGCGGCCCCAGATCCGTGATTGGTCAGTTTTCTCTTCGTGAACCATCTTCGATGTTTGGTGATTAACACATTATCATCGAGCGATGCAAGATGGCACGATTTATCTTATATAACGAGGTCGCCGCGTCTGGATTCTGTCATTCATAACGAAATACCTAGTCGACTTGCTCACTTTCTTCGCCCATCTGGTTACACGCTATTCTCGGACCCACCGACCGGAAATCATCCCTAAAAATGCTCGCCAATGCATTCGTCTCATCTGGAGTCGCATTATGTCCTTGGAGAAGTCGCTTAATGGGGGCCAAGAACATAATGCAAGGATCTGAATGCGCTGGTTGAGGAGGACAAGAGTTTGAACGAAAGAAAGACCATTTCTGCTGAGCACCTCTAGAGCTGCTTGTCAATTGCATCGCTCCTGCTAGAGGCGGAAACCTGACAGCTGTTTCGTTCACTAGGAACGCTAACGGATTGCGATACCGAGCAGGCCTATAAGATCGTTCGACACTGCCCTTCGACGTCGATATGATCGAGTCACCGGTAGACTGAAAATCTGGCTATACACGAGCAAAGTGTGTCGAGTCTTTCTGCACAACGTTGATACTATGAAAGTGGAAAGCCATTCGAGCACCAGTTGTGGTCAGCAGAGGCAACAAAGAACTCCGATCCAAAGTCTCTTAGAAGGTATTAAGACCTCAGCTCGATTCATCGGAGAAGCACACCTCAAACGAACGGCCACTGCTCAGCCTCACCACCTTCTGTCGGGAAAAAAACCACATACCTTGAGTAAGAATGACCTCAGCGTTCTATGAGGTAGGGCTCATACACCACAATTGGCATTGGGGAGGCAAGAGCGTAGCAAAAGATTCCTTGTACAGACTAGTGCACAGCGACTGGTAGTGCCACTTCACACCGAAGACATGCGCCATGACGATATCACGAAGGACAGGTTCATGCGATGCAGCAATGCGCCACATAGCCAGACTTGGGCTGCACCCCCAGCGCAGCGCGATGACAAATTTTCCACAATATTGTGTCAGACTGAGATGGTGGGCCTGCTGGACATGGAAAACAAACGAAGCATGAAACATTCTTGAAAGCTGCGCCTTAAGAATGGATATTAGATGGCGTCTGTCAACTCGCTTGTCGTCACCTCTGCCACGGTCAAAGGCTCAATCACAGTAGTAATTCGCGTTTGTTCCGTCCAGGCCTCGTCGATTCGAAAAGCAAAATTAAGTCTCAACGTTACGTCGTAGTTGAGACGCGACGGGCTTATGCCCGAGAGGCAAATCTGGCTCTGTTAAACGGCTTCGATTCACGGAACGTTGTCTCCGACGAATTGGAAGACTGTACCCTAAAAAACGGTCTATCTAAGACCTAGATCGCCAAACCATTTTGCCGTACTTTTTCTAACTTCTGCATGCCCACACTACCATTCTGGCAAGCGCCGTCGCTGTCAAGGCTTTGACTTTCAGCCCGCTCTCCTCTCGTCCCGATCCTTTCCGCGGAAGCAACTACGCTCGTCACGATCTTTCAAGCCACCTGCTCTGTTGCGACGGCTTTCACTCCTTTCACTTGATTAAAGGCTTTGACCACTCTCAGGCGTGCGAAGTCACTAATTACCGCACCGTGGCCCATCACCTTCGTGTCAATGCCATACTGACTTGCGCACGCATCCTGTCGTTGACCTGTCGAATTGCACATCCTCAGCAAGGCCACCAAACTTATGCATCGAAGGTCGACCAATCCATTGGCTCCTCTACTGTCTCTGCTCAAGGCCATAACCATACATCGACATGTCGAATCGCAATGATCGTTTATTTAGGAACATTGCTCCCAAACCAATTCAACCTCGAGACGGTCCCCTCGCACTATCTTCTACGTCTTCGGCACCTGGACCACAATTAGCGGCCTCTCCTGGAACACCATTTGAGCGAATTCTACGACCGCAGACTGATTCGACTTCTTCGTCTTCATCACGACACCCCGATACCAATGAACTATCACCCTCTATATCAAGAACATCAGCAGGAGGAGGACCCAGTGGAGGGAATCATACACTAGTAGCTTGCACTGCGTGCAGAAAACGAAAAACAAAGGTTAGAACTGGAAGATTCTGTCAGGATACACAAGACCATATCCTGACTGTAGAAATAGTGTGATGGGAAACGCCCCGTCTGTACAAGTTGCGTCAACAAGACCACAGCATGCGAATACGTTGCGGAAGAAAAGGAAAGCCATGTCTCGGCATTGAAGAGAAAGAATAATGCATTGCTCGACGAGAGTGAGGTCAGTTTATACCCACTGTGTGTACTCAGAGAAGGCATTCGGACTGACATTGACCAATCAGCAACTTCGATATCTCGTCAACTATCTTATCAAGTTAGTGGTGGCTTCGCGTTCCTCATTACTAACTATGGCTAACTGAATCACAGATGCCCGGAAGAAGATGCCATTGACGTGGTACGCCATCTACGACGCTATCAAGATGTGCCGAAGACAATTGAACTGCTGAAAGACAGTTCTCTGCTCCTACCTCTTTCACGGACATCGCCAGCCCGAGAGCCTCCGTACTCGATGGACAGCTCGAGCTCACGAAGTCCTTACCATATAGAAGACGCCGCTTCTCTAACTTCGGGCCCTAATTCCCTGCCTCCAATGCATAATGGTTCACCACCACCTGCGAGAAGTGGCCCGAGGTTTCCGAACGACATACTGAATAATGACGATGACACATAACAACAGTACCAAAGGCTTATCGAGAATGTCTTGTACGAGATCATTGCAGTCTTTCAATAGACGGACCCAACGTCAACACTCCAGCCTCAGATCACTGAATATGGTGTGTTACACAAAGCCTTGTCGGCGGAATATTGCCGAAGTTGCAATCTGCAAAACTGCATACACCAAGAAAATAATATTATTGTCTGGATTTTACCACAGAACAGTATCAACATGAATGACGAATTTGTATATAAAGAGACGACGTCCGGTTCAGCACCAGAATAATGAAACAGAGATGTAACGATATGCATTCCGCGAAATGGAAATCTGGCGTTATAGGATACACCACATAATGGGCGCATAGGTGGAAGGTAGTGATCAAGATCGGTAGCTAGCAAGAGAAAAGTTGAGCTAGGGGTTGAAGAGTGACGATGTATCAAAGCCGTCCGAACTTGCAAAAACGAAAGCAACTACAGGTTGATTCAGTAGTGGCAGTAATACTGTTACAATGCTACTACCTGTACGAATGTACATAACATCCCTGCTTCATTTCGCTGCTTCGCTGAGCCTTGTTACTAGATCGGCCCGTGACAGATCCATTGAAACACTGCAACGGTGTGCTTGGCAAATTCGTCATTCTCTCGTCACATATGTGTTTCATTGGAGTTTCAACCCGTTCCTGTCGTTTCACACTTCGACAGCCTCACCTTCTACTCTTTCCTGTCCCTACCACACAATCGAGCATGAAACACTTCGCTCCCCCGTGAGCACCTTTTAGCAATGAGCCGCAGACCCAAGGCCCTCATCACTGAACTCTTCGTCCGAGGACGCAAGCTCCCTGATTCGAGCAACAGGTACCACATATGACCTGCAAAGCCGAGCGTAAAGAGGTGAGTACTATAGATTAAACACGACATATCTATTTCTAGTACGTTGCTAACAATGTATTGTGTCCTGTATATAGTGTCCCAGGGGTCGAATCGACGGCTTGTCCCATCATCTGATCAAGAAGTGTGCTGCCATCTCCTGAGCGCAACGAGAACGACTATTAAAGTCAGTGAATGCCGGAACAAGAAAGTATGAAAGGTGAAGAAGCGGGCCTGATGTTCAATCATCTGGAGCGACTCGGCATGATAGCATGGCGCCGGTAGGAGCAGTAGCACAAGCAAGAATGCAAGAGAGAGAGCAACGACGAGAGGTGAACGCGCAGAATGTCGCCCTACCAACTCTGGGACCGTGGTGTTACAAGATACATCACAACAAACAATTGGGTCCTCCTATCCAGCTGTAGCCTACGCAGCTCTTCCCTATCCGCAAGCTAAGTGAGACTCGTAAGTGCCATCAGGATCACCGCAAAAAGTGTTCCATCCTAACAACCATCAGCCGAATGCCTCAGACAGCAAAGCGCCTGTCAAAGCTCTTCGAATGTGTTCTCTAAAGGATACTTCTGGTACTGGAATTGCGGACGAGCTATTGTCTGATGAGAAACCAATATCATGGATCTTAACATCGGGTAGCAGTATTGCCGAAGCAGATGTTGAAAGAAAACGTGTGTGCATGTCGTTGAGGCGAGGACACAAATGAAAGGATACTGTAAGAGAAGTCTCAGACCTCTCGTCTAGTCCTTATCTAGGCCTGTGTCACTTTGGACTGCTGCAGTCTTCACATCTTGCTATAGCTTCACCACGATGCGAGATCAGCTACAGGAGGACTTCTTATGAGGAAGAGCGCGTGTCTTGGCAAAATCTTCACAATAAGCATCAAGCATACAGATTGTCGCTGTAGCCACGGTGCTTGTGTAAGTCAAGCTCCTGCCGATGCGTTCATGAAGGACTCAAACCAGCGAACTGAGTATCATCATTCTATACTTCATCAGAATGCGGCTGTAGTAGCAATTCGCAATACTACGCCAAAATGGCAGAGTCACCATCAGAGCATGAGTATTTGTACGCTCACAAAGAAGAGGAATATTAGGATACGCCGTCAATCCAAATCTATTACCGCCTTTGTATAACCTCTATAGCAATCAAGTTCACATCCAAAACTCAAAAAAGGCAGACCCTCCTCAACGCCATGGCTGTCTTCAGCTCATCCCCTCCAACCCATCTCCATCTCCAAGAATCCGCGTAAAGCTCAGCACTCAAGATCCACCATTGTAATTAGGCCCAGAGCAAACATAAAGGTTAACATCACTCCCAACCGGACAAGTATGATACGTCGGCGCCGCATTAGCACAGCTCATATCCCCCGCATCACAAAAGTCCCAAACACAATTCACTCCATCCACATTACTCGGGATGATACCAAAGCCGGTGTCCACGAAGTCCGAATCCATTTCCGAGCCAAGGTTGTAGAACAAGAACTGGTAGTCGCCAGTGGTACTGAGCGTGTAGTCAAGCTCAGCGGGTGATGTAGTGGTGTCGGAGGAGTTCCACACCATCAAGCGCACGCCGGGAACGGTGCTGATGGGCTCGGTGTAGTAGCCACCTGCGGCGATGGAGCTGATGGGTCCGGCGCCGTTTTGGTCGACGTGTTGGAAGTAGACGGTGCTTGTGCAGTCATTGGTGATGTACGCGTTGCCTTGAGCGAGAGCGGTGGCAGCGAGGCTGAGGAGGGTGAGAGTCAGGGATTTGGTAGACAACATGGCTTTTAGTTGTGGTTGTTGGTGGGAGTGAAGTGGTTGAGTCGGGTTGAGTTGTTTGGTGTATTGGTGATTGGTGTGTTGAGTTGAGTTGAGTGCTTGTTGATGATGATAATGGAACAGAACAGTCGTGAAGGTGAAGTTATATAGATATGCCTCTTACCTAGATCTGCGAAGGCCGCAATGATGCTTGATTGAGGCTGGGGGTCTACTGTATCCGAAAATACATATGGTGCAGCAGACTTCACACGACACATCATGCTTGCCCCTCATTCAGAGATCAAAAAAATAGAACTATTCCATGCTAACAATAACTCACAACGCAGCAAATCGGACTAGCTTTGTCAACTCGAAGCACAGTACAACTCTACGATGCTGATTCGTGAGGTCAAATGGTACTTGACCCAAATAGTAGCCAGCCTCGCCTGAGGACAAGGCTGTTAAGCCTTGAAGGTATTTACGGCAGAACGTGCGAAGAATAAGCTTAAGGGTAAAGCTTGACTGCATTTAACTTGCATTTGGCTCTGTCCGTAGTGGCATCTTTAGCGTAGCTAAATTTTGCGTCTTGAAAGATCGATCTTTTAGTGCTATATATAACTTACATGTAGCTGTACGGACGAGTTCGGGCTTCGGTAGATCGGCGATCGGAGGTGACTAAGCAGCAGGCCCACGACCGAGCGGAAAGGCAAGCTTTAGTTCCTCGACTGCATGCTATGTATGTGACAACAGGTTGGAAACGCCGGCGAAGAGCAGTGGTCGGAGGCTAAGCATCGGAGAAGAGGAAGAACATAAAATGTGAGAAGGATAAGGGAAATATGCAAGCATTTTATCAATTGGTAGAAGGCCTTGGCCATGATTGAATCTGCGTGACAAGATTGACAGAGGCGAGTAGACGAAGCGAAGAAGCGCCAGTAGTATTCAGGTTGGAAGAGAGGGGTCTGCTTGAGGCGGGTTGTGACGTGACGATCATGAACTTGCTTGAGGAAGAGGAATGAGGCCGTCCCTACGAGCTCTAGGGACAGAAGTATCCTAAGTCGTGTCCGGAATTGCTACTGGTCGCTTACGACGGCTCTTATTCTACATTATGCTTTTCACAATCAAGCTAGCAGATGCAGAGCCTCCTACAGCCTTAGAACCTACTCCACAAGCGCTCTTCCACCTTTTGAACATTAGTCTACGTCTGTGCAAAGCTAGAATGTACTCAAGAAAACAGATCTACAACCTTGCTTGTTCATCTTTCTATACCAAGTAAAGCTGGTTGTGTTGCGATCGGACTACGGCATATGCTTACGGTTTAGCATCTTCGCTTGACGATCATGTTTGTCACTGTTAATATGATAAGCATCCCCATATTGAGCATACTAGATACTGGAGGACATGAGAATGCGAAAGCCCAGGTGTTAGTAGCAGAGGCAGACAACGCAGCCATGATAGAGATTTCCCACAATGGAAAGCAAAGGAGAGAAGAAACAATCGCTTTTCTACCTTAATCGTTATGTCGTAGAGATCATCAGTAAACAATGGCCGTCTTCGTTCATGGCTACTACTTTGGTAGTGATATGGTCGTCTCCCTCGCGATGTTTTGTTGATTCCACATCGCCACCACGTCCTCCTCGCTACCCATAGGCGCGACACCTTAGCTGTCCTGGTCCTCTTTTGCTTCTTTCTTCCTCCTCTTCCTAGTTTCCTCCTCTTCCTCTCCGTCAAATCGTTCATGCTAGTTTGCATCTTAAAGGTATCGTATTGAGATTGCGTTCACCTCCGCGGACATCATCTTTGTGATTATAGCTTCACCTGTCCGATCCTCCTGACCTTTTGCCTTTCAGTAGATATCAAGGATATATAACAAAAACTTTTTCCCTTCGACCCTGTTTCCTTTAGATCCTTTTCCCCTTTCGACCCTGAGATGGAAATGACTCCATACCCATACTTTGTTTTCGAACCGCGCATTCCACATCGTGGCAAGCTGCATCCAATATTGCGAATTTCAATTGCTGTATATCACCAGTAACTTTGACCTTGTGTTTTGTTTATCGTTTAGAGTCGTTGACATTGTGTGATAGATCTGTCCTCTGGCTTCGATTGTCATGTTTTGATGTGCGACTCCTCCCGCCATACTCTTACTATTGCACCCAGGGTCTAGCAGAATCTACGGAGGGTTAGACCTTCATTATCTTGTTCCGCGCACTATAAAGCTCGTCCAATGGAACTCTTTTAGCTCCACTGCCTGCGGAAGGCGGAGGCGTGTTCTCACTGCATGACTCTCGTCTCGGCTGCTGTTGCTGTTGATGTTGTTGTTGTTGTTGCCGAGCAGCCCAGACGTCAGGGTATGTTTCAATCCCTTCTGTCCTCGCGCGAAGGGCTCCACTGTGCTCAATCACATTAAGAAGAGGACTATCGACTTTCTCCTGAACTACGGGCACGTTACCGTTCTCAGTCCCAGCTCTACTCATCAACAGTCTCTGCTGTTCGGGTATAGCGAGCCAAGATTCCTGCATCTCCCTTTTGTACTTTCTCTGCTCTTCACTACCATCTTGCAAGAGTTCAGGACAATGACCTTGTGTCTGGAAATGCCGTCGTATCTGATCCCAGCGCTTCATATGTGCCTTGCATCCCTGATGCAAGCACTTGAATGAGCCCATCCAATGTGTCTTCTTGTGTTTCGACAAATTTGAGGAATCAGCAAAGCGTTGGCCACAATGTGGACATTCGTGGGGTTTAAGATTCGA
>Ga0160427_10002586_pt1 | contig 10881 bp, 8 predicted proteins | sample SolpanmetagenomL_FD_108194 | JGI IMG/M metagenome (GOLD analysis project Ga0160427, IMG submission 108194) | Solar panel surface microbial communities from Lawrence Berkeley National Laboratory, California, USA - L | ecosystem: Engineered > Built environment > Solar panel > Unclassified ...
CCCCCGCGCCCAGGCTGCCGCTGCCGGCCCGCGCCGGCCGCTGCCGGGCCTGGAGCAGCTCACGGCGGTGCTGCGCGACCGGCGCTTTCACCTGCTGCTGGGTTTTGGGCTGCTGCTGGGCTCGCTCTACCTCACCATTGCCTTCACGTCGTTTTTGCTCAGCGGCCGCGCCGACCAGAGCGTGGTGGCTGCCCTGGGCACGGTGCCGGTGAAGGAAGCCGGGCAGGAATCAGGCAACTGGCTGGGCTTGCTCGGCGCTTGGCTGGCCGAAAAGCTCATTTACCGGGGCTTCGGGCTCGCCTCGTATGCCCTCATTCCGATTGTCTTTTTCCTGGGCTATAAGATTGTGTTTCGCCGGGCTGCTGGCTCGGTGAGCTACGTGCTGGCGCTGGGGCTGTTTACCATGCTGTGGGTCAGTGCCTTGCTGGGCTACGTGGTGGTGCAACTGGCGCAGCCCGGCACCGACCCCGCCCAGGCCCACCGCCTCGACTGGCTCAGCGGTGGCGGCGGTTATGAAATCGCGCTCTGGCTCGACTCGCTCATTGGCTGGGGCACGGTGCTGCTACTGGCTTTTGGCCTGATAATGTTCGTCGTATTCTTCTTCAACATTACCAGCCTCAACCTGGGCCTGGGCGGTGTCGATGATGAAGACGGGCCCGAAGACGAAGCAGCAAGCGAAGCTGCTGCCCCGGTAGCCGCTGCCCCCGCCCGCCCCGCCAAGGCGACCCAAACCACCGCCCCGGTGGCCGAAGTGGCCGCGCCCGCTCGCGAGCCCGAGTTTGAGCCGGCCCCACTACCGGCTCAGCCGCCGGTCCCGGCTCCGCGCCCGCTCAAAGCACCGGTACCGCTTAGCCCCAGCCTACACGTGGTGCCAGCCCCGGTGGAAGAGCCCGAGGAGGATGTTGAAGAGGAAGCCGATGAGCCGGCAGTAGCGGAGGTGCCCGACCTTGGTGGCCCCGCGGCCGCCGTAGCGCTGGCTACGTCGCCCGGCGCGGCGTCCCTGCCGGTGGCGGCTGCTGTGGCCAGCGGCCCTGCTTTCTCCTTCGAACTGCCGGCACCCGAGCCGGAAGTGGCCCCGGTGGCCGCGAGTATTCCCACGCCGCTCTCGCTCGCCGACCTGGCCGATAGCCCGCTGCCGCCTGCTGCCCCGGCGCTCAGCCCGCCGCCCGCCGCGCTCAGTCAGAAGCTGGAGATAACCGTGCCCAGCCGCGACGACCTTGACCCCAACGCCGGGGCCGACATCGCGGCCGTAGCCGACGAGGACGCCGACGCCATGCCCGACGTCAACTACGACCCCACGCTCGACCTTTCACGCTATCAGTTTCCGACCCTGGAGCTGCTCAACGACTACGGCGTAGCCAAAGCGCAGGTAACCAAGGAGGAGCTGGAAGCCAACAAGGACCGCATTGTCGAAACCTTGGGCCACTACGGCATCACCATTGCCAGCATAAAGGCTACCATCGGGCCCACGGTCACGCTCTATGAGATTGTGCCCGAGGCCGGCGTGCGCATCTCCAAAATCAAGAGCCTGGAAGATGATATTGCCCTGAGTCTGGCTGCGTTGGGCATCCGGATTATCGCGCCCATTCCGGGCAAAGGCACCATCGGCATTGAGGTGCCAAACACCAAGAAGGAGATGGTAAGCATCCGCTCGGTGCTGGGCTCCGAGAAGTTTGCCCGCACCGAAATGGACCTGCCGGTGGCCTTTGGCCGCACTATTACCAACGAAGTATTCGTGGCCGACCTGGCCAAAATGCCCCACTTGCTGATGGCTGGTGCCACCGGCCAGGGTAAGTCGGTAGGCCTGAACGTGATTCTGGCGTCGCTGCTCTACAAGCGCCACCCGGCCACGCTCAAGTTTGTGCTGGTTGACCCTAAGAAGGTAGAACTCAGTATCTTCAATAAGATTGAGCGCCACTTCCTGGCCAAGCTGCCCGATACGGAGGAAGCCATCATTACCGACACTAAGAAGGTGGTGAACACGCTCAACTCGCTGTGCATGGAGATGGACCGGCGCTACGACCTGCTGAAGGAAGCTGGCTGCCGCAACCTGAAGGAGTACAACGCCAAGTTTATTGAGCGCCGGCTGAACCCTAAGAAAGGCCACCGCTTCCTGCCCTTCATTGTGCTGGTTATCGACGAGCTGGCCGACCTCATGATGACGGCCGGCAAAGAGGTCGAAACACCCATTGCGCGCCTCGCCCAGCTGGCGAGGGCCATTGGCATTCACCTCATCGTGGCTACCCAGCGCCCCAGCGTGAACGTTATTACGGGTATTATCAAGGCCAACTTCCCATGCCGGATTTCCTTTAAGGTGACCAGCAAAATCGACTCGCGTACCATCCTGGACACTGGGGGGGCCGACCAGCTTATTGGCCAGGGCGACATGCTGTTTTCGGCCGGCTCCGACCTCATCCGGGTGCAGTGCGCCTTCATCGACACGCCCGAGGTAGACCGCCTTTGCGACTACATCGGGGAGCAGCAGGGCTACGCCGATGCCTACCTGCTGCCCGAAGTGGCCGGCGCCGAGGGCGATGATGGCAGCGGCCAGGACGAACTGGACCCCAGCGAGCGCGACTCCATGTTTGCCGAGGCCGCCCGTTGCATCGTGCTGCACCAGCAGGGCTCTACCTCGCTCATTCAGCGCAAGCTGAAGCTCGGCTACAACCGCTCGGGCCGCCTCATGGACCAGCTTCAGCAGGCCGGCATCGTGGGCCCCTTCGAGGGCAGTAAGGCCCGCGCCGTGCTCATCCCCGATGAGTATCAGCTAGAGCAGCTGCTGAATACGATGAAGTAGAATCGTCAGTCCTTGCGAGCGCAACGTAGTGGAGCGCGGCAATCTTTCCTTCACGTTAGGAGTAGTAATCTTAACGACTAGGAGAGATTGCCGCGCTCTACTGCGTTGCGTTCGCAAGGACAGGTAGCAAATACCTTTTGGCCCCGCTTTTGCGTATGCGTGCCCACCTAGCCCCACCGCGCCGGGTTTCCATCAACCATGACCAAGCAATTTTCGCTGTTGGCGCTGGCCGCCACCCTCACCCTGCCTGCCGCCGCTCAGCAAGACCCCAAAGCGGGCAAAATCCTCGATGCTGTAAGCGCCAAGTACACCGCTCTCAAGTCATTTGAGGCCGGCTTTACCCAGACCCTGGAAAACCCCGCCGCCAAGCTCAAGCAAAACCTAACCGGTGAAGTAACCGTCAGCGGCCAGAAATACCACCTTGCCGCCAGCGGGCAGGAGGTCATCAACGACGGTAAAACGACCTGGACGTACCTCAAAAATGAAAACGAGGTCAACATCTCCGAGTCGGACCCCGCCAACCAGGATATGTCGCCGGCCCAGATGTACAACATGTACAAAAAGGGTTACAAATACACTTACGTGAAGTCGCTCAAGGACGGCGGCGTGACCAGCGACCTCATTGAGCTATCGCCGGAAGACCGGAAGAACGACGTATTCAAGGTGCAAATCATCGTGGGCACGGCCGACAAAGCCATTCACAGTGTGAAGACGTTTAAGAAAAACGGTACGCGCACTACGTTCACCCTCAAGAACTTTAAACCCAACGTGCCAGTAACGGCCACCACGTTTGCCTTCGACAAGAATGCCCACAAAGGCGTGAAGGTGGTAGACCTGCGCTAGGCGCCCCGGCCCCCTGTAAAACGGAGTGGTACGCCATTTCTCGCCGAACTAGCTGTTCGCGCAGAAATGGCGTACCACTCCGTTTTACATTTGCTGCCTATGCGCGAAGATTTCCTCCACTATGTGTGGCAGCACCAGTATTTCGATAAAACGGACTTGCGCACCACGGCCGGCGAGTTAATTCAGGTGCTGCGCCCCGGCCAGCGCAACGCCGACGCTGGCCCCGATTTTCTGAATGCCCGCCTGCGCCTGGGCGAAGTGGAGTGGAACGGCGCCGTGGAAATTCACCTGCGTGCATCCGACTGGCAACGTCATCACCATCAAGTAGATGCCAAGTACGACCAGGTAGTGCTGCACGTGGTGCTCACGGCCGATGCCGATGTGCGCCGCACCAACGGCAGCTTCATTCCGGCGCTGGCGCTGGCCCCGCGCCTGGCCCCCGGCCTGCTGGCCCGCTACGAAGCCCTGATGACGGCGCCGCCCGCCGCGCCACTGCCCTGCGCCCCCCTGCTGGCCCAGGTGCCCGCGCTGGTGCGCACCATGATGACCGAGCGTGCTTTGTTAGAGCGCGTGGAGCAGAAGGCGGATACCATTGCCGAGCTACACGGGCACCTGGGCCAAGACTGGGAGGCCACCGCCTACCACGCGCTCATGGCCGCGTTTGGCTTCCAGAAGAATAGCGAGCCGCTAGCCCGGCTGGCCAAGGCCGTGCCGCTGGCCGTGCTGCGCCGCCACCGCCACGACGTGCGGCAATTGGAGGCGCTGCTGTTTGGGCAGGCCGGCTTTCTGGTCGAAAACGAGGAGACGGCGGCCGACGATTACCTGCGTGACCGGCGCCAGGAGCACGAGTTTTTGCGCCACAAGTACGGGCTGGCCGAAGCCGCGCTGGCCGCCCACGAATGGAACTACCTGCGCCTGCGCCCCGCCAATTTTCCGGCCGTGCGCCTGGGCCAGCTGGTGGGGTTGCTGCACCGCCGCCCGGCCCTGTTCGATGCCCTGCTCACGGCCCAAAGCGTAGCCGCGCTCACTGAGTTTTTTGCCGGCGCGCCGGCCCCCGACTACTGGCGCACGCACTTTCGCCCCGGTCGGCCGGGCAAGGTGCCCGCGCTGGGCAAAAGTAGCGTAGAGCTGCTCATCATCAACGTGGTAGTGCCGTTGCGCGTGGCTTATGCCCGCCATGTGGGCGAGGCGGCGCTCATCGAGAGCAGCGTGGCCCTGCTCAGCGAGTTGCCCGCCGAGCACAACCAATATACTGACTTGTACCAGGCGCTGGGCTTTGAGCACCGCACCGCGGCCGACTCGCAGGGCCTGCTGGCACTGCACAAAAGCTACTGCGCACCGCGCCGCTGCCTGCACTGCGCCATTGGGGCCCGGCTGGTGGGCGGCGCCGAAGCCCGCCCGCGCCCATGACGATAGTAGTAGCTATTTTGCTCAATGCCTTGCTGTTGAGTGCTTTGGCAGGGTGGCTGTGTGCCCAGTACCGGCAGCCCGATGCGCTGCTGCGGCGCTGGCTGCTGCCCGCGTTGGGGTGGCGGCTGTTGCTTACGGCCCTTAGCAGCGCCCGCCCTGGCCCCGACGCCTTGGCGGCTAATGCCTGGAGCCGGGTACTGACAAACCTATTCCGGAAAAACCCGGCCAACGCGCTAAGCATCTGGCAAGGCACTTTCTTTCAGGGCAATAGCGAAACCATCAACTTCTACAAGGTGAATACCTTGCTGCTGCACAAGTGGTCTAATACGCTCTTCTTTATCAAGTTGCTGGCGGCGCTCAACCTGGCTACTACGGGCCTGCTGTGGCTCAATGCGCTCTACTTGAGCCTGGGCTGCTTTGTGGCTTGCTGGAGCCTGGTGCGCGCCTTGACGGGGGTGTGGCCGGCGGCGCCCCGTAGCGCCTCCATCGTGGCCTTTCTGCTATGGCCTACGGTAGTGTGGTGGACGGCCGGCTTTACCAAAGAAACGCTGCTGGTGGGCACCGCCGCCGGGCTGCTGGCCCTGGTGCTGCCAGCGCTCTACGCCCCGCGGCGAGCGAGCTTGTGGCCGGCAGTGGGCCATTGGGTCGGTGGGCTGCTGCTAGCCTGGGTAATGGTGCGTATGCGTTACTTTTTTGCGCTGCCCCTGTTGGGCTGTCTGCTAGTACTGGCCGCCGTGCGCCTAGCCACGCTTCGGGGTTGGCTGCGGCCAGGCTGGCGGCCCCAGTTGTCGGCGGTTGGGCTGCTGCTGCTAGCCGGGGCCGGGGCGATAGGGCTGCTGGGCGGCCCCGCTATGCTGGATTTTTTCAGCTTTCAGGTGGAAAACAGCTTTAGCCTCAATCTTCTGCATTCGCTAAGCCAACCGCACCTGGCGGCCCATTCCTGGCCCGCTACGCCGGCCCAAGTGCTGCGCCACGCGCCCCTGGCGGCCGGGCAAGTGCTAGTGCGGCCCTGGCTGGGCGAGTCGGCGGCGCCGCTTTACGTAGGGGCCGCGCTCGAAAACTGTGCGTTAAGCGCCTTGGTTCTGGTGGCCTTGGTGGCGGCGTGGCGCGGGCGGGCGGGCCGGCTGCCCATTGCCTTGGTGGCGCTGCTGCTCGTCTACTGCCTGCTGCTGGCCGCCTTCATCGGCCTGAGCACCGCCAACCTGGGCACGCTCAATCGCTACCGGGTGGTGCTGCTGCCCTGGCTGCTGCTGCTGCTGATGCAAAACGACTACGCCCGGGCCGCGCTCCGGCGCCTGGGGCTGGGTGCGTAGCGGCGAACGTGCGTTGGCCCGTGGGCATCTGTCCGGGTCGTAACTTTGCAGGCTTATGGAAAACCCCGTTATCATTCTCGGTGCGCAGGCCGTGGGCACCGCCGCGCTGGATGCTTTCTTGTCAAACGACGTCGTCGTCTACTGCCTGCTCGATGACGACCCAAAACTGCACGCCACCGAACTGCTCGACGTGCCCGTGATGGGCAACACCGACGACGGCGAGCTGCTGAAACTGCTGGGCAAAAAGTGCGAAGTATTCGTAGCCACCGACGATGCTGCCAGCCGCCGTAGCCTTACCAAAATGCTGCGCGATGAGTACGAGGTAGTGCCCGTCAACAGCATTCACCAGCGCGCCAGCGTATCGGTTCACGCCGAGCTAGGCCACGGCAACTACGTGGGCCCCAACGCGGTGGTAGCCGCCACAGCCAAAATCGGCGAGGGTGTGCTCATCGGCCCCAACGCCGTGGTTGAAGGCCAGGCCAGCATCGGCGACTATGCCCAATTGGGCAGTGGCGCCCAGGTGGGCGTGGGTGCCAGCGTGGGCGCCAATGCTTTTGTGGGGGCTGGCGCTGTGCTGGTGGCCGGCGTGAAAGTGGGCGACAAAGCCCGCGTGGGCGCCGGCTCGGTGGTGGTAGCCGATGTGCCGGCCGGCCAAACGGTATTCGGCAACCCGGCCGTTAAAGTGTAAGTTAAAAATTAAAAATTATGAGTTAAAAATTGCTGTTTGCCACGAGTGTGCTGGGTGGCTTAGGCACCAATTCATAATTTTTAATTCATAATTTTTAATTTCAAAAATGTATCAAGTCCTTCTTTATTACTGCTATACGCCCCTCGAAAACCCCGAGCAGTTTCGCGATGAGCACCATCGCCTGTGCCTCGACCTGGACTTGCGCGGGCGCATTATTGTGGCCGCCGAGGGGCTGAACGGCACTGTGTCGGGCACCCGTGAAAGCTGCGCCGCCTACATGGCTGCCGTGCAGGCCGACCCGCGCTTTGCGGCGCTGGAGTTTAAGGTGGATGAGGTCGAGAGCCACGCGTTTCAGAAGCTGCACGTGCGCGTCAAGCCCGAAATCGTGCACAGCAGCCTGCACCACGTGCGTCCGCACGAAAAAACCGGCCAGCACCTTAGCCCCCAGGAATTCAAGGCATTGAAAGACCGCGACGACGTGGTGGTGGTCGACGTGCGCTCGGATTACGAGTATAATCTCGGGCGCTTTAAAAACGCTGTGACACTGGATATCGAGAATTTCCGTGATTTCCCCGAGCGCGTTGAGCGCTTGGAGCAGTTTCGGGACAAGAAGATTCTGACCTACTGCACCGGCGGCGTGAAGTGTGAGAAAGCCACGGCTTTTTTACTGGAGCAGGGTTTTGAAAACGTGTACCAACTGCACGGCGGCATTATCAAATACGGGATTGAAGCGGGCGGCGAAGACTTCGAGGGCCAGTGCTACGTGTTTGACGGCCGCGTGGCAGTGGATGTCAATACCGTGAATCCCAGCGTTATCTCGCGCTGCCACCACTGCCAGCAGCCTTCGCCACGCCTCATCAACTGCGCCAATCCGCACTGCAACGCCCACCTGCCGCTGTGTGAAAGCTGCGGCGACACCCTGCAAGGCGCCTGTTCCGAGGCCTGCGCCGCCCACCCGGACAAGCGCCCCTACGATGGCACGGGCACGTATCCCAAAATCAGCAACCATTACACGCCCGCACAAGGCTTAGCTTCCTTTAGAATTAAAAATTAGAAATGAGAGATTAACAATTATGGCTGTTACTTTTCTAGCCTGCCATTATTTTTCGCTCATTTTTTAATTCTTCATTTTTAATTTTTAATTAAAATCATGATTCCCGAATCCGAACTTATCCTAAATCCCGACGGCAGCATTTACCACCTCAACCTGCTGCCCGACCACATTTCTGACACCATTCTGACGGTAGGTGACCCGGCGCGGGTGGCCCAGGTGAGCCGGCATTTCGACTCCATCGAGTACGAGGGCACGCACCGCGAATTTGTGACCCACGTGGGCTACTACCGGGGCAAGCGCCTCACGGTGCTGAGCACCGGCATGGGCACCGACAACATTGATATCGTGATGAATGAGCTGGACGCGCTCGTGAACATCGATTTCCTATCGCGCACCGTGCGCCCGCTGGAAGAGCGCATGAACCTGCGCATCATCCGGCTGGGTACCAGCGGCAGCCTCCAGGCTGACGTGCCGGTAGGGGCCATGCTGGCCACCCAGCACGCCGTGGGGCTCGATTCGCTCATGCAGTTTTACCCGTTCATGGAAACTGGCCTCGAAACGCAGGTAGCCAAGGACTTGCAGCAAAGCCTGGGCCTGCCCTTCGCGCCCTACGTAGTGCGCGGCTCCGACCTGCTGCGCGAGCAGCTGGCCGCCGACCTGCTCATCGGCAACACCGTGACGTGCCCTGGCTTCTACGGCCCGCAGGGCCGCCGCCTGCGCCTCGACCTGCGCTCGGCCGACTACATGCAGCGCCTGCAAAGCTTCCGCCACCAAAGCCCGGAGGGTGATTTCCGCCTTAGCAACTTCGAGATGGAAACCGCTGGCTACTATGCCCTGGGCCAGCTGCTGGGCCACGAGGTGCTCAGCCTCAACGCTATTGTAGCCAACCGCGCCACCGGCGAGTTTGCCAAAAACGCCGGCGACATCGTGGACCAGATGATTGCCCGTACCCTGGCGCTCCTCTAAATCACGGATTACGCGGATTTTAACGGATTTCACGGATTTTGTGGACTCCGCCGCTAGCTTCTATTAAGCTTTGACAACAAGAAAGGCTACCCATTCGGGTAGCCTTTCTTGTTGTCAAAGCGCTACAGTTATTGAGAGCATGCACTGGGCAGCATCGTCTACAAAATCCGCGAAATCCGTTAAAATCCGCGTAATCCGTGATTTAATAGAAGTCAAATCCTAGCACGGCCCGCAGGGGTAGCATGATGCCGGCTTTGAGGGTAAGGTACTCAGGATGAGCGCCCCATACGGCCGTTTGCACGCGCTTGGTTTGGCCATCGGCCGTTTGAAAGAAAATATCGAGCTTGCCGTGGTAGGCATTGCCCAGGCGGGAGGCGCGCTCAGCGTCGACGCGGCGGCGCTCCTGCGTAGCCTGGTCGGCTACGACATCGCCGGGGGCAAACTGGAGGTTAGGAATACTCTCTTTCTCAACGGTTTCGATAGGCTGGTCGGTGGCGGGGGCGAACATAGGGCAGGGCAGCGGTGGGGTGAAAAAAGGGCATTTACACGTAGCTACGCGGGTAGCAGCGCTACTGTTGTACCAACTTCGGGCCAGTTCGGTTTACAATTCGGCCGCCAAAAATGCCATCGTGTCAATGCCATCGGCGTAGTCGGCCACGCCCGGAAACTGGGCCTGCCCAAAGGCTACCGAGCCGGGGTAGCGCCCGCCGGCCGATACGAGGGCCTGCGTTTGGGCCGCTACATTGGTGAGCTGGTCGAGCAGGTCAATTTCCTGGGTGTAGTAGCTGTAGTGCAGTACCGAGATGGGCGACACGAGCGCCGCGCTCTCGGTGAGCAGTAGAAAGCCATTGTCGAAGTGCGGCACCGCGTTCACGAGCAGGATGCTCTTGTTGTAGTCGTAGTTGTTCTGGTACTTGTGGTGGTTGAGCACCGGGTGCCAGGGCTGCCAGGCGTCGAGCATGGGCACAAAGTCGTAGCCCTCGGGCACGTAGAGCTTGCTCACGTTGCGGCAGCCCAGGCCGTAGTACTGCACCACATCGGGGCCGAGGGCGGCCAGTTCGTCGGCCGTTTCGTGGCCCGTGATGATAGCCAGGCTCGTGCGATTGCGCCGGATGATGTGCGGCCGGCTCTTGAAATAAAACTCGAAGTAGCGCGCCGTATTATCCGAGCCGGTAGCGATGAAGGCGTCGGCGGCGTTGAGCCGCTCCACTACCTGAATGCGCTCGGCAAAGGCTGGCTCAATGGTAGTTAACTCCTTTATTATCCACAGCATGAGCACGGTATCGTCCTTGCTGAGCTTGGCCAGCAGCGTGTGGCCGCCGAGCAGCACGCACAGCAGGTCGTGGAAGCCTACCAGCGGGATATTACCGGCCATCACCACGCCCACCTTGCGTGGCTCGGCAGGCTCGGCGGGGTAGCGGCTGGCCCAGCGTGTGAGGGCGGGCTCCTCGAGGATGTGGGCCAGGCCGCCGAGGGCGGTGCGCACGTTGGGCAGGTCGAACCAGGCATTTTGATTGCGGGCGCGGTCGGCCAAGCCCATGATTTCATCGTCGGAGAGGCTGGCGAGGCGGCGGCCCAGCGCCGCGAAGGCAGCAAGGCGGGCAGAATGATTGAGCATAAGAAAGAAGTAGCAGCGAGGCCAAATGAACCGTACTTTTGAGGGTTCAAACCAGCCTGGCCCGGTGCTTTTACGTACAGCCGGGCAGCTTTGACCAAGCAAAATTACTCACTAGCATAAGGAGACGACGGCAATGGCCATCATGATAACCGACGAGTGCATCAACTGTGGTGCCTGCGAACCGGAATGCCC
>Ga0160427_10002587_pt1 | contig 10881 bp, 9 predicted proteins | sample SolpanmetagenomL_FD_108194 | JGI IMG/M metagenome (GOLD analysis project Ga0160427, IMG submission 108194) | Solar panel surface microbial communities from Lawrence Berkeley National Laboratory, California, USA - L | ecosystem: Engineered > Built environment > Solar panel > Unclassified ...
ATGCGTTGGTCATTTGGCATTAATTAAAACACGAAGCGGCTTTGTTTTACGTAAAGTAGCAGAGAACCTGGGAAGGCAGGACCAAGGCGAGCCAATGGGGAGGCTGCATGGTAGGGCATGCGAATCAGACTATGGATATGTCTCTGTGTGCGGGTGTGTGTGTGGATGGATGGAGACGATGATGATGATGATGTTGACATTGACGAATCGCCGCCAAGAGATCGAATCTGCGGGGAAGTCACGCGGACTCCAGCGCCACACCGGAACACGCGCTTGCCTCCACGGTGTCGAGTCCGTGTTTCTGCATGCCACGCTAGAGCCTCCTCCCGCGCGTCGTCGTCGTCATCGCCATTGGCCTCTTTCTTCCACTACACATTCAAAGCAAAAAGGCGTCCAAAGAGTACATGACGTCCACCCGCGCAGAGCTTCTCGAGCTTACGTCCTACCTTGCTCGGCGTGACTATGTCTTCATTTGCCCAACCCCAGAGTCGCAGGAAAGGGTTGTTACGAAGCGGACAAATGATTCCAGTGCGCGGTACAGTATTAACCTAGAGGACTTCTTCGGCTGGAGCTTGCCAGCAGAGATGTACGTGCAGCAGAAAGCGCATAGAGGCGCAGGCCGTGAGAAACTCATGCGTTTTGTAGCAAAACCCTCGATACCTTCCTCCCTACAGAATTGCGCCAACGCCTGTCCGATGCATCGATTATCACTGTAGCAGAAGAAGGCAGCAACACTCTCAAGTCGCTTTACCGCATCTCGAACCTCTACATGCCCCACAGTGATCCCAGCGGAAGCCCCAAGCCCGTTTACTACATCCACTCTGCATTTCCAACCACGCAATCTGACGCTGTCTTCTTCGGACCCGACACGTACCTCTTTCTCGACTTTCTGGCCCGGGAGACTGAACGCTTATCGGTTAGAAGCCCGCCACGATGCATTGTCGATGTCTGTTGTGGATCTGGTGCGGGCGCCATCCACATGGCTCGTCAACATCCTGAAGTTGAGGTCTTTGGCTTGGACTTGAACCCCAAAGCTCTTGACCTAGGCAAGATCAATGCTACCATGGCAGAGTGCAAGATCTCCTGCCTGCAATCGGATCTATTTTCTGCCGTAGCTTCTAGAAACGACCTTGATTTGATCGTTAGCAACCCTCCATACATTGCATCCGTCGAAGACGGTGATGACGTGCCAATGTACGCCGCCGGTGGCAGCCAGCAAGGCCTTGCTCTACCACTTCGCATCGTGGAAGAGGGTGTGAAAGCTTTGGCCTCAGGTGGGCATCTCATGCTTTATACAGGCGTCCCCATATCATATCGAATGCCCGGATATGACCCCCTCCTCGAATATTTGAAGAAGATTGATGGAGTGGAGTTGGTAAGCTATAGGATACTACATCCGGATATGTTTGGAGAAGAACTCAGCTCGCCCGCGTACACCGATGTCGGGCGCATACAAGTTGTTGGAACTGTACTAAGAAAGAACAAATGAACGCACAAAGTCATATCATCAGACGGTACACAGAAGTATTAAAATTTTAAGTAGTATTTTACATGGTTCTGTCGTCATATCGGATGAAACAAGAAACCAACCGTGGTTCCACTCAATACGGAATGCCATTGGTCAGCAGCTGAAACTCGTCATATACCTTTGTGCTGTTGTTTTGGAAGCTCTTGTGGACCAAGTACCTTGCATACTCAGCCGCTTCCCTTTCACTCCGCTCCAGGACGAATCGATCTCGAAAATTCTTCATGGTTTCAGGTTTGAAGCACGGCAAACCGCTGTCAAGCATACAAATGACAAGTTGACAGAGCTGCTCGACGTAAGGTCTGCTGGCCAAGAACGCCTTGACGACTAGCTCCTCGAACAAACGGAAAGCTGGTGCTTCGATACTGCCGCCGAGAACAGCAACCATCTCCTTGGTAAGCTTGAATGGGGCCCGCTCGAACTTGATACCTCCTGGAACAATATCAAAGCAGAACCCGAAATCGATGTGTAGAATGTGTCCCGCTTCGTCGAACATTATGTTTCCATTGTGGCGATCTTTGAACTGTAACAGGTAGCTGATGACGCTATACGCTGCAAGGGATCGGACAAAGTTGCCACGTGCAGCTTGGAATGCTGGAGCCTCTTCGCCACCAAACTTGCTGACGAACCAATCGAATAAACCGTTGACAGCCTCTCGACCTAGCATGTCGCGGGAGACCGAGTTAGGCAGCACATCAATAACACCGCAACCTGGTGCTGTGGCGGTAACGCGGTAAGGGAACACATATACAGGCAGGCCGACGTGATGGAATATACCACGGAAAGCGGCAATCATCTGCAAAGCCAGGACATCTTGCCGACAATCGTCGCCAACTTTAAAGATGGCTGACTGCCAAACCTCGTATGTATCAAGACCTTGAGTATTGCCTGAACTGTTGACTCGACTCAGCTGGTCTTCGGTGGCTTCCATGTCTTCCCTTCGCTCTTTTCGAATGCGAAACGTTGCCATGTAAGGTGCTTTTGCGTGAGATTGCAGTGGTTTGCCTGATTTGCGGTCGATGCCAATGACAACCCCATCAGGGTTGCTAGGTAAGTAGACTCCAACCTCAACTTGGATTTGTCGAAGCTCTTCCTCAATCTTTGCCTTCTTCTCAGGCTTTGGTCGCTTGATGAAGGGTCTCAGTTTGCCGGAAATGCCAGTAATTTCGTTGAAGAAGGTGAACTCGCGTTCGTAGAAAGCCTTATCCGTTTCTGAGAAGCTAGAAATAAGACTGGCCATGACCTTGTCAAGCGTCGGCTTTACAGAATCGGGCTTCGATAGGTTAGGCTTGCGCAACGATCCCCCACAGGTGATAGACTTACTATTTCCGAATCTTCATCTTTATAGGCATTGGCCTTCATGTTCCATATAATCTGATGTGCAAAGAGCTGGGAGAATTTTGCAGTCTCCACGATGTATCGCTCAACGTATCCAAGAACGTCGTATCGAAGAGTCTGAACAATTTGAGGGACGTAGAAGAAGGTAACATCAACAGAATGATGTTCGAGCGCTCTCACGGCGTACTGAATAATCAATGGATGGTTGCCATATGCCGGTAGAAAATAGGTAACGGCCGTAATCGGATTAGCGGGAGCCCAGTAAAGGAGGTACTTGAGATGCGACGAAACGTCGTCGGCCAGAGAACTTTTGAGTAGAACTACAAGGGCATCAGGCTCGTCAATGACATACTCAGTGCGATGCAGGACGAGCTGCCTGACGTGTGCTGTAACGTCATGTGCCTGGAAGCGTGCTAACATCTGCACAGCGATTGCCGGGTTTTCATTCCAAGCTACGCCGACGAGACTGACGATAGTAGACTGTGCAGGTTAGTATTAGTTGGGGCCCAAGAAGGTGAAAACAGTACCTCTGAGGGGACCTGTTCATGGTGGCGAATGCTGAAGCGGTGCTTAGGAGAATTATCCATCGGAAAGAGCCAGACCATCAACCTTGACTGTTCGTTCGCTAGGAGCGCTTGCAGAAGGTCTTGTTTGGGCTGAAGGGAAACAAAAGGTCCAGTCGGTTTTGCTCCAATTGAGGTCAAGCTGTGCAAACCTGTTGCGATCTTGTTGAGCAGACGAACTTCTGCCTTTACCTGCAATCGATTGCCGCCGAACGTCCACCTAACAGTGTGAGTAAGCGCACCTTAGCGTTTAGTGATGCTTACCTTGCCGGCTGTGCAAACCACGCAAGCGCTGCGGAAAGCAAAGCATCTTTGAACTTCCACCTCTGCGTGGTATTCAGTTGTCTAGAATTCTGCACAACCTCAAGTCCAAGCTCAATCAGCTGGAAGTGTACCTCCCTTGCTAAGGGGTGGCTGGTTGTATGCCGCATCCCGTCAAAGGTAGCTGTCAGCAAGCGCAAATAGGCCTTCTCCGTTGAAGCATTTGTCAGCCTTGTAGCATTGTAATGACTTGACAAAAACTGTAAGATACGGTAGTGTGGCGCAATCAAGTCATGCGCTCGCTGTTGTTGTTTCTGAATGAGATCGTGATCGGAAGGCGCAAACTCCTCCTTCACGTAAAACGGATCCAAGTGACTAAAACTCCTGTCAGCGATATCTTCCACAAGGAGATGACAGACAGCTGACCCAAGACGCCCGCTGAAAATACCTAGCTTTCTGTTTATCGTGCCCAGCCAGCATTCAACAATCTCCACGAGGATTCTAGGTTCCATACGAGGGTTCTCCTTGATAACACCCATCCACAAAGAAAGCCCAAACTTGATAGTGTGTTTGGTAAAGTTGACAAAGGGTATCCTAACGAAGGGTGCCAAAATCGCCGCTTGGTCACCAGCGGAGCGACAAAGTAAAGAGGCGGCTTTCTTTAGGGTATCTCGCAGATCATTAATAGGCACGCGTGCCTTTGAATGTAACTCTCTTTCAAATCGAAGCAAGACTTCAGCCATGTTTGGAATACTGTGCTCTCTCGGTAGTGGTGAGTTTGTGTTATCTTGTATGCTCAGCGAATCGTACTGTAGCGAATGGTTGCGTCTTGGACGCGCCTCCGCATCATGACTTTCCAAGCGCAGGGGATCTGTATACCGATACTCTTGACGAGTCGTGTACTGTGCCATGAAGTCTGACGCGGTGTTGATGTTGAGACCAATTTCTGTGTCTATGGAACCTGAGCACGTTTAGCGGGCGTAGATATTGCAACCTGCATCGGCCTACCTAGTCGGTGGTCAGAGGAAGGAATTTTGGAGCCCATTTCTAGAGCAAAGGAGCGTCCAAGTGATAGGTGGCCAAATGCTTCATCGTCACCGTAGTCGGACAAGTAGGTCTGTACAATCCGTCAACAGGAAATTCTGGAGCGAACATCTGTTACTAACCTGCAGAAGACCTTTGATGTCGAGTGGAGCTAGGCCCATTGCTTCGGTAACCCATCTTCTAGCGTGGGAGTGAAAGGTACGCAAAGTTAGTCGTCTAAACTCGAAGTCGTCCGATAATTGCAGTGATACTCTTCCCTTTGGTGCTATGTAAGTTGATTTCCAGTCGTACTCATCAGTCTCCGCCGCCAGACAGCTTGTCCACATGATGGTGAGCAGATCTAGAAGTGTGAAGATGGCCGTTTTATGGCACAGGGCGGAGGGCACTTGACGAATCATGCGTTCGACGCAAGTATATGCTGCTTTCTGCACAGCTCCGATACGATGACAACAAGCTTCAAAAGTAGAAGACATTTGCTTAGCAACGTAAGGGGCAGACAGGGTTTCAGCGCCTCCAGATAAGTAGCTGTCTACACAGTCGATAGCCAGAGCTGTCATGCAGGCGCCCATGCCGCCACTCCTCAGCTGGGGATCTACAAAATATGTGAGTGTCTTTGTACAGTCACCGCTTCTTGCACGAAGAGTTTCTAAGAGATGACTGGCGCGGAGAAACATAAGCTCAGGATAGTTCAAAGACCCTATATCCGAAGCACTTCGAGGAAGTAAGCGTGCTGTTTCCTTTTCTCGGTCACTGGCACCGGGAGAGCTTTTGCCTCTGCGAAGTACAGTGTTGAGATCGATATCGCTCTCCAAACGATCTGCTCTTTCCGCCGCAACGAGTGGATAAGTATACTGTGCGAACACTTGGAGGTCTTGCAAATACGGCTTTCCCTGAATCGACAACGTGCTGAAGCCATGGACCGCAATATTGTACCACGCATCACGCTGTAACGATGGTAATCGTCCAGCTTCAGCAGGATTGAGCGGAGTGGGATTTAAGGCGAACAAGATTGCCAGCGGCCTAAACAGACATGCCATTTCACGCGTTGAGGTGAGTTTGTCTGGTATTCTCCCTTGTTCCGAGGTATGGCCCTCTCCTTGCCCAATAAGTGTTTCGAGTAAGTGTTCCAGGTACGCGTCGTAAAGTGGTGTACCAGACTTCAGTGTTCTGCTTAGATAGTCCCGCGCCTCTGATACAGCTTCGATCATGGAATCATCGTTTTGCTTCATGCCATCAGCTGTAATACGCACGTAAAGCCGAAGTAGAGCTTTAAAGTCTTGGATGCTCAAGTCAACGGCCACTGCCGCAACTTGGGTGACTATTGTCATGTCCACAGCCCTGCTGAGTCGGCCAACCTTTTGTACTAGTATTGACAATGCCAGTCCGCTGATCGTTTCATCACCAAAGCCCTTCGCAATCTGGACGATGGCTAGCACAACTGCATTGTAAATGGTCGATGGGTCGTCTCCGTCCTGAAGGACAATCGAGACAGTGCTTTGGTTGTTGAATAGCCTGCTGTTGACGTGTTGGTTTTCAGCACTAACGTCATTGAACAAGTTGTAGTTAGCCGAAGCTTCGACGCCAGTCTTACTACTCAGAGAGTTTCCCAGCCCATACAGAGTTGTGATGACGGTATCATGCGGTGTAACCTTCAGCGCGCAGACAAGACTCTCGGCCGCAACAGAGGCGACCGTGACCAGGAGCGACCTTGAGCTCAAAAAGCGCGGTAACGATCGAGCCAACTTTGACGCGACGGTCGTAGAGGTTCGTGCCATCACAGAGAGACAGCGTAGAGCGGTGCACGCTAGAGCTTCGTCACTGACCTCCAGCGGATCGGCCAGGACTCCCTCAAGCCAATCTAGCAGCATGCTGTTGTCGCCATCGTCGTTGATGTTAAGGGAACATAGCAAGTAGCTAGAAATGGCACTCGCTTTCAAGGCCTGAGCCGAACGCTGTTGCCACGCTGACTCCAATCTGAGATAATCGGATCCTTCATCAAGTCTGTTGATTTCTTCGGCAGCTATTCCAGCAACCTTCTCAGCAAGTGCTAATTGATCGTCTGCCATTGGTCCTCTGAGAGTTCCAGAATGGAAGACTAAAGCGGTTAATGTACCATGAAGTGAGGGGCCGACTGGCAGAACCGTGAGGGTGGCGGCGCACGCCTCATTGAATGCCATATACGTCAACCGCAATGATATTGCTCCTAGAGGATGTCCACGCGCAGCGTGCTGTCGTTGGAGAGTTTTCCAAATATTTATCTCTGGATGATTCATGGATTGATTTCGAAGCATCGAATAAGCCGCTTCCGTAACGAGAAGAAGGTCGTGCGATAAGACCATATCGTAGGCGGAGACAATTCTGAGCTGCTGATCGGGACTCCAAAACGGGGCATTTTGGGCGGCCACCTCAAGAAAGCTAAGAACACACACTGAAAGGCGGTATATACCCAACAGGTTGTCCGTACCGAAGTTTGCATTCTCTAGTCCATCATGTTTTGACAGTAATTGGGCATATCTTGAAGAAATGTGCACAGCAGCGTGTATGTGTGCAAAAAGAACTTCCGCGGCTTCTTCTCGCAGTTCTGTATAGCGAAGGCCGATTGCGAATAGAGCGCCGCTTGTGGCCGATGTCATTGCCTCCCATGGAGATGAGCAGGTCCGATGTAGGTGTGGAAATGATCTGAATGCTTGGGAGTAGCATTCAGTCACATACGGGGAAATCTGGCGTAACAGGCGGCTGGCATTTTCTACGCTAGAGACTGAAGGAGCGGCTGCACATAATGCAAGGAGAGTGTCGAGTTCACGAACGTCCTACAGCTCACTGTTAGCTATTAGCGCGTCGTGTTACTGATCCAGCTATACCATAGGGACTTTTCCCAAGTCGGACGGGCTTCCAGGAGCTACCGCATCACATAGTCTTGCGAAGTCCGAATCGGCACTGGCGTACGGCGATGTGGCAGACAGCGCAGCAAGCCTGGAGAGCGCAAGCGATCGGACATTGCGCCCAGGCATTTGAGACGACTGAGTGGTGGTGGACCTTCGACCTAGATGGCGCTTTGTAGCTCAAGGTCCATAGGTCTGCAATGAGTGACGGACAAGCTTGTGACAGGTGCGATTGAGACAGTTCAAGACATTTGATACGGACAGTGCCAGCTTAATCACTTTACGCGAAAACACGCGCGCGCCATCCATGCGAACGCGTCCCCCATCCATGCTTCCTTCCTTCCTTCCTTCGCTCATCACCTTCGTCGACAGCTCCTTCCCCAACCTCAAGTCTCTGAAATCATCCGCAATGGCAGCTACGACCTTGGGCAAACGCTCACGAGTAATTGTTACAGCAGGTGCGACGGACGCCTGTGTGCCTTCCCTTTGCTGTGCGGGAACACTAATATTTTGGTAGATTCATACTCGACCAGCATAGACACGCGATCGAAGAAGAGAGTGTGCATCGCGCCGGACAATGATGAGAATGTCGTGTCGCAAGTTGTCAAGAATTGCGAGCAACATGGTCACAGCGCCGGAGAAGCCAGAGAACAGACTCGGTTTGAAGAGGACATCGGAGATCTTATTACACCCCAGGAGCAGCGTCTTTCACCTTCCCCAACGGAACACAGCGACAACTCGGGACCTCCCGTCGCTGAAGGCACAATTCGCACGCCCAAAACCCCTCGGCATCGCGATGCGTTGTCCAAGAGAGCCCCAGTCACGCCTCGTCATCATTTCGCGCCAGCAAATCCTCTTACACCGCGCACGCCGCGGACGCCGGTAATATCTAGGAGCATATACAATGATGTGCGAAAGGTTTTCACCAGAGGTTCAAATTCCGGTCCATTAGTTGGCCGGGAGAAAGAAAGGCAGGAAGCGAGACAGTTTATCGAACATCTTGTGAACTCGTCACAGGGTGGTTGTCTCTACGTATCCGGACCCCCAGGGACCGGAAAGAGTGCTCTGGTCTCGGAAATTTGCCAGGCTGTTAAAGATATAACAAAGGTCAAGCAGTCTTTCGTCAACTGCATGAGCCTTCAAAACGCATCAGATATTTTCAATGTCCTCGCGAGCGAGCTAGGTTCAACAGACGATGTTTTCGGCAATCAGGCAAAAGAAGCTCTTCATGCCATGTTCACCAGCAAGGATACTAAAGAGACTTTTCTTGTCGTGTTGGACGAGGTTGACCAGCTTCTCAATTTAGACATCAATGTCATGTACACCCTCTTCGAATGGTCTCTACAAAACGATTCAAACCTAGTCTTGCTAGGCATTGCCAACGCTTTGGATCTTACGGACCGCTTTCTGCCACGACTCAAAGCGCGAAACTTGAAACCGCAACTACTGCCTTTCCTACCTTACACGGCTTTGGAAATCGCCACCATCCTGAAGGCACGGACTCGCTCACTGCTTCCTATTGATGCCATGACCGCCGCGGAGTACACTCCTTTCCTTCATCCTGCGGCCATACAGCTCATCGCGAAGAAGGTTGCAACGCAGAACGGCGACTTGCGCAGGGCCTTCGATATCACGAAGAGAGCTTTAAGCCTCGTAGAAGCTGAAACCCAGGAGAAGTTCCAGCAACTCTCGCTTGAACCAGGCTCGCCATCAGGTGCGTCGAAAAGGAGCCCTTTGACCGAGAACAACAATCTCTCCTCGCCTGTTTGCGCGAAATCAGCAACACCTTCTCAAAGCCATGGTTCCAGCACGTGGGCTCAGGATTTTTCACGACTCACAGCAGTAACCGCGCCACGAGTAATGCTATCGCATGTTGCTCAAGTCACGACAGCCGCATTCAATAACGGCACTTCGTCAAGAGTCAAGGCGCTGAATCTTCAGCAGAAAGCCGTGCTGTGCGCGCTTGTAGCACTAGAACAGAGCAATCGCCGTGTTGCATTTGTTTCAACACCCCCTACAACTCCCTCCAAAAAGCGCAAGACTAAGTTCTGCACACATCAGACGACACCGTCGCAGACGCCAGTCGCAACAACCATTCGAGCACTCTTCGATGCCTACGCAGTTTTGTGCACTAGGGACAACGTGATGCATCCGTTGTCCAATACCGAATTCCGCGACGTTGTTGGAACGCTGGAGTCCTTGTCCCTTGTCTCAGCCCCGGATGGAAAGATTGGTTCAATGGGCATTGTTGCGCCGATGACACCAAGCAAGCGAAGAAAAGGTGGATTTGGCCACAGTGCGATCATTGCGGATCAGAGGGAAATCTCGTCGTGTATAGGACTGCAAGAACTCGAAGCTGCCATAGAAGGAGTCGGAAGCGGTATACTAAAGGCTATCTTGAGTGGTGATGGTTTTTGATAGACGCCAGCAATTGTATTGTATAGTCAATAGATACTCCTGTGTTCAGTACAGTGCAGCCCCAACCTTCCGCGCATTAGACGGAGGACCTCTATGGTTCCTTGAGCGTTTGTGGTTCCTACAAGTCTTTTTGCACGACAGGGTCTCGCCTTAAAGGTTAATGAGACACTCCGCCGGGATGTACGTCATCATACAGCTATACAACTCACTAAGTTCATACCTACTCATTATTAAAGACGGCTGCGCGTTCTCGTTTTCTTTGACCATACACATCTTATGTCTTTTGTACGAACTGCTACCCGCTCAAGTCACAGATTCGCTTCCTCCGTTATTTCAAGAAGCCCTCTACGCTCTCAGGTACTCCCTTCCAGACACGCAGCTACCATGGCCGGCCCACCTAAGCATGAAATGGTGTACCTCAAAGGTAAAAAATAGTCCTGCTGCATGAGACTGTTCGTATAACTGACCGCTGCAGGTCTGACGAAGAATGTGCGTGCCGAAGGGCAGTTCCGTAAGGTTCTCCACACCGGATTGTATTCGCAGTTGGTGAGCATGGAGGTTCCGGTAGGAGGCGATATTGGCGACGAGGTAAGCGACAGGAAGACCGCTCTTGTGCTGCAGTCCGTACTGACCACAGCCAGGTACACACGGTTGACCAGGTCCTTATCTTCACATCCGGGAAAGGTCTTGCGACTGTGGCTGGAGTCAAACAAGAGGTGTCGGCCCACGACGTGGTGATTGTCCCCGCAGGCACACAGCACCAGTTCGAGAACACTGGCGATACACCGCTTGAGTTGATCACCGTCTACTCTCCGGCAGAGCACGACTACAAGTCAGTGCACAAGACCAA
>Ga0160427_10002588_pt1 | contig 10880 bp, 10 predicted proteins | sample SolpanmetagenomL_FD_108194 | JGI IMG/M metagenome (GOLD analysis project Ga0160427, IMG submission 108194) | Solar panel surface microbial communities from Lawrence Berkeley National Laboratory, California, USA - L | ecosystem: Engineered > Built environment > Solar panel > Unclassified ...
AGTTGGCACGTCAGATTCTGGCAGTCATCGAGAGCATGGGCAAATACACGAACGTCAAGACACAATATGCTGTCCCACAAATTATGGAGAAGGGACAAAAGATCGATGCACACATCGTAGTTGGAACACCAGGAACAGTATTTGATTGTATCAAGCGACGGCTCTTACCTACACAGGATATTCGAGTCTTTGTGTTGGACGAAGCAGATAATATGTTGGACCAACAAGGTTTGGGGGACCAATGTCTACGGGTTAACAAGTAAGGTCTCATCTATCTAATTGTCTCCTCTTCTGAAATTCCTTTCCAATCCTTGGAGTGGTAACTTGGTCTTTATCTATTTTTATATCCATATGAAGCTTACATGTGTTGGTTTGCCTAGGACAATGCCTAAGGCAGCACAAATAGTTCTTTTCTCCGCCACTTTTCCAGATGAGGTCAGACAATATGCGGATAAATTTGCGCCTAATGCAAACAAGATTACACTTCGACAGGAAGAACTCACGGTTGAAGGAATCAAACAACTTTATCTCGATTGTAACGGAGAGGAGCATAAATATGAAATCATCCTCATGATGTACAGTCTTATGACTATCGGCTCCAGTATTGTATTTGTCAAGGTGAGTCGCACCATCAGTCTTGACTATAATCAAGCTAAAGGTTATTAGCGACGAGATACGGCAACTGAGTTGGAGCGTCGCATGACGGCAGACGGTCATGCAGTCGCGTCCTTACATGGAGCCTACGACGGTGCATCTCGTGATAAGGTTATAGATGACTTCCGTTTCGGTCGAGCAAAAGTGTTGATCACGACTAATGTACTCGCGCGCGGTATTGATGTGGCTACCACATCTTTGGTTATCAACTATGACATCCCAGTGATGGCGGATCATAAGACGCCAGACTATGAGACATACCTGCATAGAATTGGACGAACTGGTCGATTTGGGAGAACCGGTGTTAGCATAAGCTTCGTCCATGATAGACAAAGCTGGGAGCAAATGTCAATGATACAGAAGCACTTTGGTTGTGAGATGACCAGAGTAGAAACTCAAGATTGGGATGAGGTAGGTGGCCCGACCACTGGTAAACACATTTTTTTGACAAACGATAGGTTGAAAAGAAATTGAAGGCCGTATTGAAAAGTGGCAAAACTCGTTCGAAGCCGCAGTACCAAGGAGTGGGAGCAGGCGTTTAGTAAACGCTTTCCTCCTCTATCCAATACTTGTAGCAGAATCGACTTCCATACGCGTCAAGTCAATATATCTCCAGATGCTGTCACCATGTGCATCTACTGTATTGGTTCATGATTTTATTGAGAACACGGACATCGTAGTTGGCTCATGATGCTGGATTGGAATTAAGTATAGTATTCATGACAATTTGTACGTTAATTAATCAGCAGTATCTGAAGGAATATACAAGTCTGCTGTATGTGATCTTATCCTTTCAAGTCTCTGCTATTGACGACTGACTAATCTCACAGATATCTGTCGTATGAGCCATAAACTATGGTATACGAAATCCACGTTTATCATCCTTATATTTGACCTCAGCACAATTGTGAATAGAAATCATGATTATTTATGTATCTGTCTCCTTTTCTGCCTTCGATGTATAATTTACCGCGCTCACCATATCTTCCTGGTTGTTCTTCTTGTCTGACCTGGTTTTCTGTGTCACTTACATAAGTAGTGTCATCTTTTAATGCTTGACTCCCACCCAAGGCATACGATACCCTGAGATACCCGTCGATATGAGACTCAGCATCATGAGATCGTGTATTTCACAGCGCAAGTCCAATAAATGTGACTGCCGCGGCTAAAATCAAATGACGATTTCAGAAGGTGGTTCAATTCGTTTCCTACTTCAAAATGTGTACCCCAGAATCGATAGTGATAACAACTGTGGCTTTCTTCTGGTTCAACGGCAATCAACATGACGGGGACAGTTCTTCGAAGATCATTGCTTTTTAGTCATGAGAGCACTTGCCCCTGCCTGATCATAACAAGATTCAGAAGGACATTTGCTGTAGGAGGTTGCGATGCTACAGCAACCTACACTTTAAGCAACCAGAATATGATCGATCTTCCACATCTACTCAACTACTACCTTAGCATTCGATCGACTAAATAGGAAGCTGCTTGGTATCACTTATCATCTCGTACCATTACGTCTTTTTTACACAATGCATTATCAAAAGACTGCCGTATTCATGCTCTTGGCAGTTCAGGTGGAACTGAATCTTTCGGTATTTATCTCAAAACTTCTCGGCAAGTGGTTGGAGCCGTCCAATTGTTAACACATCATGATGTAGTAATCACTGCAGAAACTGTAGGGGGTTGGACGATTGAAGGTACCAAGTGAGGGTTATATATTACGTTCGTTTAGTTCCTGCTACCAGTGGATATTTGTATATGCTTCATCTCTCTATCTCTAGTGAACTTGGAATTGCAACGAAGTAATTCTCGCCTAGTTCGAACAATAACAGGTCACTCACTGGCCTTTCATATCATTGACGGCATGAAGTTCTACATTCTTGCGTTCGCATCTGTCCTTTTGCATGTCTCGGAAGCCTGCATCAAGGAGCGTGTTCGAACACCCTTTCATCGCCGCTCACCAGCCAGACTTATAGACAGGTCATTAACAAGTTACTCTAAATCATCTCACAATGAGAAAATCCTCCTCCAGTCATTCAACAATAATTCAATCGAGGAATGGAGTTATTACTATACACATGGCATGCATGTCGCTGGGTTGAATCGAACAATGGCAGAATGGACACGCGAGAAATTCAGAGATTTTGGCATTTCCTCAGAGCTTGCAACTTATAATGTTCTGCTCAATTACCCTGTATCACATTCGATAAGTGTATCATTTCCTAATGGCTCATCATATACGCCAACCCTATTAGAAGATGTTCTAGCCTCGGATGAGACTACAGGTTACTTTAATAGAGTCCCCACTTTCCATGGATATTCTTTTACTGGTGATGCATCAGCAGAATATGTCTATGTTGGGTATGGAGACTCTTTCCTCTTCCAAACTTTCACTGACTGAAGGCTGCAGTGTTGGTCAGAAAGTTGATTACGAGAAGTTGCTTTCACTTGGTGTTAAGTTGGAAGGAAAGATTGCTTTAGCCAAGTATGGTGGGCCTTTTAGAGGTCTGAAGGTACATATATTCCAATTCATCAGAGCCTGTCTAACCTATCAAAGGTCAAAAATGCTCAGGAACATGGTATGATTGGATGCGTGATATTCAGTAAGAGCAGATTCCCAGATGGAAACTTGCGAGCTCTTGTCTGACAATACTTAGCCGATCCTGGTAGTGATGGCCAGGTCACTGTTCAGAACGGTTATGCCGCTTATCCTGGTACGTTATGTGCTCTATCATTCGCTTCATCAGACAATACTAAGCAGCGAAGATGGTCCTGCTCGAAATCCTAGTTCTGTGCAAAGAGGATCTGTTCAATTTCTTTCGACTTATCCAGGTGACCCGGTAATGTTGAAAACATGACCAAGGTTGAGAATCTTGTGCTGATGATTTAGACAACACCCGGATATCCTTCAAAACCAGACAGTCCCAGAGCAGATACGAAAAATGTCTTGCCGCAAATTCCATCCTTACCTATATCTGAGAGGGATGTCTTACCAATTATAAAGGCACTCAACGGTTTTGGTGTTAATTCTACTACTGTTGGACGTACGAACTGGCATGGTAAACTGGACGGGGTATCATACCACAGCGGACCTGCCCCAGGAGTTATTTTAAGCATGAGCAATATGATGAACAATAAGATCACAGACATTTGGAACGTAATTGGAATCATAAATGGCACGAACAGTGACGAAGTGATCATAATTGGCAACCACAGAGACGCATGGATCATTGGAGGTGATAAAGTATATACCATGTATCAATGTAAATCGGCTAATCTGAACAGGTGCCGCTGACCCTAATAGCGGAACAGCCGTGTTAATCGAATTGGCGAAGGCCTTTGGCCAGTTGCTCAAGACGGTTGGTGTTTCAAGCTATTGATTTAAACAGGCATACTGATGATTAAAAGGGTTGGCAACCAAGGCGAACAATCGTGCTGGCAAGCTGGGATGGTGAGGAGTATGGTAATTTCAAGGCTATGTCCTTAGACGAAGTCATCAACTGATCGTTTTACTAGGTCTAGTTGGGTCCACTGAGTGGTTCGAAGAATTTGCCCCTTGGCTAGTATCTTCTGCGGTGGTAAACCTGAATATTGATATCGCCGTTAGTGGGTCAGATTTTGGAATGGATGCTGTACCTGAGTTACATGATATACTCGAAGAAGTGATGATGGCTGTGAACGCTCCAAGTGGAAATGGTACCTTGTACGATCTCTGGAGATCACAAGGAGGAGAATTTGGAGGTGAGTCTAGTATTGTTTTAAACTCAACTATTCTGACATCTCTTGATAGTACTTGGCAGTGGGAGGTAGATTGTTTTCAAACGGTTCGGTGCCTAAGGCGTTTTCTAAGTGAGCAATAGTGATTTCACCTCGTTCATAAATGCTGGAATTCCGGCTGTCGATATGGGCTTTTCGCAGAGCTCGACCGAGGCGATGTAAGTTGGTTTCATATCTAGAGTTTTGGATTGTATATACCTATTAATCTTTCCTCCATTAGTTATCATTATCATTCGAATTATGATGATTTTGCATGGATGCAAAGATATGGAGATCCTGGATTTAAGAATCATGTTGCAATTGGGCAGTACCTAGCCGTCTTAGCATATCGTCTTTCAACGGAGTCGTTGCTTCCATACAACGCAACAGCCTTCTCAGAGGCCATGTACCAGTATTTTGCTGATCTGCAGGTTGTTGCTGGTCTAGCTCTCACAAACGGCTCTCTTGATCTTCATCCATTACAAGATGCTATCGAGAAGTTTGATAAATCTGCTGATGAGCTTACAAGACTAACTAAATTAGCTATCAAACTTAATGATGGACATCTGAAAACTGTTATCAACCACAAGCTCAGAGACTTCGAGCGTGGCTTTACATCCCAAGGCGGGTTTCCTGGCAGAGAGTTTTATAAGCATCGTAGGTTTTTCCTTCAATACCTGCAGTATCTGTCGTAGAGTAGAAATCAATTATGCTTGAACTGACCTTATGATTTTGAAAATTCAGTAATTTTTTCCCCAGGCAGTGACACTGGTTACGCTGCTGTTACGTTTCCAGGTATAACTGAGGCAATAACGCAGTTCAAAAACTACACACTCGCGCAGGAATGGGTTACTAAGACCGTAGCTGGCATTATGGTTGCAGCAAATATTCTGAAAACTTAACTTCAAAAACTTCGGGTGCTGGCAAGCGATTTGTAGAACTTTCTACCAGCTAGACCTAATAATCGCCAACGGATGTGATTTGTTAGATATACAGTAGACAAGAAGGAATTAGAACAAACTTCATGGACACATCTAGATTCTGGTTTATTTCGTCTTGAAACCTCTGTAGAATACCGGTACCCTGGAGATAAACCGTTCGCAGGTGTCACCGGAACATAGTGTGTCGTGTATGGGAGCATTGATATTCTAGATCTGCATAGAAGATTGATCACGGCTATCAATCTTTATGTAGATACATCGGTGATCATGAAGTATAATTACTTCTTGTGCAATCTACCATCTACGCGTTGTAACGTCATTCTATTGCGAGCACATACCGCACATATCGCACAAGCAAATATCTTGTGATATTAGTGTTCAATACAGCTGACGAGCATGTATGGATGGAGCCCTATCCACTCAAAATGGGTTGAGCTAAGTGTAGAATTATACACCTACATGTGTATGTAAGTACTAATTCACACATGTACAAATACCAGCTGGGTTTACCCAAGCCTTGCCCCCTTCTTCGTATGATATCACATCAGTTTGTACAGCCAGTCAATTTCTTTTTTACATGATAGTATTACGTACCTACTTAAGTAACTTAGGTGATTTCACGTACTTATATGTTTTGCCTGGAACCATAAGCATACGCTCAGTCATAACATTGTCGCACATAGAAACTCAAGTACTCTTGAAACACTTATCTATTTACGTGTTGATCAACCGCCAAATGTGACCTCTGGACACTTGACTATTTGAGAAGAAACTAAAGCAAAACCCATCGAGAATGAAGGACAACAAGGATATGGAGTGATGGGTACGATAAGGATGACGCTAGCTACTTAAGTACTAAGTACGTAGTACTTCCCTCTTGTCTGCCACATGATAGCGTACTACTCGCGTGTTCTAGGACTGTTCTGTGCAGCCAAATCGCGACAAAATGAATGGATGGCAAGAATGTGCGAGTTTGTGTTTCGGCAACTTGAACTTTCCTTGACGCATTTTGAGCATCTCCATCCGTTTTTTCTCTAAATCTTTGTTTTTATCGTTTTCGTGCCAGGGCGCAGTGATGCCCATGCCTTTATCCCCCTTTATCATCCTGCGCAGATCACGAATCCACCCAGGAAAAGGACATTACTTGGCACTTCCTTTCTGGTCGACTCGAGTATAGGCAAAGTATGATCATCACCATCTCTCTAGAGCAGTCTTAATCCGTTCATCCATTAGTCCTCAGCGCCTTGTGCAAGTCAGTAAAGCATAGTGCTTACTTGGACGAGGCAGAAGGCGAACGGTCGTTGCTGTGAGAAATCAAGTGATCAATATCCTCTCACCCGTCAAAGGTACACCTCTACTCATGATACTCAGTACCTCCATATTTAGTACAGAAGTACTTTACTTTTTTTTTTGAGTACTTGAGCACTATGAAATCGTTATCATCTTTTCTCCTCGTAATCATCATCATTATCATCACTATTGCTTGGACTCAAAAGATCTCTCTATTTGCCTCGTATCGAGTAAGTACAGAACCTACCATATCATTATTATTGTTGTTGTTACCTTAAAGAGGGAGTGCTTGCGTAGCCGTTATGTGTTCAGGAATGTCATGTCTTCTGATGCTCCTGCAGGAGGCACGAGTCATCCATCCGAGTGACCTAGCGTACATTTGAGTCCCCCCCCCCATTCATTCAAAGCATCATCCGGCTCTGCCTCTCTTACCTCCTCCTCTCGTTCCCTCCCTTCTCGCGATTGCCTTCTCATGTCATCCTTATCCTGCTTATCCTCCTCCTCCTTCTTTCTTCTTTCCTCTTCTTCACTCTCCACTACCTCTCATCCTCTTCTCCTCTGAGCATATTCTTCTTGGTTATATTTTTGCCCACCAACTTCCATCCGACTAGCATCGCAAACGACCATCTCTCTATAAGCGACTAAACTCCTTATTGCAGAGCGTAAGGCTACTGCACTTGTTTGGAGGCGATTACGTCGTCCAGTTATCTTACGTTGGTAACAATTTCCACAGCCTTCTTTGGTTGTGCTGCACTTCAAGAGTCACCATCGTTTACGTCAGCCTTCTCTATCATCATTCGTTTTTATAAATACATAAAACCAAGCTTACACTAATCACCCTTTGCATCTCCAGTCATCTCTCATTACACTAAATCATCCTCCTAAGAAGGAGAACACTATTCGGCTATATACTCAAAATCGACCTGTCCGATTTGACCGACATTTACACAACACTCGATCAAGAATACAATACAGAGATGGCCTCCCAAACGCAGATCGCACCGGTAGACCCAGACACTCTGATCACTGTCAAAGTATCCTTCAAAGGCGGTATCAGGAGGTTCAAGCTTCCTCTCCGTGAATTAGGTCCGAACATTTTGCCAAACAAGGTTTGTACTTCCAGTTCTTAAATCAAATTGTGAAGTGCGTTCTTCATCGGTCATTAGTACCATACTGACTTTATTGCCTAGCTTCGACAATCACTTTCGATCGCTGAGGATGAAAAGGTTGTCTTCGAGAGGTATTCAGATAGCGCAGCAGCATTTGTAACCTTGGATTCGAAAAACATAAATGTGTACAAGCAACTCTATCGAGCTGCAAAGGCCAAGCTGAAGCTGCGTCTTAAAGCTACTATATTGAATGAGGAGCCTGGTACGTCTTCCACGATCGGCTGTGTCTTCCTGCATGTACAAAGGAATCTCCGACTAATGTAGCATTACCATAATCTCAGTGATGTCTCCCCCAGCATACGTTTCACAGGTGTCTCTTCTAAGTTCGATCCTGCCGTCCCCCGTTGTTGAGGTTGCTCCAAGCGACAAACTTCGTGAGTCGAATTCAACTGTAGATGCAACAAGATCTATTGATGAAGCTGTTGCTGAAGCTGTGATGAAATACTTTAACGGCCCAGATTACGCGGAGAAACTCTCAAACAGTATCAAGATTGAAGTCGAAAGACAGTCGAGAAGTGTATCTGCAGCGTCCTCTGTACATGACGGTCCGATATCATGCATCCTTCCACAAACTAGCTCGTCTAGTTATATGGTATGTTGCAATAATTGTGATACGTCTATTCATGGAATGCATTATCATTGCAGTATTTGTGATCACGGCGACTACGACTTGTGTCAGACTTGTGTTGACGACAAGGGAGTACATTGCGATGATAGCCATTGGCTTATCAAACGCCATCTGGAGAACGGCAAATTTGTCAACAGTACCACAGAGACTCGGTATAAGCGAAGCAAGCCTTGCGAGCCACCTCTTGTTAATACTCGCACATGCAACTGTTGCATTAAGAGTTAGTCACATTATTGTCGCTAGCTGTGTCGTATGATAGCTAACTTATATAGGCCTATCTGAGGATCAATTCGTAACCTGTTCAGTATGTGCAGATTATGATGTTTGCGTACCTTGTCATACATACAACAAACATGGTCATAATCCAGCACACGCTCTTGAACCTGCTACGCAAAACACACTTCTGGATGGCACCGCCTTGTCAATGTTAGCCCCTGGACGCGGTGTCAGGCATTATGCCATCTGTGATGGTTGCGATACGGTAAGCTCGTTCTTTGCCAGTCTTTCAAAATACCACTAACTTTCTTAGACAATCTACGGTGTAAGACATAAATGTTTGAATTGTCCGGACTGGGATTTCTGCTTGCAGTGTTTCAAGTCTGCAAGCCATATACATCCTGGCCATAGATTTGTCCCTGTATATGAGCCAATGTGTATGTCGTCCGTGACACCAGGAGTGACTCATCATGGCATCTACTGCGACGGCCCTCTTTGCAAGAATAAGCCGCTACGATGGATTCGAGGAGAGAGGTACAAATGCGCCATTTGTGATGATGTCGACTTTTGCGCAGATTGTGAAGCTCACCCCTCTAACACGCATAACCAGACGCATCCCCTTATCAAGCTGAAGTCGCCTGTGCGGAAACTCAGCTGTACTACGGAGGAGAACGAAGGTGACGATATTGTTGGGGCAGGTCTCCTCGGCGACATTCGATCTTTCAGGAGAAACTCCATGAGGAAGACCACTCATGCAGCAACTCAAGTTCAAACAATTGCCGATGTCGAACCTAGTAAGGAGTTTAATAACGAATCACCCAACAATAATGGCGATATCAAATCTGAGATTGCAAATAACATGGCTCCACTCGAAGCCGAGTTTCAAAGTGATTCTGTTGACGATGGCACTATGATGGAGCCTGGAGAGCACTTTTGTCAGACTTGGATCCTTAAGAATTCAGGTAAGACAGCTTGGCCGGTAGGGGTTAGTGTGAAATTTGTTGGTGGTGACCATATGTTTGGTTCCCTGTCGGTAGATGATGTAGCATCGTTTACTACTACCCAACCAATTGATTCAGGTGAAGCCGCTGCGTTTTCGGTCGACCTAGTCGCACCTGACTTTCCAAAACGTCGTGCGATTTCATATTGGCGATTGACTGCGCCTGATGGATCACGCTTCGGCCATAAAATCTGGTGCGACATTGAAGTTAAGGTGAAGGAAGATCACACACTTGCAGAGATAGTACAAGAACCTCTTAGCGCAGGATTGCCCTCTCTTTACAACTCTGAAAACCGCCAAGAGATGCTTTTGACCGAGTCGGTGTCGTCTTCCTCTCCATCAGAGATGGTTTTCCCGAAACTGGAGAAAGAGTCTGTCATTCTTGAACAAACTGTCCCTCCATCTGAGACTGAGACTGAAGTTGGTACTACTCCATCCAATCTTCGGAGTGTTAGCCCTTCGTCTCATCCAAGCCCAATAAATTCACCGGCATGGACTCTGACTCTTTCTGAGGATGAGGGTCACAACAGTGACCACCATACTAGCGAAGACGACGTGGAAAGTCTAATGTTGGATGACGAAGAGTACGAAGTCTTGGAGACAAGTGATGATGATGGTTACAACAGAGTCATCTGATTATCAAGCATAGGGTGAATTGATTGCGAAAGGTTATGAATATCAGAATGGTTTACTTTTTTCCATTAGTGTTCTCTTGAACAGTTTTGTGATTACATTATTCAATGCATGTTTTGGGTTTACGCGCTTTTATCTGTTTTGTGCTCGAGACGATATGTTATTCTACCGCCACTCGTCCTTTTCCCCTGTCGGTCAATTTAGGCCTCACACATGTTAGCTTTTGATCAATCAAAGCCCAAGAACTTTTATATCATGCTTGAATTCATAGCTATCGATCTGAGATCATAGCTCCTTAAAGTTAGAACCATGGTTAAAGTTTTCGCACCTCTTCTTTTCGTAAGTGATGAATGCAAAATCTGGTGAATTTGGTTTGCCCTTAAACTTGGGTAAAATTACCATAGCAAGGATAACAGTCTGTATTTGACAGTTAGCCAATATCATTTCGCTGTAACCTCTTTTTTTTCTTTTTTTTTCTTTTTTTTTTTTGGAATGTTGATGCTGTATTCTATTTATTTTTGTTGGTTGTTTTTGTTCTTTGATATGTATCGTCTTAGGCAGATTATTTTTTGGTGTTTTAAGAGTGGAAG